>Ga0181579_10002994_pt1 | contig 13454 bp, 12 predicted proteins | sample 071ome_24_FD_132996 | JGI IMG/M metagenome (GOLD analysis project Ga0181579, IMG submission 132996) | Coastal salt marsh microbial communities from the Groves Creek Marsh, Skidaway Island, Georgia - 071402CT metaG (megahit assembly) | ecosystem: Environmental > Aquatic > Marine > Intertidal... | reverse complement strand
ATTTTTTTTAGACCATCAGAGTATGTCTTCATTTATTTTTCCCGACGAATCTGGCGATCATAATGAGATCGATATTGACGAACTCTACGAGGCGAACCACAAGAAGGACCTCAAACAGCTGTCGATATTTAATAAAATTCTGAACCGCGTGCATACACGTATTAAGATGACAAACAGGCAGCGACCCACCCAAAAATATATATGGTTTGTTGTTCCCCAGTATATTTTCGGCGAGCCGCTATACGACAAGAGCGAGTGTATCGGGTATATGGTGATGAAGCTCAACGAAAATGGTTTCCATGTTCGGTATACCCATCCAAGCACCCTTTTTGTTTCCTGGAGCAAGTGGATCCCCGATTACGTACGTCAGGAGGTAAAAGCACGGACGGGTCAAGTAATCACGGCACAAGGGGAAATCGTCGCGCCTGAACCAGAGCCGGAACCCGAAGTGGAAGAGGAACCTGAAAAACCGCGACAGGGCAAGTCGTACCGATCTACGTCCAAATACAAGCCTACTGGCAGTTTAGTCTATGACGATGAAGCCATGGAGAAGCTCGAAAAGTCGGTCCGATTCGATCTGTGATCCAAAATTGAAGCAGCTATCTTGTAAAAGGATAGACATCATGAATAGCACTGCGTTTGAGACACGTAAACGTAGTGTACATAAAAATATGGAGACCGCCGCGCACTCACATGTGAAAACGCAGGCGTGCATCACTGACATGTTCCAGTTAAAACCCCATAATAAGACGAAAAAGGTCAAACGTGAGTACAGCGAGGCGGCAAAGTCCAAGATGTGGGAGATGTTTGATCGTGAGACGAAGACGTCCGAGGTGCGCGATACCCAAGAGATTGGCATATGTTGCGCATGTAAATTTCCACTTATGATTATGGATCAAGGACTACCTACATGCACCAACGTGGCATGTGGTATCGTGTATCGTAATGCGATTGATTTCTCGCCAGAATGGTCCTTTTATGGAGACGAAAAGCACGGCAAGGACCCCACACGTTGCGGAACGCCAATCAACCCACTTCTGGTAGAATCGTCGTATGGGTGCAAGGTTCTGACCAATGGAAAGTCGAGCTTTGAAATGCGCAAGATCAAGAAGTGGACCGAGTGGCAGGCTATGCCCCACCGCGAGAAGGCACTTAATGACGAGTTCCAGTTCATCACCACAATGGCGCATAACTCTGGGATTCCCAAGATCTTTATTGACTGTGCGATGGAAATCTACAAGGACATCTCCGAGCAAAAGATGTATCGGGGACTCAATCGCGACGGTATCCGCGCAGCTTCCATCTATATCTCGTGCCGACTTAACGGATGTCCACGAAATGCGCATGAGATTGCCGAAATATTCCATCTGGACAACGCGAGCGCCACCAATGGCTGCTCAATAGCGGTCAACATTCTCCACAATATCGAGCGCGGACTCGATCCGTCCATGCAGACAAAGCTTACCGATATAAAGCCCATTTCCTTCATTGAACGATTTGCATGTAAGTTGGAGTTCCCCGAGGAGCACGTGATGTTGGCAAAGTTTATCGCAAGCAAAGTTGAGAAGATGAGCGTCATTGAAGACAACATACCCCATGCGGTGGCCTCGGGGATCCTGTACTTCGTCGCGCGGATTTACAACATCAATGTTACGAAGAAGGACATGAAAACGGTATGTGGAGTGAGCGAGGTCACCATCAATAAGTGTTATAAAAAGCTCGTTGAGAATAAGGAACGCGTGGTTCCCATGTGTATACTTAATACAGCGACAGGTACATTGTAATAGCGATTATATGCTTATTTTTGATATTTTGTAGGTAATGCCAATGGACGTCTCGTTTTCCCATATCCCTGAGATCTTAATGGCGAACCGCGTACTGTCTGTGATGGCGCTATTGGAGTTGACCTTGACACACCCGCTACGAAGTTGTTCATGTAGTTTTAGCACCTTTTGTTTTGTGTGGTTGTAGGTGCGGAGAACGGATTCTTCTATCTGTGAGAGATGGATGATAATGTTGCGGTTCAGGTGGAAGCTTGGTCGAAATTTGATAAATGTCTTATTGTAATTATTACTATAGGTTTCGTCGAACATGATGGGAAATAAAAAGTGCAGACCGTTCATTGTGAAGAGTGGATCTGAATATAGAATTTTTGTAAATACACCATTTGTAATGGTGTTTTCTTTTGTATCCATAAAATTAATATACGTGTCATTGAATGTATCCATATATAGTGCAATAAACATGATTACACTATACAACTGAATGTATCTATTAGGTTTATTTGATTATTTTTAGATTATTGCCGCAGCGTTTTAACGTATCCATCGACTTGGAGAAATTACCCAAATCATTTCGATACCGTTCAGTCCCCTTTTGGTAGGTACAAGAATCTTCGCCACTGGAACCGCCACCGGAACCGCCACCGGAACCGCCAGACTTAATATTTTTACTTTCTCTGGCTACTTCCGCATTTGCGGCACGTTTGTCATCATTCGTCCAATTCCAGTAATTGCGGTCCCAGCTGTATCGCGCAGCCTTTCGTCTACACAAGTTCATTGTATTTTTCTCGTAGTCGTTCTCGGGGTCTTCGACCTTGTTCATCATGCAGAAGTTTTTGTATGAGTACTCCTCGGTCAAATTTACTCGTTTGTCAAGTCGGTTAATGGTTCCTTCGACGGATTTGCGCATTGCACGAACTTCATCTAATACTGCGCTGCTGCCAACCGAATTATTATAGCGGGGATTTCTTGAACGAGCACCCTCTTGGATTGGAAAAATGCAGCTGCTTAATATCCATATCAATGAGGCGGTCAAAACGATGGTTAATAAGAAAAAGGGTTTCATGTAAAGTATATACTACAGTCACACTAAATTTCGGCTATGCCCGTAGTCTGAATAATCAATACAGCCACATATATAATTGCACCCATTAGCATAAACCCGAACCATATTGCGCATGCATTTCCTTGCAAACCGTTGTCGTGATGAATATGTACGGAGTCGGTATCTTGTATGGGTGTCACGTGTCGTTCGTTGCGCGCGATGGCGATATCTTGGGTAGACATTCCCTGACTCTCCAGGTCATAAATAGCTCCGGCGGCAATAATATCTTCCGGTGAAACGGTTCTACTGCGCCCCATGCTATGGGACTGAGAGGGTGTACCGCGAACGCTTAGATCGTATTTTGAATAAGACAGAGGTCCGGGGGTTTGCATGCGACGGAACCGTTTCGAATCAGAAGGTTTGTCGCTATCTTCTTCATTGTCCGAATCGTCTGGTTCCTTTTCTTCATATCCTTCTGGATAATGCGCCGATATAGTATTTTTCACAATTTCGCTGGGTATCACAAGAGACATACACGTACATATATTGCGACCTTATTTAGTTTTTCTGTGAAGGTACTACTATCAACGTTCAATTTTGTTGGACGGGAAGCATTCTTGGTAGTTTTTTGTGATGGTATAATATATCACATGACTCCAATAATATCATGGAAAGGCACCACTCTTAGCCAGTTATCAAGCGTAAATAAATACAACATTGGTACGAATCCCTCGCCATTCGGGCCTCATCCAGTCAAACTCTACCGTCGTGAGCGCCATGCCAGTTCCTCCAACCGTACCAACAAGACAGTCGCGTCAATGGAACAACCTGGTGCCACTGTGGTGAATTCAGCCGCTGATGGCGGCGCATGTGGAATAGTGGATATTCATCTTACTGAGCGAACCGACGAGCGCCCCGGCAGTTGCACCTCATGCACCACCCTGAACTTTTCAGCCGAAGGGGACGCGCGTCGTAGAGTGCGCAGCAGTGGCATGAACTCGCGCAACTTCCTTTCGTCCACCAAGCAGTATTTAGACAGTCGCATCAAATCGTACGACCGTAATCAGTATTACTACATCCGACAGGGAGACGAGACTGCGATTGCAGGCACGGCTGCGGCCACAAACAACGTGTACTCTTCTAATGGATGTTCTCATTGTCCGAGACATACTTTTGCGACTGACGTTACCTTTGAATACCAATGGATCGATAGCAACTATTTCACCGTTACTGTACCTGCAGGAGACTACTCGGACGATGATTTCAATGCGGTCTTTAAGAATACAATGATTGCTAACTATCACTACTTTGTGCGAACAAGCAATCAGTCCAAGGTTCTCCTTCTTAACATATCGCACAATGTGACGTCGGGAAAAATCGAAATTGCCACGACTGCGACCGATAACACTATTTTTGACACAGTCAACTACGAACTGCCTAAAGACGAGAATGGTATCGAAATTACCACATGGACCACCCCTGTGACTACGGTACTTCCGGGTGTCAAGTTTTTGGCAGGCGAAGTTGCGGACGCACTCGGGTTTGCGGCAGGCACCTACCCTCTGGTTCCCATTGGCGGCGGTACGCAAGACCTCAACACAACCACTTTTTTCTCGACGTCTTCGCCTACCATTACCTCTCAGTATGTGCCGCTGTACTATAAGCCCAACAACTATCAGTACGGACAGCAGGGTGCCGTGGACTCCAGTTCACGCATTGCTCGTCTTAAATACAATGTTATTACGGATAGCGCAGCTACGTATACAACGGCACTGGGACGCGCCGTTGCGAATGCGCTTGCGTATGGTGTTCCTGAAGGAGGATATACGATCAAGGATAAGATCGGATATCCCTTGAAGTGCACGCCGGTGGCAGCGGGCGGTGAAATGCGCACGTGTCCGCCCAAGTCATTCAGAAACATGATTTAAGGGATCAATGAACGACGGTCATAGCTTCTGTTATTACGGATGCATTGATTTCAATGTTGTATTTGTTACACCATTGGACACATCGCAGCACATTGCTGTTGCACCGCACGGCGTGGTTGTTACGTTTTTCGCTCTCGCACAAATCCTGGGTAATCAGATTTAATGTGAGCATGATGTTTTCCAGTTGTTGTTGTCCCAATACCGCGTTGTATTCTTGGACCTTGGTGTTGAAAAATGCAGAGATGGGCACGCGAACCAAACGGTGGATGTGCCTGTCTTGACGTACGGCTTCAATGAAGGATTGACGAAGCAGTGCGTACACATTCACGTCATCATGTTGTATGTATCCGCGGCATATGATGTATTTTTCAGAGTTGGCATATCGGCTTGTGTGAGGTTTGCAGATGTACACCTTTTGGTAAAACGCGGACAAAATGTATAGGATATCCACGGTGTGTTGGTAGAAACAGTCAAACATTTTTAACACAAAGTGACCGCCGTGTTTCTGCATTACCAGTGCATAGCATACCTGGCCATACAGCAGACGTATAATATCGTGCTCTTGGTGGTTGAAATTTTCGGAAAAGTCGAATCCTCCGTCGCCCGTGATTAGGTGCATCGTGTGACGGTATGTGTCATTAATATAGGCAAAGTTATCGGGATCCAGAATATCGCCCGTTCCGGAGGCACCGTTTTCAATGTGGATATTCGGGTATCGCTTTAAAACCTGGTACGTTCGTTTCCAGCCGGGCACGCTGTTGTCCTCGTCTTGAATTGTCATTCCGATGTACTGATCATTACTGTTATCGCGGACCCGGGCGACCGCCTCGATGAAGCCTCCGGGACCCTCGGCAAGGTGAAATGTCCGGATGGGACCGGTCACGTCCAAGAGTTCAAATAGGTGAATCAGTTCGATCATCTTGAAGTAGGACCGCGATAGGGGTTTATATCGAGCAACGGATCGATGCCGAGTCGGGATGGGCGTATGGATGAATTCGTAGGGATTCGTGTATTTTTTGTACTCGTCCCACTTTGTCTCGACCGGGGTGATACGCTCCTTCATGGACGCAATGAACTTGGACAGTGTGTGGGATGTTGCGGGCTGCGGAGGCTCCGTATCCGTGATACAGTGAATATGCTTGAGCATATTCTTTGTTGTGTGTGGTAGCATGTAATATGTCATAGTATCGATATATTACACGGAAAAAATACTCTATATCATTGTTAGGCGATCACCGTGGTTTTATTGGTCTTGCGGGGCTTTGGTTTGGCTTCTTCCTCTTGTACTTTCACTACGATCTCAGGATCCTCGGTGGTCATGGCGCTTCGCATGACAATGGCGGCATCCACATCGCGCACTTTCTTGAATACAAAGTAGCGGTTGAGGAAGGAGATTTGTTTTTCCTCTTTCGACATCTTTGAGGCACAACCGGTGCCATTGACGTCCTTCTCCTTGAAGAGGTCGGAAAACAGTCCCGAACCCCTGGGGAGATCCATTGCGACTGCCTCTTCGTCGCTTATCACATTGAATCCATAGTCCTCCATGACCTGAGTGAAATAGGAGAAGTTCACCAAGTATTCGCGGAAGTACTGGTTGATGGTCTCCTGGTACACGTCAATGCCATATTCGAGACCGGTTTCGTCATTGGGGAACCCTGTTTCGCTATATCGCTTGACAATTTCGAAGATTTTGGTGCCCTCTCGGAACAGCATAACAGACTCACCCTGGTCCATCGACGATAGCATGCGGAATACCTCATTGCCGTCGTAGCAGGTTCCGACGAAATGGCCGTCGACGCGAATGGTCTCCGATACGTTTCTTACGAAGCTGTGTAGCGTTTTCTTGTCATTGAAGAAGTAGTGCATGGAGAATTGGCAGGAGCCCACGTCGAAGCCCTTGGCAGCAACGCCGTATAACGACGCAACCCCCTTACCGAGACCTTCCCTCGCGCCGCGTCCGAAGATGGCGTCGTTCACGGCCTTGTCCTTGTCGGTCTCAAATGCTTCGCCGCGAAGAATGTTCTTCCCGGTATCGCCCACGCTGAATATGGCGTCGAATATGCGGGGCGTCTGGCGCGCCTTTTTGATGTATCGCACGCATGCACCATTATCTTTGTTATGGATGTTGTCGGGACTGATGTCTATTCCGTAGACAAAGTTAGCGTTTGCGTAGAGCCACTTTGGTAGATCGCCCGCCTTTCCTACCGAGTAGTCGATTAGGGTACCGCCGCGGAGTGCGCCCTGGATGAGTTTGCGCTTCACCACCAGGTTGTGGAAGTCGCGTAAGCAGCGTGTCTTGGACTCGGTAATAGACACGTTGTTGTAGTAGATGTCGGCACTCACCGACTCGTCGGGAATGTCCATACCAGTGCGCAGCATTTGCTCGGTTACCGGGTTGTGGATAGACTTCCAGTTTCCGTTGGCGACAAAGTAGGCGTTCCCGAAGTTGCGTCCCGTATTATGGAGCTCCGCGGTTTTGTCATAGCGCACGCGGAGGGGTACCCAGTTCCAACCGGATGACTTGGTTAGGTCATACTGGAACTCCACGATCATGTTGTCGTCAAATGGCTCTCCCTCAAGAGTCATCATGTCGTCGCGGTCATTGAGAGCCACGTTGCAGAGATAGGCATCCATTTGGTAAGGCGTGGTGGGTACAAAGGGCACCGGTTTGTAATTACGACCCTCGTATTCGGGTGTTTGTCTGGCCTCTCCGCGTAACACTGTTTCGCAGGGGTTTGCAATCCCGTCCTTGCTTTCGTCGTATCCGCAACGCAGGATCATGGTGCGGTATTTGAGGAGAGATGAGTCGCTGTTGTTTACGCCGTCCTGGTACTGGTGATGCACCTCATCCTGACCGGCGGCGTCCTTCTTGGCAGTGACTAAGAAGTCAATGGTATTAAACTGAGGTGGCTTCCATTTGAAGGAGTATTCCCAGGTCCTCTTCATACGGGACGCGCCGCCTCCGGGAGCATTTGCGCCGACCGCCATGCGGGAGGGAGTGAAGATCAGGCCGTCGGTTTCGTACTCGTACAGTCCATCGGTCATATCCGACAGTATTTTTGCGCAGCATGCGAATATGCTGGTGGTTTCGCTGGTCGCGGCGAAGTTCTTGGCAACGATGCGGATGGGCGATGGACGGTTTTTATTTTTCTCGATAAGGACGGATACGGGGCGGAGAGCATCGATAAAGTATTGCATGTAGACGAGACGCGTTTCCGTGTTTTCGGGGTCCGTGTCGAGGAATGGGATATTGCGCACGTCCTTCTCGTTGACAAAGTAAATGTCGAAAGCTGCGAATATGTATGAACCGTTCTTGGTACGGATGTACTCGCCGTCGATAAGACTATGGAATAACTTTTTATTGATGGTGATGGCGCCCGTAAAGATGGCCTTCATATTGGTGCTTATCATGTAAATACGACCTGCTTCGTTCACAAACAGGATTCTGCGCTCTCCGTCAGCTTTATCTGTTACACAGTAGTTGTCACGCACGTTGGGGGTGTTGACCTTTCCAGTATGCTCGACAATGTTTTCGATCTGCAGTGTGGTCGACCCGGGTCCAATGAAGTGGCGCGTTTGTGGCGGACGGGTATCATTGTGGGCCATTTTCATGTACTGTTCGAGGACTGCATCGTGTTCGGAATAGGGGATGGGATACTTGGTTTGCTGCATCCCGCCAATGACAGCGCGCACCACTTTTTTGATTGTGGCGAGTAATACCGAGGGTTCGTCGTAGGGGGTTCCCGATCCAACGCGGCCGTTGTTCAGCTCAAGTTCAATCTCGTATCCCGGTGAGCTCTTGAATACGCGCGCCTCTTCCATGGTGTATGCACGAATATAATCCCGACCCTTCTTTGCGGACGATTTCACAATGCTGATGTCTGCGTATATGGGAAATACGTCGTGCACAAACCGGGTACGGTTGATGAGGCGGAACGTTTTCTTGGTGTCCGCCCAGCTTCGCACAATATTTTGAACAACGCCGGATCCGTTGCGCAATGTCAGTTCGGTTTGGAATGCCGCGCGCATGTTGTAATCGGGCACGTTGGCGTACCGAACGGGTTCCCCGTTTTCGTCACGATAGGCACCTTTTTGCACAAATTTCACCTGGGAGCCACTGCCGCCGTCGAGGATGGTTTGGATGCTGTTCGTCCGGCAGTACTGTTTGATGATGTTCTCCCCCTCGATCTCGCACCGGATGTTGGACATGCGTGTTTCGCCGGTATTGCGGTCAACGTACTCGTTGGTTATGCGCAGCATATGGGCCTCAGACTGGATGTGAAAACCACATGCCAGAAGGTGCTTGGCAACATTGTCGTAGTCAATCTGCGTAATGGGTCTTGCTTCGCGATAGTTGGTTCCAAAGCGAATCTCAAACTCCTTGACACGATCATTGTCGCTGATAATGGGGTTACTGTCTAAATATGTGGTGAGGAGTTTTTCGAGTTCCATATGTCTGTGTTATATACAATAACGTACAAAATAATGTATGTTCAATTTTCGCTGCAGTCATCACGCCATAAACTTTGAAATGGCTTCATAAATTTCTGGTTTCGTACCATCCGATGGTACGTCCAGTGTATTGGCGATGGCACGTAGCTCGTCCACCTTGAACTTTGACAGGGGTGCAAGAGGTCTTTCATAATGATACATTTTCACGTATCCTGCAAGAATGGTCTCGATGTCTTCGTCTGCTGCAGAGTCTTTGAATACCCGGTATCCGGGGCTTCTGCCCACACGATTGGTGAGTTCCTCGATGATATGCGTTGTTGTATAACCCGTTTCCTGATGGAAAACAGTGTATCGCCGTTTGCTCTTGTTTAAAAGAATAATGCGCATGTTGTAGTAGCAACATAGTGCATGGAGTGCGAGAAGAGACGTGGTTCTGGACGGACTCATAAGTTCGCTGTTGATTTCCTCCACTTGCATTTTGGTGATGCGATGGTTCATGGACCGTAGTTTTTCCCCATCGAGGAGGGCCTGGCAGATGGTAAGACGCTCTTCTAAATAGCGGTTTCCGTAGTTGAACTTTATCATGGTGAATTCGGGGCGCCCGTGATGAAGTTCGTATACGGTCCAAAAAAGTTGGTCGGGGTGTCGCGTGACTTGCGCGGGCGTGCCTCCACGCCGAACCTTGGAATCTTTCCATCCGTCTGCCTTCCATGTGCTCGCCTGGTTTTTTGGTGGCTGTACGGGCTGCTGTGTGAGTCTGACGGAGGATGGTTTGCTTGCAGGTATATTATATACCGGATTGGGTATCGAGGCTTCGGTCTTGTATACAATGTTTTCGGTAAGTTGTTCGGCGACATTGGTGTTCGCCAGTCGTTTTATAGGCAGAATTGTATCGGAGGAGGATTCAATGTGTTTTATATGGTCGGTGGTGAGAAACGACTCTTTGTAATTAGTAATATCAAAGATACTGCTAATTTCTGGCATATCGCGTTGCAAATGGTTACGAATGACAAACATATTATCGATCATGGTGATTGGTTATCCTCTGCTACTGCTTTTATACTGTTTCTGCAAAGAATTTCTTGTTGTAATTGTCCATTTGTTTCTCGGTATCCGTGAGGGTTTTTTCTTGTATGCGAACGTGCTCAAGATGCTTCGCGATATCGTCGATAACGGGTTTTTCCAATACTGACAGGTTGACAAAAATACCATTCTTGTTTTCATTGATGGTGATGTTATGTTTCACGAGAATGCGGAGAATTTCAATATGGTGTTGTTTGTCGAGCGCGTTAATTTGCTTTCCAATCTCTTGTAAATCCATTACATGAGTAGTAAAAAACCATTTATATCATTTCTGTTACTGCTTTAGTAGAGATGCAATGATGCATATATGTGGATCGTTGAGTTCATAACGGGTACCAATTACCTTGACGTGAATCGCGGATCCTTCTTCCAAATCATTAAAATCGGCATCGTTGTAGTGATGGTCGCGCGCAACAAAGATCTGCATGGGGATTGCACCGCTTTCGCTGTCGATATATTCACAGTGCACGCCCGCCTTTGTCACGGTTTTCACACTGCAATGGATGTACATGTTTTCCACTGGATTGCATATGTCGCACTCGAACACACAGGTAAACATGACATTATCGCCGTCTATGTCTCCTGAACTATAGTTGATAATACGGATGGATTTGGACCTTACAAACCCCTCAGATATGCACTTGTCGCATAGGATATCATTGAGCTTGGCTTCCAGGTTACGCTTCACTTGCGAACCAACCTGGTTGATATGAAGTGCGACTTTCCGCTCGAGCATTGATTTGTGGAATACGTCGCGTTGTTTGTCCATGTTGGCTATATATATCCGTCACATATTCGGTTTATGTTCAATTTTTGTCATAATATGGATTGTCCGTGATTTGCATCCCGCAGTACTCTTGTGGCCGGTTTCGGTAGTCGGCGGGGTCGTGTATGCCCGCGTCTTTTGCACACTTGAGTAGGAAGTGGAAATTGTCCCAGAACTCCTGTTTGTGCCCCACGGATTTGGTCATAATGTGTGCGAGCTCGTGGATCGCGACAAACGTCAGCGTGTGCTCGTCAATGAGTTCGTTGTTGTTGTTTTTCTTACGGTTCAGACAGAATGCAATCTTCTCGCCCTTGTTTTCGCTATATGCAGTCAACTTGCTGGTGGGAAGGGTCTCTTTAATCACTGTGTCCTTAAACCCATCGCACAACCGCTTCACACATTCCTTATCGCCGTAATTCTCACGCATGTACTCGGTGAGTTCGCGACATCGCTCTGTAACGCGTGCAAGTAAATTGGATGCCTCCTGCAGCCGCTTTCGCTCTCGAACACAGTATTTGTTTCCGTCGTGTGTCGATACGATACACTTGAGGTCAAAATCCATGTCTTTTTCCAGATAAAGGTAAATACAACCGACCAGCACGATTGCAAGTACTAAATATGTAAGTGAGTCTTCCATTGTATAGTGTATCAGTATAAAAGATACACTATTCATTTTGATTTAATTTCCGAGCTCGAGGGGGATGCGGGTGGTATCAGCCTCGATGGTGCTGTTGTGCCATGGTCCTACGTCCTGCTTGGAGATCACGGGGTCGGATCGGAGCTGCTGGTTGGCATTGCGCAGGCTCTGACCGATAGTGTCAATGCCGATGTGGTGTCCGGCACTGAGAAGATCAGGGCCCATCACACCTTTGGTCTTGTCCACAGCCACGGGGGTCGCGTCGCTCCAGGCGGCGTTCTCGTCCTTGGGGAGAAGATCTCTGGGGGCGGCAGCTTCCTTGGCTTTGTATCCGGAAGGGGCAGACTCGGTCGCTTCTTTGGCGGGAGCAGCTTCTTCTTTGGGTTCCTCGGCATTGGTCATGCCGTCGGCGGAGGCACCTTTTCCGGCACCATAAGTGAACACACCCCACGCAAGAAGGGCGATCACGACAAGGAGCACGATGCGCTCGGTAGTAAAGAACTTGGAAAATCCGCTCATGAATGAAAGAGGCACGCCTTGGATTAACTTAAGCATTATATATGATATTTACAAATTATTTCGGGATCATAATATCTAAATCGTCATCACTATCGGTTTCCGTGTCCTCAAGCATGTACGTATTTTTGATATTATTGGCTTCTAAATAGGCGGCCATTGCTGCTTCTTTGGCTTCCTTTGCGCGCCGCCGCGCATCTTTGTACAGGTTGTAATATACCTTTTCGCGATCCATAATTTCAAAAACTTCATCCGATGGCGTAATATCGACTTCTACGGCGTTTACTAAATTGTACTCGTTTTCTTCTTGGATTTCCTCTGGTTCGTCGATGATAAGTTCATTGATGTCAATTTCTTCGCCCAAGCCTTCGATCCCGGGTTCGGGCTCTGAATCGGTCATGACCGACAGCTCTGGGTCCAAATGGGATGGCTCTTCGGTACTAACATTGATTGGAATTTCGGACTCTTCGGACACGACGTTGTTTTCAATATATTCGGGCTCCTCAATATTCTCTTGTTCCGATGTTTCCGCAGGCTCCTCAATATTCTCTTGTGCAGGCGCTACATTGTCCGTGGGTTCGGTATCTGGTGTTATGTTTTCAACGGGCTTGATAATGGGCTTTGCTGATCTTTCTTGTTCATCCGAATCGCTGCTTTCTACACTTGTTGTGTCATGCGAAACCACGGTCTGGTCTAAAGAACCAGATGTGTCATTGCGCTTAATGAGACAGGTTGAAAATATGTCAGTCTTGACAATCTTTAAAAGTTGCTTCACTTCGAGCATTAGATGGAAACTTCGCGACGAACACTTGATACCCTTGATCTCAATAATGCTTGCGGTTAAATCAGATGGGCTAATGTTTTCGGGTTGTATCTGCACTTCCTTTTCGTCGAAAACTTGCACCTGGGGTTTGCCTAAAATGCTATAGACATCGCATCGAACAATGAAATTCTTTCCTGATCGGAATGTTTTCACTGGGGGTGTAAAATAGGTTTCAATGTCGCTTTTTTCAAGAGAACCCTCAAACCATTTTTCGCGGTTGTCGTAGATCATGTTATGACAATGGGTCTCTAAATCTTCCAGCCATTGAATGAACATTCGATCATTCTCGCTGAAGTTTAAGTCAATAAAACAGCGACGATTTGCGTTAACAATACCATTGCGGCTTTCACATGGGGGCGCTTGCACATACAGAGGACTGCTTTCGTTCATTAGAAATTTAATAAAGTATGCGCCGCCGTTTGT
>Ga0181579_10002986_pt1 | contig 13472 bp, 13 predicted proteins | sample 071ome_24_FD_132996 | JGI IMG/M metagenome (GOLD analysis project Ga0181579, IMG submission 132996) | Coastal salt marsh microbial communities from the Groves Creek Marsh, Skidaway Island, Georgia - 071402CT metaG (megahit assembly) | ecosystem: Environmental > Aquatic > Marine > Intertidal... | reverse complement strand
TAGCCGCGGGCTCTAAAGATGCGGCCTTGTTGCTGACCTTAAATCAAGGCGTCTACACCTTTCAACTCTCTGGAGTCGGTGACACGGAGGGCGTTGGCCTGATAGAGCTGTTTGTCGTAGAGTAGTTTTGCCTGAGCTGTATAAGGCCCGAAAGGCCTGCGGCCGACTGGGGACAGTCGGCCCTACCATGAAGGAAATTTGGTAGGGCTGATTGTCCCCAAGCAGCCGCAAAGAATGCGATCAGCCCTTTCATCAAAATTTCTCTCTGCAAGCAGGTGAATGCTCCAAAATGTGGAAATCGCTTTTGATTGTCAGAAATGCAAGCGGTCCCTGTTTTTCCGCTGGCCGTTTTGATAGAAATGTAACGGATGCCCAACTACAATCCGCCAAACAGGTCGTCCAGCGAGCGGGTGGCTTTGATGGATACGGCTCGCTTTTCCTTGGCGGAAAGGGCGAGGGCGTCGAGCATGCGCATGAGCGTCAGTCCTTGCCTGCCGTTGTTCAATGGGTCCCGTTCTTCGCGGATGGCGTCGACGAATTCATGGGCTTGAGCGAGAAACCAGTCCGATTCATTGCCGGTATTCTCTATATACGATCTAGACGCCACGCCAGGTTCTTGGGCCGCGGTTTGCCGTCCTTTTCCCAGATCCAAAGAACCTTGTGTACCGCTAATTTGGATATCGATTTTAATGGGAGCTCCCCGATGGGCTTCGTCGCTATCCACGTGGCCGAAATAGGACGAGGAAAAGCTCATGCTGGAACCGTTCTTAAAACGAATCATGCCGTACACGGAATCCTCGGCCACCTCATCGGGATCGGGTACGCGGGATTCCAAGAAAAGGCTGTGGCGCGTAGCCATGGCCTCGACTGGATCCGGACAGCCCATGGGATACCAAACTGAATCGATCATATGGATACCGAGATCTAGCAAGGCGCCGCCCCCTTTTTCGCGATTGCCTCGCCAATCGGCGTTGTCGAAAGGCCACCAGGCCCATTGCCAGGAGGCCTCCCCGCGATAGACGTTGCCAATCTCTCCGCTCTCAATGATTTCGCGAGCCTTGGCGATGGCTGGAGAAAAGCGTTGTTGCCGGGCCCACATGTAGGTTTTGCCGCAAAATCCGGCTGAGCTAACAATCTTGGACATCTCGCTTTCCGAGACAGCGGGAGGCTTCTCGCAAAGGACATGGAGCCCCGCGTCGAAGGCGGCGCTCACGGATCGTTCGTGCAAGGCCGTCGGCAGGCAGATGACCACCGCATCCAGATCCCCAGCCTCCAGCATTTCATCGTAAGTATCGAATGCTCGATTGAATTCGTATTTGTCAACCAGGGCTTGCCGCCTGGATTCGTCGGGATCAGCGATTGCTGCAAGGGCGACCCCGTCGATTTGGCTAAAGGCCTCTGCATGCTTTTCGCCGAATCGGGCCCCGGCAATGCCCAGTTTCAATTCGCTACTCATTGGCCAGAAACGTTGTGGCCCTTCTTCCTGATTGGCAATGCTTGCAATCGTTTGCGGATCCTTTCCAGCGATTCCCGCAACTCATTTTGGTAACGTTACCAAAATGAGTTGCATCAATGATTGCCCGTAATGGGTAAAGAACGCTGTGGGGCCAGGGGGGTCTTTGCTTGCCAGTTTGCCTGCTCGTAGATGAGATTGCCCAGCGTTAGGTAATGGCTTTAAGCATGCGCAATCTTCAATTCCTGGATTGGAAGGGTCTCGATTTGACCATTGGCGGTGGAGAAGTGGTTGCTCTGGTGGGCGAATCGGGATCCGGGAAATCCCTTTTGTTGCGGGCGATCGCCGACTTGATCGTCAGTCAGGGCGCTATCGAGTTGAATGGCGTCGAGCGGAACAGCATGAGCTCGTTAGATTGGCGTCTCAAAGTTGGCTATTTGCCCGCGGAAATATTTTGGTGGGAGGACGCGGTGGGAGCCCATTTCCTGAATCCGCCCAGCCAGGAATCCCTTGAGGGACTGCGCTTGAGCTCTGAATGCCTGGGCTGGAACCCCAGTCGATTATCCATGGGCGAGCGGCAGCGCCTGGGAATCATGAGGATGCTGGACCGAGAGCCCGAATTTCTCCTACTGGATGAACCGACTGCCAATCTGGATGAAACGAATGCCACGTTGGCTGAGAAACGGATTTTGTCTTACATCCGTGATCGCAAAGCTGGGGCTTTATGGGTTTCGCACAGCTCTGAGCAAGCCCGTCGAGTAGGCAATCGCTCGCTTCGGATGAGGGATCGTGCTATAGAGGAGCTAGATAGGAAACCGGGGGAGGCAGGAGCGTGACAACGGAAACGATTCAGTTGGACTATTTCGATATCCTCTTCGCTGGGGGAATCATCGGGGGCCTGGGCATTTTGCTGGCTTATTACCGGCTCGGGGTGACGCGTTCATTGACGATCGCTTCCGTCCGATTGGTTATTCAACTCTTCCTGATCGGCTACGTTTTGCGTTTCCTGTTTGCGGAAGGCAAGGAGGGGTATGTGGCTGTAATGGCTGTGGTCATGCTATTGGTCGCATCGAGAGAGATCTTGGTCCGGCAAAAGCGCCGTCTCACTGGTTGGGCTGGATTTGGGCTCGGGGGATCGACTCTATTTGTATCCTCGTTTGCCATAGCCCTTTACGGGTTATTGATCGTGGTCCGTCCAGAACCATGGTACCTTCCCCAATACTCGATTCCGCTATTGGGAATGATCATGAGTAACACCATGAGCGCCATTGGGCTATCCATGGACCGGTTGACATCCGCCCTCCATGATAATCAGTCGATTATCGAGCAACGGCTGGCCCTAGGCGAGTCCGCTCGCCAAGCCATTCTTCCCTACCAAAGGGATTGCATTCGCACTGGGATCATGCCGGTGGTCAATTCCATGGCTACTGCTGGCATCGTCTCGCTTCCCGGCATGATGACGGGTCAGATCTTAGCGGGAGCGGTCCCAACGGAGGCAGTCAAGTATCAGATCATCATCTGGTTTTTGATCGCTGGAGGCGTTGGCTTTGGCATGGCGGCAGCTCTCAAAGTGATCGAATGGCGGCTCTTCGACGAAAGGCAACGGCTTCGTCTGGACCGATTACAGTGATCAGAGAATACTGTCGCCAGCCGAATATGCCTTTAGGGCGCTTTAAAAAATTCGGTCCCTGTCGCATTCTCGTTCTCTTTCCGCTCAAAACCCGTTTGCTCATCTCAATGAACCCTCGGGTTCACCTCGATTCGCAAGCCGCATTTTGATCCGGATATGCAACGTCGACTGCTCGGTAAGAACTTTTCAAAGCGCCCTAAAATTGAATCCAAAGAAACCTGCTCTACGAACTCATTTATGCTAGATCCGCCTCGGTTTCTCGAGGACATCTCCTTCTCCAATCAAAATGATGAAAACGACGAGACTCATATTGGCACTGATGGGGTTGCTGGTTTCGGTCTCCTCGAATCTCCAGGCCAAAAAGCGGGAGATCCCTTTCATCTACCTGAACCAGAATCAGATACTGTACATTACTGTCATCGACAACATTTATCACGATGACGGATTTGGGAGCGGAAACGTCGCTGACCGGTATTACGATATCGAAGAAACCTTGGTGAACGTCTTGAGGGAGACGGAGTTTCCCATGGGTTACAAAATCGTCCGTTTCGGGGCTCGGGTGCCCAAAGATCAGCCCGAATTGCAGCTGATCATTACCAAGTGGGGAGATAACCGACTAGGTGAAATCGAGGTTAGAATGAACGCGGCCCTCAAGGAGAGATCGGAAGGGAGGATCAAAAATAAGCTGGGATTCTACTATGAGCGTGGGGGCGCTTACCCGATGATCTCCCAGTCGCGAACGACAGCGAAGTACAACGAAGTGCTTACCAAAGCCCTCATGAAGGTTATGGCTCGATTGAACGACCATTTCACGTTGGATTTCGATGATCCCAACATTGGCGGCAACTCGCTTCCACCCGGCTTGGGTGAGACGGCAACGGACGAATAGGCCAGACCGAGGTTTCTACGGATGAGTGGTTCGATGGATGACGCGAGCATCGAGGCGGAGTTGATCAGGCGTATTGGAGCTGGTGAGCGAAGCGCTTTCGACGAGCTGTACGCTCGCTATTCGCGGCCACTATTTTCCTACGCATTCAAGTTTCTAAAAGATCGCATGATCGCGGAAGAAGTTCTGCAGGATGCTTTCGTTAAAATCTGGAGAACGGCTCCCAGGTACAATCCAGAGCTCTCGCGGCCCTTTAGCTGGGCTGTATTGGTGACCAAACGGCTATGCATCGATCGGTTGAGGCGAATGAAGCCGGAGGCCGTTGTCGAGGACCCGATGGCTTTGCAATCCAGTGAAGAAACGCGATCGCAGCAGCGCTCGCCTGTGGAAACGGTTGCGGTCGGAGAAGAGATTGGCCGCCTCCGTTCGATGATGGAAAAGCTGCCTCAGGCCCAGAAGGACAGTTTATCCCTCGCTATTAGCCAGGGGCTTACGCAACAGGAAATTTCGGATACGCTCGGCATGCCTCTGGGCACGGTGAAAACATCCATGCGCCGGGGGATGCAGCGTTTAAGGCAATTAATGTCACATTGTTATGAATAAGGAAGATTTACAGGAAAAGGCGCTTCAATACGCCCTCGGGACGCTGCCGCAATCGGAGCAGGAAGAGGTCGAGCGCCTCATTTCGGAACATCAAGAGCTCCGTTCGATAGTTTACGAGTGGCAGCAGGTCAACGAGGCGGACGCCCGCGAGTGCGACAAAGTGGAACCGTCGTTTCACATCTACTCGAGTGTCATGTCCAGGATCGACACGTCAAACGGAGCTAAGCAACCGACCGGCAAAGGGTCTAAGGTTTCGCCTTTCCCCTTCTTGGCCCAGTGGGGCGGTTGGGCGGCTGCCGCTGGCTTGGCGATCTTTTCCGGGATTTCCATGAGCCAATTAGCGACGGATCCGCGGAACGACAATCCAGCCGAAAGCGACATCGTTCTCAATGAGCTGGGGAATCCCGACCAGACGAGCTTGGTCGCTATCGATAGCGATCAAGAAGCCTTTCAGAACCGGCTCTTGGAGCTCACAGGTTTAGCGGAGGCGTATTGGTTTTCTCGCGAGGGAATCCCCCCGGACTCGGATAATGGTGTCGATGCCCAGGAATTTAGCAGCGGGTTTTCCATCTACGACCGGAAGATCAAAATCGGGGTGATCGGAATCGAGAATATTCCCGAAGGGCGTCTCGGTCGCTACTACAGCGTGTGGGCGAAACCATCGGAAGGTAGTGATCCGGTCTGGGCAGGCATGATCCAGCAGGGCGAGCCCGCGAGCCGATTAGCTTTTTTTGACCTTTCTTCGAATGACGCGATTCAAGAGTCTGATGAGGCCATCTCTTTCTTCGTAACTGAGGAAACGGAAAAGCGGCCGGTCCGGCCCGAGGGAAAAATCGTGCTCAGCGGGATTTAGAGGTTTTTTCCCTTTCTGTTAGTGAGGACCGAACCGGTCCTCCCTAACATTGATGCATTGCTTCCTTTGCCCACTAAGGGGTTCAAGATGTTATAAGACCTTGATCTCTCTTTGGTTGAACATTGCCAAACCGGGTTGGTTCGGTACTTTGGGGCTAAATGGGTCCGAAGAGGATATTTTTAAACTGGCTGCTATTGGCGGCTGCATTCAGCGTCAGTGGCTGCTCGATCAAGAATGTGGCGATGAATCAGCTGGGTGACGCCTTGTCGGGCGGAGGAACGGTTTTCGCTTCGGACGAGGATCCCGAACTGGTTAGGGACGCCTTGCCCTTCAGCCTGAAGCTGATGGAAAGCGTCTTAGCCGAGACTCCTCGGCATGAAGAGCTGCTGCGAGCCTTGGCCAGTGGATTTACTCAATACAGCTACGGATTTGTTCAGTTGGACGCCGATGAAATCGAGGATGAGGATTACGATCGGGCCCTCGAGCTGAGAGAGCGGGCCAAGAATTTGTATCTGCGAGCGAATGGATACGGGATGCGTTCTCTAGAGGTGGCTTATCCGGGCTTCGAGGCAGAGTTGAAGGCGGACAAAGACGCTGCCCTCGACAGAATCGGAAAAGAAGACGTCGAAACCCTCTATTGGAACGCCCTTGCCTGGTCTGGGGCCATTGCCTTGTCCCTAGACGACCCACAAATTCTCGGCGAATTGGCCTATGCCGAAGCCATGATGGAGCGAGCGATGGAACTCGACCCCGATTGGGGGTATGGGACCCTGCACGGATTCTTTATAACCTACGAAATGAGCCGACTGGGGGGAGAGGGAGATCCCATAGAGAAGGCGACAAAACATTTTCAGCGGGCCAAAGAGCTTTCAGGGGGAAACATGGCCTCCTTGTACGTCGCCATGGCGGAATCCGTCGCGGTTGAAAAAGGCGACAAGGAATTGTTCGTATCCTTGCTGAACCAAGCTTTAGCCATCGATATCGATGCCCGACCCGATTGGCGGCTTTCCAATCTCATCTATCAGCGAAGGGCGGAATGGCTACTAACGCGCTTGGATTGGCATTTCTTTTAGGCGTTGAGTCTTATTGCCTCGGTTTAACGCGTTATTGATTGAACGTTTCCCGATTCCCGGTGTTTCTAATAAAGGCTGATATCGAAACTTGTTGTATGACTATGCGCTCAAAGAAATCCCTTTTTCTTCTAGCGGCTCTCCTTGGAACCCTCCTCGTGGGCTCCATCGCAAGCATGGCCGCCCCTCTCCGTTTGGCGACTCTGGCGCCCAAGGATACTTCGTTTGACAAGACCTTGCGCAAGATGGGCCAGGTCTGGAAAAAGGAAACGAGCGGGAAAGCCAGCTTGATTGTCTACGCAGGTGGAAGCCAGGGCAGTGAATCGGAACTGATCAATAAGATGCGGATCAATCGCTTGCATGCCGCTTTGCTTACCGGTATCGGCTTGTCGGATATCGACGACGGGGTGGCAGTTTTCCAGAAGGTGCCTTTGCTGTATCGCAATTTTGACGAACTCGAGCATGTCATGGGTAAGCTGACGCCTGTGTTGGAAAAACGGATACTCGACCAAGGATTTGTCGTGTTGACTTGGATCGATAGCGGATGGGTGCGGATTTTTAGCAAGAGTCCTCTGCTGACTCCAGACGACATGAGACAGTCAAAACTGTTTACATGGTCGGGTGACACGCAGCAAACGGATTTACTCAAAAAAATGGGTTTCCGCCCCATTCCCATCGAAAGCACTGAGATCGTCTCCAGCCTGACCACCGGTTTAGTGGACACGGTGCCTATGCCTCCTTTCTACGCTTTAGCCAGCCAGTCGTACAGCTCGGCCCCCTACATGCTCGATTTTAATTATGCCCCAATCATCGGAGCCATCGTTATTTCGAAACGAATGTGGGACCGGTTTAGCGAAGAAGAACAGGCGGCAATGAAGGCGGCAGCAGAGGACGCGGGCCGGGAAATGACTTTATCAGGGCGCAAGGAAAGCGAAGAGTCGATCAGCGTGATGGCGGAAAATTTTGGACTGAAATCGAACGAGCTGGACGACAATTTGAGAGAACAATGGGAGTCAGTTTCCAAAGAAGCGTATGGCCACATCCGTGACAATACAGTGCCTGGAGAGATCTGGGACCAGGCCATAGAGATTCTCGAAGAGTATCGGTCGGGTGCCAAATGACAAGATAAAGGCCTCTTAAATCCCCTTGCCTTTCCTGGGCAGAGAGGTAGCAATCCTGCGTGGATAATGCGGATCTTTCCCAAGGTCAGTCTGTAGAGGAGCCCTCGAAAATAGAGCCGATGAGCAGCCGAGCGAGGATGGCGTTGGCTCGAATAGAAGACTGGGCCATTTCGGTTTCGCTGGGACTGATGATGGCGTTGCCGTTGCTCGAGATCGTATTGCGGCGTTTTAACACGGGCATTTCAGGCTCGGCTGAGCTTCTCCAGCATCTCGTCCTTTTTGTAGCCATGCTTGGCGGGGCGATAGCCGCCCGCGAGAATCGGCTACTTTCACTCTCCACCTTCACCGCATTCCTAAAAGGGTCGTGGGCCGCTGTGGCCAGTGGCGTAAGCGCTTCCTTCGCCCTTTTCGTTACTGTAGTGATTGGTATAGGCTGTTTCAAATTCATCAGTACGGAGGGCATTGGAGATTCGGCAGTTTTTTGGGGGATCTCTGGTTGGGCGGTCATGGCGATCATGCCGGTCGGGTTTGCATTGCTCGCCATCCGCATCGTCTGGTTTAGCGCTTCAAGTTGGAAGGGGCGATGGGTTCCCCTTGCCGCCAGCGCTGCTCTGATCGTCTTCGCTACCTATCCCTTCGATGAGGTGGAGAGTTTCGTATGGCCTTTGCTGATACTGTTGATATTGGCAACTGTGGCCGGGTCGCCTTTGTATGTGGCGATTGGAGGCGCCGCCCTCATTATGAACTGGGGCTGGAGTGGCTACTTTCCAGAGGAGCGTGTAAGTATAACGATCGAAACCCAGGCCCAAACACTCTATGGATTTATTAGCAATCCATTGCTAGTGACCTTGCCGCTGTTCACCTTGGCCGGCTATTTCTTAGCCCAAGGTCATTCGTCGAAACGGTTGATCCGGCTAATTCAGTCAATTTTCGGAGGCGTACGGGGCGGAGCCGTTATTGTTACGGTGCTGGTCTGCGCTTTCTTCACGACCTTCACCGGAGCCTCGGGTGTGACTATTTTGGCTTTGGGGGGCTTGCTTATGCCGGTGCTGCAATCAGCTGGATACAACGAACGCTCCAGTATCGGAATGTTGACAGGGGCTGGATCTTTGGGAGTGCTATTCCCACCCTGCCTTCCCTTGATCCTCTATGCGGTTGTTGCCACCAACACCAAACTAGTCAGCCTCTCTCTGAAGGACGTATTTCTAGGTGGAGCGATTCCGGGGGCATTGCTGGTGGTTATGACGATCATTTGGGGGGTCTGGAAACAGCCGCAAGCCAGCGTTGATCAGACTCCCATCGATTGGACTGAAGTTGGAAAGGCTTTCGTAGGTGCCTTGGGAGAGCTCTTTCTACCCATTGTCGCTCTGTTCGCGTTGTTTAGCGGATTCGCTACGCCGATTGAAGCGGCGTCGGTATCCGCTTTTTACGCATTTACGGTCTATCTGGTTGATGCCAAACGAGTGCGTAGGGTCAGCGTTCGAGCCGAGCTTCCAACCATGATGGCCGAGTGCGGTTTGCTCGTTGGGGGCGTCTTGCTTATTTTGGGCGTGGCCATGGGGCTGACCGACTATCTGATCTTCGCGATGATTCCGGATCGCATGGTTGAGTGGGCCCAAGCGTCGATCGAATCGAAGTACCTTTTCCTCTTGGCCTTAAATGGAGCTCTGATTCTCGTGGGCTGCTTGATGGACATCTTTTCCGCGATAATCGTGATAGTGCCTTTGATCGTGCCGCTAGGGGTAGTTTTTGGAATCGATCCGGTTCATTTGGGGATTATTTTCTTGGCAAATTTGCAATTGGGCTACTTGACGCCTCCCATTGGGATGAACCTTTTCTTGGCCTCCTACCGATTCGGGAAACCCATGTCGGTAGTGATCAAGGCGTCCTTGCCGTTGCTGCTAGTCTTTATCATTGGAGTCATCCTAATAACCTATATCCCGTTTCTGACCACTTGGCTTCCTGGCTTGCTACAAAAATAGCGAGGGATGAATATCATTTTATTCGAAGCCAGCGAAATTGATAATCCTTTGGACCGCCAGGATCCTCGGGCCAACCATATTCTCAAGATCCTCCGTCGCGGAATAGGGGATACGCTTGATGTAGGCGTGGTTAATGGAATGAGGGGAAAGGCTAGGCTCGAGAGAATTGGGAAGGAGAGCCTATCTCTCAAGTTCGAGCTGAACGAGATGGAGCTTCCACTGTACCCGATCGAACTTATCGTGGGGCTATCCCGGCCGCAAACGAACCGGAGAATTCTCCGAGAGGCAACTAGCTTAGGCGTAAGGCGCATATCGTTTGCGCAGACGGATAGAAGCGAACCGTCTTACGCGGAATCACGACTCTGGATTTCGGGGGAATGGAAACGGCACATTGTGGATGGGGCGGCTCAAGGCTTTTCTACAAGAATACCGGAAGTTGGCTTTGGCCTAAAACTTGAAGATTCGATTGCGAGCTTGTCGGGCGATCAGCAACGAATCGCTCTCGACAACTATGAGGCCGATACCCATTTATTGGATACGAAGACGAAGTATCCGAACATCGTTTTAGCTATCGGTTCCGAAAGGGGCTGGTCCGGTGACGAGCGGGAATTGCTGAGAAGCAACGGATTCGAATTGGCCCATCTTGGATCGCGTCCACTAAGGACAGAAGCTGCCGTGGTCGCCGGTTTGGCGATGATCGTGGGGCGAATCGGGCAGAGCGGTTAATGAGGAACGGGAGAGAAATAGCGTTTAGAAGGTTGCTTAGGTCTCACTATCCGCAGCCAGTCGATTTAGATAAGGTTCATTGCCTAGGCTGATAATGGGAGTGTCCAGCAATCTTGAAATTTGTAGGGTTGTCGCTTGCGGCGACCTTGTAAGTAGAGTGCCAATCGGCTCTACGGACCCTGCAAGCGGTATGCACGTCAACTCAAGCTCGCCGGGAGGTCGAGCGCCACCTTTTACCATCGGTTTCAAGGGTGGAACTCGACGTCCTGGGGAGTTCATTTCCCGATCTTTGGGTTAAGTTGACGCCAATGCGGAAGCGGGGACCCTAAGCCGTACAACTCGATAGCATCTTTTAATTAGAACACTCCCTAAGTCTCAATTTGGTCTCGCCGATAGAATAGAGCGGTGGGCTGACCGGTTCCTTTGCCAATCCTCTTGCACAGAGCCCAGCCTCGGAAATCGTATTCAAAATTGCCTGGCGCTTCTAGTATAAATAGTCCATCTTCTTTCAGGATTTTGTCTACGGTCCGAAAGAGTTCCGTTCCGATTGAATCCAGATGCTCGTAGGGAGGGTCTGCGAAAACGAGGTCGAATTGCTTGCTGGAGAAAGAGCCGGGCTTCGTTGCGTCCTGCGGGAGGACTGCCGCACTCAGTCGATGGATTCCCATGCTTTTGGCCACGATGGCGATATTCCTGCGGATCATTTCGCAAGCCATGCGATTCTTTTCTACGAATGCAGCTGAGAACGCTCCCCTACTGAGAGCTTCTAATCCATAGGAACCGGTGCCGGCGAAAAGGTCGCATACGGCGGCTTTCTCAATCCGTTTTCCGAGGCTGGAGAATATGCCTTGCCTCAATCGATCGGTCGCAGGCCGATGAACCGAAGACTTGGATACGCTCAAGGCCACCCCGCGCGCTTTTCCGCCAGAAATGCGCATAGTGGTTAGCCGTTTATAGAAGAGTTTCTAGACATTCGCTAACAGCATTAGCTCGCTGAGTGTTTTCTACCAGCCGATTATTGAGCCGATTGCTGAAATAGGAATGGGCGATCATGGCAGGAATTCCAATGCACAGTCCAGTAGCGGTCGTGATTAGGGCTTCGCCAATATTCCCGGCCAGCAATTCTGGACGGCCCATACCGCCGGCGGACATTGTCTGAAAGGCTCCGATCATCCCGCTTACCGTGCCTAGCAATCCAATCATAGGCGAGACTGTAGCGATAACGTTGATGTAGTGTATCCATTGGCCTACAGCATGCTCTTCCAGTTCGAATTGCTCGTGAACGGTTTCGTCCAGTTTTCCCCGATCGATCGCTTCGGCATCAGGGTCGAATTTGTCAAAGGCCAATGACAGCGCTCGTCCGAGCAAGGCGGGTTCTTGCTTGGCTGCAGAGATCGCTTCGTCCAGCTTTCCGCTTTTGCAGAGGCTCTCGATGCGCTCGCTAAATCGCTCGGTCCCGAATCGTGTCGCTTTTGTCTCTCGCGAGCAATGTATAATCAGGTAGATCAGAGCTAGAGAGCAAATTCCGAGCGGGGCCATTGCCCAACCGCCTTGCTCGATCATATTCCACAAGGAGGAAGGGTTCGTTTCGGCTTGGGCATCATCTTGCCCGAATGCCTGGTATACTCCGATTGAGTGGATAGCTAATACCACCCGCCAAAAAGAATGAGTAAATAGCGGTGGCCGAAACGGGCTTGAGCAAGGCGACTTGACGCCAGCGCGGGTCAGAGGCCCGTATGGCGGCGAGCAACGCCGCTCAAGCCCGTTTCGGCCACGTTGCCTAGGGGAATGCGTCTCAGAATCCAAGTTCGCAGCGTTCGCCAATGCCAGACGACACCGGTGTCGCCAGATATCGGCCGCCTCGCGCTGCTTGGATCTGAGAAAGCACCATTGGATCATTCTTTTTGGTGGATGGTATAAGGTTATTGTGATTCTCGTGGGGATTTTCATGATTTGGATTCCGAGTTTAGGGTTTGCCGATAAGCTTGAAGATCGGGTTGGCATTCCGTTTGAATTGGTTCGAGCGATTTTCGGTCCTCGATCCGTCTTCGCTTTGCCTATCTGCGTCTGCCAGCGGCGCTGACCAACGAAAGTTTTTAGGCAGAACGAATTCTAGGTCTCGCATTTCTGATTTGAGCTGGTGGGCTAGGGCCCGTTCGCCTGTTTTGAAAGCCGATATGATGGCTATGGCGTAAGCTTCCTCTAAATACGGAGGTCGAGAGGGCGGTGAGAATACGATTGGGTTCAGCGCTATCCAAAGCGCTGTTTCGTAATCATCTTCTATGAGGGCAATATTTGCCAGCGTCACCCAGGGCAAGGCGCTAGTTTGGCAAGACTTGCCTGCTTCGATCCACTGTCTGCCGTAGTATGCGGACTCGCTTGGGCGATCCAAATTCCAGGCTGCTATGATCTGCAGTTCTTGCCCCCTTAATTTTGCTTCACTCGAGGAGAGTTTACTAAGCCAGAGTTTAGCCCTTTCCAAAGCATCCACTGCTCTTCCAGTTAAAATGTAGGATTCGAGTAGATAGGTAAAAATGGACTCGTCTTCAGGGCTCAACAATTCCAGGTAGGGAAGTCGTTTAAGGGCGAGATTCTCGAGCAAAGCGGTCGATTCACTAGGATGGCGTTTGGAAAAGCCGTCGATCGCATCCTGTCTACTAATTGAGTCAGAAAATTCGATACGTTCGATTTCGTCCAATCGATAGCGAAGCTCGGCTTGGTTGTTCGAATCCCCGACAATAATCGAGAGATAGCCGCCCACGCTACCCGCTAATCCGCCATGGAATATCCTGCCATCGGAGAGTTCGATGGTATCCGCGGAAACGGACAAAGGGACGATGACGGCAAGGGACTGGAAAAAGCTGAAAATACGGGTCATGACGGTGGGGTTTTGTTAAGCGATGCCAGCAGCTGTTTTGCCTTCTGGTAGGATTCGGTATGCCGATACTCCGAACGCCTCATAAACTCCTCGAGGACTTCCTTCGCTTTGGCCGGCTCCTCGATCTCCGTAAGATGCTGGGCGCTTTGCAGGTAGCCAGTGGCCGAGGCATCTATCGCTCCCGGATACAGCGTGAAAACCCGTTGGCAATAGGCGATCGCTTGCTCGAGTTGACCCTGCCGTTTTTTCAGTCCCGCTAGTTGCAATAGG
>Ga0181579_10002984_pt1 | contig 13472 bp, 12 predicted proteins | sample 071ome_24_FD_132996 | JGI IMG/M metagenome (GOLD analysis project Ga0181579, IMG submission 132996) | Coastal salt marsh microbial communities from the Groves Creek Marsh, Skidaway Island, Georgia - 071402CT metaG (megahit assembly) | ecosystem: Environmental > Aquatic > Marine > Intertidal... | reverse complement strand
GTGGCTATGAGACTTCTGCAGCAGAGCAGATAGAAAAATTTGCCCAGATTGTGATGAAGGCGGGCTATGCCTCGCCGGTGCGAACGCCGCGCGGGCGGGATATTCTGGCTGCCTGCGGTCAGCTGAAATCTGACTCCGTGCGTTTGCGCAAGAGCCAGCAGGTAACAGTCGCCGGTTGGCAGGGATAAAAAACACTTTGCCGATAGTTTTTTGGCGATGATTTCCTTGAAACCCGGGCCCGCAGACATTACATTCTTGATAAGTCGAAATTACCAGCTTCTTCTTAAAGGAGAAATCGGATGTCTGACAATCGCTTTATGAATACCAGCTCAGCTGCGGCCAGCCAGATTGATGTTGGGCTGCGCAGCTATATGCTGGGTGTCTATAACCACATGACCACAGCCCTTGCGCTGACCGGATTTTTCGCTTTTGCGATGAAATGGGCGGTGCTGTCTGTGCCGGGTCTGGGCCAGGCTATCTTTGGCAGCCCGCTGCAATATGTGGTTATGTTCGCCCCGTTCGCGCTGGTTATGTATCTGTCATTTCGGATACAATCCATGTCTGCCACCAAGGCGCGCACAGTATTCTACATTTACGCTGCGCTGATGGGTGTGTCTCTGTCGGCTATCTTGCTGGCCTTTACCGGGGCCTCTGTTGCGCGGGCCTTTTTCATCACCGCCGGGGCGTTTGCCGGAATGTCAATCTGGGGTTATTCCACCAAGCGCGACCTGTCCGCGATGGGTTCATTCCTGATTATCGGCCTGTTCGGGCTGATTCTGGCGATGATCGTCAATATCTTCCTCGCTTCAACCGGACTGGAATTTGCAATCTCTATTATCGGGGTGCTGATTTTTGCCGGGCTGACAGCCTGGGATACGCAGAAGATTAAGTCGATTTATTCTGCTGCTGATTCCCGTGATGAGGCAGGCCGCAAATCCATCTATGGGGCGCTGACCCTGTATCTGGATTTCATCAATATGTTCCTCATGCTGGTCAGGCTTTTGGGGAATCGCGAATAGCAGTGGCGCGGATCGATGTATCCAGCCTTTGACATAATTCTCCCCGGCGGGTGCTGTCCTGCCGGGGTTTTTTTGACCTTGCCTGAACAAACCGGATAACAGGCAAAGACTAGACAGACGGAAACAACATCCATGCTGCTCACCCACTGGCTGGCGACCCATTGTCCAGCTGGCCCGCATTTTGAACCAATGACCAAGGTGATTGCCGGGTTGGCAAAGGCAGCTGTTCAGATTGCCAGCCATGCCAGGCTGAATGGCCTTGGCGGGCATGATTATGGGCAAGCTGCCGGTGGCCAGAACAGTGATGGCGATGCCCAAAAAGCCCTTGATGTGCTGGCCGATCAGCTGATTATAGAGGCGCTGGCCGGGGGCGGCGTAGCGGCCTATTTTTCTGAGGAACAGGATGCCGCCATATTGCTCGATGCCGAGGCCGGGCTGGTGGTTGCCTGTGATCCGCTGGATGGTTCTTCCAATATTGATACCAACCTGTCTGTTGGCACGATATTCTCCATCCTGCCCGCAACAGGGGATCTGGCAAATGCTGCCTTGCAGCCGGGGCGCAATCAGCTGGCGGCCGGGTTTTTTATCTATGGCCCGCAAACCATCCTGCTCTTGACTGTGGGCAAGGGGGTGGCGACTTTCTGTCTGGATCAGGATGGCCAATTTCAGCAGCTGAGCTGGCAGCCTCAGATTCCCGAAACAACTTCAGAATTTGCTATCAACGCCGCCTATCAGCGGTTCTGGCCAACTAAGGTGCAAGATTATATCGCCCAGCTGCTGGCGGGCAAAGACGGGCCGCGGACACGCGATTTCAATATGCGCTGGTGTGCCTCTCTGGTCGCCGACGCCTATCGCATTTTGCGCCGTGGCGGTATTTTCCTCTATACTGGTGACAGCCGTCCCGGCTATGCCGAGGGTCGCTTGCGTCTGATCTATGAGGCCAATCCGATAGCCCTTTTGGTAGAACAGGCGGGCGGTGCGGCCAGCAATGGGGCTGACAGGATTCTTGATTTACAGCCCGACTCACTTCATCAGCGCTGTGCGCTGGTTTTCGGCTCGGCCTCAGAAATGGCCGAATTTACCAAACAGCCGGAGCATCCGGCCCGCTAGTCTCAGGAGACCTGCTATGCTTATCACCATGCGCCAGCTTTTGGACCACGCTGCTGAAAATGGTTATGGCGTGCCTGCTTTCAATATCAATAATATGGAACAGGGGGTCGCTATCATGCAGGCGGCGGCCAAGACCCGCAGCCCGGTTATTATTCAGGCCAGCCGCGGTGCCAGAACCTATGCCGGAGACAAAATCCTGCAAGCCCTTATCAGCGGGCTGGTGCAAAACTGGCCGGAGATTCCGGTCTGTATGCATCAGGATCACGGTAATTCAGAGGCAACCTGCATGACCGCTATCCAGCATGGTTTTACCTCAGTGATGATGGATGGCTCGCTGGAGGCAGATGGCAAGACCCCGGCCAGCTATGACTATAACGCGGCCATTACCCGCCGGGTGGCAGAGATGGCCCATCATGGCGGTGTCTCAGTAGAGGGCGAGCTGGGTGTGCTGGGATCCCTGGAAACCGGCATGGGCGACAAGGAAGACGGGCATGGGGCAGAAGGCAAATTGTCTGAAGACCAGCTGCTGACGGACCCTGCTCAGGCGGTTGAATTCGTTGCTGAAACCAAGGTGGACGCGCTGGCCATAGCGATGGGAACCAGCCATGGGGCCTATAAATTCACCCGCCAGCCAGATGGCGAAATTCTGGCGATGAATGTGATCGAGGAAATTCACCGCCGCCTGCCAAACACCCACCTTGTCATGCATGGCTCTTCTTCGGTGCCGCAGGAGCTGCAGGATATTTTCAATGAATTCGGTGGCGAGATGCCGCAAACCTGGGGCGTGCCGCTGGCCGAGATTGAGCGCGGTATCAAGCATGGGGTGCGCAAGGTGAATATTGATACTGATAACCGGCTGGCCATGGCCGGGGCCATCCGCAAGATAGCCCGCACCCAGCCATCTGAGTTTGATTTGCGCAAATTCATGAAACCTGCTGCTGAGGCGATGCAGCAAGTCTGTGAGGATCGCTTTGAGCGGTTTGGCTGTGGCGGGCAGGCCGAAACGATAAAGCCGCTGTCACTGGCTGAGATGGCCCAGCGCTACCGTTCTGGCGCGCTGGACCCGGTGCTCGGCTGATCAGCTGCCCTCTTCTTTCAGGATGTGGCGATAGCCGGCCCGCCAGTCTGGACAGGCCAGCTGAACGCCCAGCTCCGCCTCTATCACCGAGGAGCGTATTTTCCGGCTATGCTGCCAGAAGCTGGCGGCCATGCCGGTTAGCCCGGCCGCGTCATAATCAACCATTTCAGGAACAGGCAATCCTGCCATCTCAGCCAGCCCGGCCAGCAATTCCGCCTGCTCGCATGGCTGGCCATCCGCCAGATTGACGATCCGCCCGCTACGCGGTCTGGCAATGGCGGCTGCGATAATGCTGGCCAAATCATCCAGATAAATCCGGTTAAACAGGTGGCCCGGCTTGTGAATCCGGCGGGCTGTGCCAGCCCGCAGGCGGGCCATCTGGTTACGGGCTGGCCCGTAAATGCCGGCAGCTCGGAAAATCTCCGTCTGCGGCAGAGCTTCCTGCCAAGACTGCTCGGCCGCCAGTCGCGCCCGACCACGCGATTCTGCCGGGACAGCCCGGCTGGTCTCATCCAGCCAGCCAGCACCCGCCCCATAAACCGAAGTCGCAGACAGATAGCCGGTCCAGCCAGAAAACCCGGCCAGCAGCGCGCCATCTGCTGTCAATACCGGGTCGCGCCCATCCGGCAGCGGTGCTACCGTTGAGAGGACCGCATCTGCCGTCTCCAAAACAGCCGCCAGCGCAGAGGACTCGCCGGCTTGATAGCCAATAATCTGCCAGTTTGATGGCAGCTGGCGGGCGCGCTTTTCTGGCTGGCGGCTGGTGCCGACAATCTGCCAGCCTTCTGCAGCCAGCACCCGGCCCACCGCCGCGCCTGCATAGCCAATGCCAAGGATACAGATTTTTCTGCCTGTCATTTACTTGCTTCCTTCCAGCTGTCAGAGCGTCTTGTCGAGGCGGGCGAGAGGCTGAAAGACCGGCCCTTTTTCGGTCTCCCCGAACCAGGCCGTGATACCGAAAACATCGGCCAGATTTTGCGGGCTGAGAACGCTGGCGGGCGGGCCATCTGCATGAATGCGCCCATTATGCAACAGGATCATCCGGTCTGCATGGCGCGCCGCCAGCCCCAGCTCATGCAAAGAGACCAGCACCGCCGCCCCGTTTCTGGCCCGTGCCTGAAACTGTTCCATCAGGCCCAGCTGATGGGCCGGGTCCAGCCCGGCAGTCGGCTCATCTGCCAGCAAACATTGCGCTGATCCGGCCAGCAGGCGTGCGACCAACACCCGTGCCCGCTCACCGCCGGAAAGGTCTGTCACCTGCCGGTCAGCCAACCCCTCTAGCTCCAACGCCTGCAAGGCAGCCACCACCGCCTGTTCCTGTTCAGCAGGGCTGCTGATACCGCGCCAGGGCAGACGGCCCAGCCGGACAGCGAACCGCACCGATACCGGCCAGGCGATCTCGCGCTCCTGCGGCAGCCAGCCCGCCATGCGGGAGCGTTCCGCCTCTGCCAGCCCAGCCAGATTGCTGGTTCCGGAAAAGGGCAACAGGCCGAGGGCGGCGCGCATCAGGCTGGTCTTGCCAGCCCCGTTTGGCCCGACAAGACAGGTCAGTTCCCCGCGCCGCAGGGACAGGCTGACCTCAGAGAGAATCGACCTCCCGCCGCGGTCAACCGATAGCTTGTCCAGCGTTAATGTCATATTGCCTAGGCCTCCTGCCGACCGGTCTGCCAGACCAGATGCAAGAACAGCGGCGCCCCTATCATGGCCATCACCACCCCCAGCTTCAAATCCCGATCCGGTGCCACCAGCCGCACCGCAATATCTGTTGCCAGAATAAGACAGGCCCCACCCAAGGCTGAGGCCAGCAATAGCCGCCCCGGCTCACCGCCAACCAGCCGCCGCAACAGATGCGGCACCACCAGCCCGGCAAAGCCAACCACCCCGGCAATCGCAGTCACCGCCCCAATGCTGGCTGCACAACCCAGAATCACCAGCAACCGTAACTGCCGCAGATTGACCCCCAGCCCGGCAGCGGCATCCTCTCCCAGTGACAGCGCATCAAGGCTGCGCCGCGCTGCAAATAACAACAGCCAGCCAGCCACCATAAAGGGCAGGGCAAGGCCCAGCTGGTCAAAGGAAATATTGGCCAATGATCCCATCATCCAGAACATTATCTCAGAAGCTGCAAAGGGATTTGGCGACAGGTTGAGAACCAGCGAGGTCACCGCCCCGGCCAGTGCTGACAGGGCTACCCCGGCCAAAATCAGCGCCAGTGAAGAGCGCGAGCGGCCACTGACCAGCAACATCACTATCGCGGCCAGTAACGCCCCGCCAATCGCAGCCATCGGCAGGGCCAGCCCGAACATCCCGGCCAACCCGCTCTGCAAGACCAGCACGGCCCCCAGCGCGGCTGAACCGGACACACCCAACAGGCCGGGTTCCGCCAGCGGATTGCGCAAATAGCCCTGCATCGCTGCACCGGCCACCCCCAGGCTGATACCGACAACGAGGCCGCCCAGCATACGCGGCAATCTTATCTCGCGCATCACAATGGCAAATATATCTGTCCTATCACCGATCAGCAGGCTGGCAATGCTGGTTGCCGGGCTGATCCCGGCCGGGCCGATCAGTAAAGTGATCAGCGCCAGCCCTATCGCCAAAAACGCCAGCAGGGTAATGAGCAGCCGGTAGGACATCACTTGCCAGCCTGTGCCAGCTGGCGGGCGGTTACCAGCCGTCTCTTTGCCGCCGCCAATTCAGCAACCGCCTGAATAATATGCGGTGTGCCGCAAGTCCAATATTGATCGCGCACCGCCGATTCCTGTCCGGCCAGCTGCACCGCCCGATGTTCCATCAGCGCCTCAGCCCGCGACCAGCCGGCATATTTCTGATCTGTTATCACCAGGTCCGGGCGGGCCAGAACCAGCCTTTCCAAATCCAGAACCTGGCTATGCTGCAGGCCCAGCTCAGCAGCGATATTATTCAGCCCGGCCAGCCTGATCAGCGAATCGGACAGCGAATTCATGCCCGACATATAGCCATTGGCGGCATAAATAGCGGCCCGTGGGCGTTGCAGCGGTTCCGGGTCTTCGGCTCGCAACAGCTCCAAATCCGCCTCAAACCGGGCCAGCAGGGCAGCCGCCTCATCCGGGCGGCCCAGCCAGGCCCCCATCTGCCGGATATTGGAGCGCATCTCCTCTAGATTGCGGGCAATCGGCAGGCGCTCTACCCGGATACCAAGCCGGTTGAGCAGGCGCTGGGTCAGGGGCGCGCTCCAGAAACCTGTTATCACCAGATCCGGCTGCAGCAGATAGATTTCCTCAGCCTGCCCATAATTCACCGGCCAGCCAGCGGCTTCCTCAGCCATTGAGGATACCAGCGGATCACGGGCCAGAAAAGAAACTGAGATCAGCTGATCCGGCCCAGCCAGCAGCATCGCCAGCTGGTCCGTGCACAGATTCATCGAGACAACCCGCAGCGGAGCGCCCGCCTGTGCCGGGGCCGCCAGCATCATAAACGCCAGCAGGGCTATTGCCCGCATTGCCCGCCACCACTTGCCTCGCATCACGATCCATTCCTCTTGGCCTGTCGCCAGGTCAGGCTGAGAAAGACAGACCGGCCCGGCGCATTATAGGCGTAGGTATTCTGGTAAGTTTTATCCAGCAGATTGTCAATTTTCAGGCTGACCCGCACCGCTGGGGATAATTTGCGCGCAACCCGCAAATCCACCAGCTGATAGCCGGGCAGCCGCTCGCTGGGATAGTCTGTTGTCGCCCCTGTATAACGCCAGTTCAGTTGCCCCTCATAGCCTTTCCAGCTTTTATTGGCACGCAGGCTGCCATAGTGGCGGGCGCGTTTCAAAAGGGCCGCCCCGCTGCGCTTGTTTATCGGCTTTTGCCAGACATGGCTGGCCTCCAGCGACACCCCGGCCAGCCGGGTTTCGGCATACAGCTCCCAGCCTTTATTTTCCACATCCGGCAGATTGGCATAGCTGCTGCCGGACCAGACAATCGCATCTTTGGTGCTGGTATCAAAACGCACCAGCCGGGTAAACAGCTGCGGGCCGGTATGGGACAGGCCCAGCTCAGATGATTTATGTGTTTCGGATTCGAGATTGAGATTGCCGCCATAACCGTAAAGCTCAGCCCCGGCCGGTGCCCGAAAGGCGGTGGACTGGCTAGCGGTCAGCTTGAGCGTATCATTGAGAAACCAGCCCGCCCCCATTAGCCAGCTATTTGCCTCATTGGTGACCGACCGGCTGGTATCTTTTGCCGTGATGCGGTCGCGGCGCAGATTGGCCTGTAGATCAAACCGCTCAAACTGGCCCAGCCAGCCTCCGGCCAGCGCAACACCATCGCGGTAATTGGTCGTGCCATAGGATTGATAATCGCCGCTGGTGCTCTCCAGCCCTGCGGTAAAGCTCTGATAGCCGCTTTCGCCCAGTTTTTTCTCCAGACTGTTACTCAGCGCTATACGCCGCATCTTGCCTTCATGCAAACCGCCGCTGGCCAGTGATTTTTGCGCCCCGTCCTGAAACTGTTTGCGGGTCAGATCTGACTGGCTGATATCCAGACGGCTCTGCCATTGGCTGGCAAAGCGCATGGCAGCAAAGACCCCGTAATCAGTATTGCTGCCCTCTGCTTTATGCGTCTGTGTTGCAGCAGCTCCCCAGCCAGTATTATCATAGTCATTGCTGCTATCGATACGGCGCAGATGCCCGCCGACACGCAGCCGCTCACTCAGCTGGCGGCTGAACCGGCCATTAAATGAGCGCCGAGTGCTGCCATCCCTGTCCGGATTGGCATCTGATTTGATGCTGGTATCAATGGACGAAAACCCTGCTGTTTCAAAAGTTGCAACCGAGACATCAAACTGGCTGTCCGGTGTCTGGCCGCCATAGCCAAGCAGGGCCTCCTTGGTCTGATAAGCGCCGATGCGGGTTTTAGCATAGGCGGCGGGCCTGCCTGCTGCGTTGCGGGTGAAAATATGCACCACCCCGCCTATCGCCCCTTCGCCAAACAGCGCCCCGGCCGTGCCACGCACAATTTCTATGCGCTCAATCTGGCTGGCCGGAATATTGGAAACGGTTAATCCGCCATAATTATCGCTCTGGGCCTGCACCCCATCAACCAGCACTACCAGCGATTTGGAATTCTGGCCACGCAGGAAAATAGAGCGCACCGCCCCCGGTCCGCCATTGCGGGTAACCTCAATACCCGGCTGACTGGCCAGCAATTCGGCAACATCATAAGCCCCGGCCTGTTCAATCTGGGCACGGGTGATGATGCTGACCGAGGCCAGCACTTCGGCCAGCGGGATCGGGCGGCGGGTAGCGCTGCTGAATAACGGGTTGATTTCCAGATAAGGCAGGGTGCTTTGATCATTGCTCCCTATATCACTGTTTTGGGTGTCACTATTTTGGGCGAGGGCGGCGTTACCGCCTAGCTGGGTAAGGCTCATAGCAAGCAGCAAGCCAGCAAGCCGATTTTTCAACCCGCCCATGCGGACGGATGCCGGTAAAATCAGTTTTTGCATGGAAACTCTCCTCCATTTGGCAGAAGTCCGGCTGACTGCCAGACTGTCTTGTCTTGCCGATGGAAGAAATGTTGTATGCCAACCTTGACTCCCGCCGACGGTGAAATATCACCATCGCGGAAGTGCAACCGCCGTCCTGACCACGCCCCGCGATCCGACTGGGTGATTGCTCTGGCAGGTCTCCTGACTTGCGGGTCACTGCCTGAACCGGGCCTTCCCACCAGTTTTAGAAAAACATGGCAGTGGCATATGCCGGTCAGGCTCTCCGCTTACAGTTGCGGGGGCAGTTATGGATTTGATTTGCGCCGATCTGTCGATGACCCATTCCCTGGAAACAATCCTGTCAATGGAACGGTCACCATGGCGCTTTTATGATCGCACCATATTCCCTTTTCATCAGCCGGCGAACCGACTGAACCAAAGCCTCATTAGCCAGCTTTGCCGCGGGAAATAAATTTCGTCAAGCCATGTCGGGCCGATCACCTTAAAAAATCTCGTGCAACCGGGCTAGAGACGCGAGCGCTCCATATCCAGCCGCACAGTCACTCGCCCCAGAAATCCGCGCAATTCAATACGCACTGGCAGCGGCAAACCAGCCTCTAAATCTGCCACAAAAAAACGAATACGCTGCGGGTCTAAATCCTCCTCGCTCCAGGAAGATTTGCGAGACTGGCCGCCCAGCGGCTGGCTGGCAATGCCACAAATGCGGGCCGCGCCGCTATAAGACCAGGGGCGGTCTGCCACCAGCTCGGTCTCGCCCAAATCATAAAGGGTCAGGCGCGCGTGCCGCCAGCCATCATAAATCTCAAACTGGCCGGAACAGGAGGCCCCCTGCTGCATCTGACGCAGCACTCCCAGCATAGTGCTGAACGGATCATTTATGCCAGCCAGCGCCGTTTCATCCAAGGGGATAACCTTTTCCAGATTAAGCTCTGGCAGGCGGGAGGTCACCGGCTGGCGGCTAGCGCCAGGCCAAAGCGTGCGAGCCTGACGCGCGCCGCGCCGCGAATCGCTGGACAGGAACAGACTGTCTGGCAGAACCCTGTCACCCGCCAGCTGGCCTTCCAGACGCACCTCGCCCTGATAGCGCATCAGCCAGCCCACCGTCCCGGCAGAAATCGCCCCGCCCTGCATCTGATAGCCGGTCGGGCGCAGCTGCCAGCTGGCAAACACATCTCCCATGGCGAAATTACCCCATTGCAGGCGATAGCGCAGATCGATATCGCTGGCCAAGCTTGGCAAGGCAAAAAAGATAATTGTTAAAGACAGGAAAAATCGTGGCATGGTCGCCCCTTTTGTGCGTCTGGCTGTTACTGCCCCTGTTACGCAACAGGGAAGGGTGGCAGATGATAAAGCAACGGCCGGGGGCAGAAAAAATATCCTCCGGCTGAAAAAGTCTTGTACCCACCTCACCGGACTAGTCAGCAATTTCGGTGGCATCGACAGGCCAATCTGCTGGCCGGCCGGTGATCTTTTGCGGGTCAAGCCGCTTATCCAGCCAGTTGATCCGCCAGTCCAGATGCGGGCCGGTTGACCGCCCGGTTGAGCCTGACAGGCCCAACACCGCCCCACGCGGCAGCTGCTGACCGGATGTTACCGCGGCTTTCTGCAAATGCGAATAGGTAGAGCTGACCCCATGGCCATGATCGAGGATCACCGTCCAGCCGGTAAAATAAAGGTCTGCTGCCAAAACGACCCGGCCAGCTGCGGCAGCGCGCACCTTCGTGCCGCTGGGCAGGGCGATATCAATGCCGTAATGCGGCTGGCGCGGCTGGCCATTCAAAATGCGCTGGCTGCCATAGATGCCGGTGATTCGCCCCGCTGCCGGCCAGTCAAAACCATGGCGGATAAAATCATCCTGTTCAGTCATCTGCTGGCGCGCTCGCCGCACCCGGTCAGCATCAGCGCGAATACGGGCCAGCACCGCCTCAGCCGGGGTCACAAATTTTTCCGGCAAGCCGTCAATACGCTGAATTTTATAGCGGCGCGGGGCAGCGGTGATCAGGCGGCTTTCCTGCTTGCCATCTGGCCAGCTGATTCGTAGCTGGCGGGGCTGGCTGTCATCCCGGTGAAAGCCGATAACAAACCGGCCAGCCGTATCAATAAAGAGCGGCGCTTCATCCAGCCATGCCGAACAGCCGGGCGCGCAGGAAAATATCATCAGCCCGCCCTGCTCAGCCTGGCCACCCAGCCGAACCAGCTCGGCGGCGGCTAGCGGTTGGCCCGCCGCCAGCAGCAGGGCCAGACTACTGGCGAGAGGACAGGCCTGTCTGGCAAAAAACCGGATAAAACGCATTAAACAGGCTTGTATGCTTGACATTTTGAAGTGCACTCCTTTTAACACAGTGTAACCGATTGCAGCCTTTTCTGTCGCTGGTCGTAAAAGGGGAGGCCTCCCATGTCAGAAAATCATGAAAGACTTGTCATCATCGGGGCCGGCTCGGCTGGCCTGACAGCGGCCATCTATGCCGCCCGGGCCAATCTGCAGCCGGTGGTTATCGCAGGCTTGCAGCCGGGTGGCCAGCTGACCATCACGACAGATGTGGAAAATTACCCGGGCTTCGCCGATGTGGTACAGGGCCCCTGGCTGATGGAACAGATGCAGGCACAGGCCGAAAAAGTCGGCACCCGCATGGTTTATGATCTGGTGACCGCCCTCGATAGCAGCAGTCGGCCTTTCACCCTGACGCTGGACAGCGGCAAGCAGATGACGGCTGACAGTGTGATTCTGGCGACTGGCGCACAGGCCCGCTGGCTGGGGCTGGACTCGGAACAGAAATTCAACGGGCGCGGCGTCTCGGCCTGTGCAACCTGTGACGGGTTTTTCTTTCGCCAGCAGAATGTCGCCGTGGTTGGCGGCGGCAATACAGCAGTGGAAGAAGCGCTGTATCTGGCCAATATTTGCGATTCTGTTACCCTGATCCATCGCCGTGACAGCCTGCGGGCTGAGCAAATTATGCAGGACCGGCTTTTGAAGCATCCAAAAATCTCGGTGCGCTGGAACCGGCAGGTGGCCGAAGTGCTGGGTGATGAGCGCGGGGTGACCGGGCTGCGCCTGTCAGCCAGCGATAACGGGCCGGATGAACAGATAGAGGTGCATGGCCTGTTTGTCGCGATTGGCCATGACCCTGCCACAACAGCTTTTTGTGATGCGGTTGAGCTGGATGATGAGGGCTATATTACTGTTGCAGCCGGCACCGCCCGCACCAATATTGACGGGATTTTTGCCGCCGGTGACTGTGTTGACAAAATCTACCGGCAGGCAGTGACCGCAGCTGGCATGGGCTGCATGGCGGCACTGGATGCAGAACGCTGGCTGGGGATGCAGGACAGCTGACAAGCGCCTGTCAGGCCCCAATAATCAAACTGGCGCCGGTCTTGCCTCTTCTGCCTCCTCATTGATCATCCAATGCACCACAAAGGCGAACAGGCCGGTCAGGATGGTCAGCCACCAGACCAGATCATAAGTCCCGGTCATGTCATAGACAAAGCCGCCTGCCCAGGCCCCGATGAAGGAGCCCACCTGATGGGACAGGAATACCATCCCATAAAGCATGGACAGGAAGGCCGGGCCAAAAAACACCACAATCAGCGCGCTGGTCAGCGGAATCGTGCCCAGCCAGAGCAAGCCGATAGCCGCACCGAATAAAAGCGCAGAGGCCGGGCTGGGCGGCAGGGAAAAAAATATCAATATCACCACTGAACGCAGCAAATAAACAAAGGCCAGCACCTTGCGCTTGGAATAGTGTCCCCCCAGCCAGCCACATAAAAGCGAGCCGATAATGTTGAACAGCCCGATAAGCGCCAGAGCCCAGCTGGCAATCTGGCTGTCCAGACCCACATCATTCAGATAGGCCGGCAAATGCGTGCCGATAAACATCACCTGCACGCCGCAGACAAAAAATCCCAACGTCAGCAGAACATAATTGCGCGAGCGCAGGGCCGTGGCCAGCGCGTCGCCTACCTTCAGCCCGGCCAGAATATCCGGCCCGCCAGTCTTGCTGTCAGTGCCGCGTAGCCCAAAGCCCGCCGCCACGATACCCAGCGTGGCAAAAGTCAGCATCAGCATGGCAGTCTGCCAGCCAAAACCGTTTATCGCCCATTGGCTGGCCGGGATCAGGGCAAACTGTCCAAAAGACCCAAAGCTGGTCACCAGACCCAGCGCCAGCGACTGATGCTCTCTGGGGGCAGCCCGGGCAACCGCACCCAGCGCGATAGACATCCCTGCGCTGCCCATGCCGATCCCGATCAGGATTTGCGCAGCAACCAGCCCGAACGGAGAAAGCAGCCCGGTCATCATCGCCAGACCCGCCATATAGATAAAACCGCCCAGAACCGTGATGCGCGACGGGCCATATTTGTCAGCCAACGCGCCAAAAACTGGAGAGGCCAGCCCCCAGCACAGATTCTGCAAGGCAATGGCAAAGGAAAACAGCTCCCTGCCAGTGCCCATTTCTGCTGAAACCGGGCCCAGAAACAGCCCCATGGTTTGCCGGATACCCATGCTGAGTGAGACTATAACCGCCGCGGTCAGCAATATCGGCATCCAAGCCGAGCGCCAAATTGAACCACTCATTGAACTATTGACTGGCGCATGACAGAGTCCCCCTTGCTTGTTTCAGCCAATCAGACAGGTCGCCTGATCAGCGCGCAAGAGGAACCGGCCAGAAAAAACCTTTCCCACCTGCCTTCTTAAAAAGTGTGACAGGCGGCTGGCTTTTGTCCAGCTTTCTTTTTTGTCCAGACCAACCTATTGCTGCAACAGCCGCACCAGCCGGGCTTGCGGCCCG
>Ga0181579_10002979_pt1 | contig 13482 bp, 14 predicted proteins | sample 071ome_24_FD_132996 | JGI IMG/M metagenome (GOLD analysis project Ga0181579, IMG submission 132996) | Coastal salt marsh microbial communities from the Groves Creek Marsh, Skidaway Island, Georgia - 071402CT metaG (megahit assembly) | ecosystem: Environmental > Aquatic > Marine > Intertidal... | reverse complement strand
ATCAGCATCACGGGGGGACGGGATCTGATTTCATCCCCGAGCAGTTCCGGCGATTCAAGCCGGCCCGAATAGCCCAGAATACCAGCGCAGGGTTTTTCGCGGCGCAACCCGGTCTGCAAGGACAACATGGTGCCCTGGGAAAATCCAAGAAAGACGAGCTTTGAATCGTCCAACCCGCGCTTTTCCAGTTCCGCATCGATAAAAGCGTTGACAATCTTTTCCGCATAGCGGACCGCTGTGAGGCGGTTTTCGTCCTCTTTCTGCCAGACATCGAACCACTGAAACCCGCCGAACGGATTGCCCTCGCACGGATAGGGCGCATTCGGCGACAGAAAAACCGTATCCGGCAGGGCCTGCGACAAGGGCGGGGCCAGCCCGATCAGATCGTCGCCATTCGCGCCATAACCATGCAGCAGCAGGACAACGGATGTCGCCGGCTTTTTGGAGGCCGGTTCGAACACCGGCCCGGAAAGTTGCGGCAGATCGTCTGTCATGTCGGTTTCGCGCCTCCTCCGCGCCGTGGGGTCGACAGATAATGATGCCAGAGAATGCGCGCGGCAACCGCCCGCCACGGGCGCCAACCCCCGCCGATTTCTTCCAGCGCCGCCTCATCCGGCCGCTCCGGAAGCCCTAATACCTCCTGCGCCGCGACCGCCAACGCCAGATCGCCCACCGGCCAGATATCGGGGCGGCGCATCGCCTCCATCATATAAACGTCGGCCGTCCAGTTTCCGATACCGGTAATGGCGGTCAGTCTGGCCCGAACGGCATCGTCATCGAGCGATTGCAGCCGGTCCGGTTTGAGCGACCGGTCCTGAACTGCCCTGGCCAGAAGCCGGCCATAGCGCGTTTTCTGACGCGAGAACCCGGCAGAGCGCAGCGCATCATCCGTGAGACCGAGAAAAAGGTCGGGCGTCGGTTCTTCGCCGAGCAACGCGACCAGCTTTTCCCAGGTCGCCCGGGCGGAGGCGAGCGAGACCTGCTGTTCAAGGATCAGGTATAGAAGCGTTCTGAACCCGGGCGGGCGGTACCATTGGGGTGGCGGCCCGAACTGGTTCACCACAGCCCGCAACCGATCATCCCGCGCGCAAAGGACGGCAACGCCTTCCGCCAGCCGCGCCCTGGTAAGGATCCGGTTCACCGGTGCATCCCGCGCAGGATCTCCAGATAGTCAGGATGGTCAGGGGTCAGAACCCCGTGGCGAATAAAGAAATCGATATTGACGACGGCGCAGTTGAATTTGAAATCGCGTGTTTCGGCGCAGATCCGCATCACCTCTTCCGCCGGAAGACACTCAAACGCCGCCATCTCGCCATCGGCGCTGACAGGAACAAAATCCTCCGGCACTTCCATGTCGAACACGAACATCACATCGGGTTTTATGCCGTCATCAAACAAATGCCGGTAGGAAATGGCGCCGACGGAAATCGCCTGCTCCGCGATCGCTTCCGGCACCGAGGCTTCCTCCGCCGCCTCCTTGATAACATTTTCCTTGAGCCCGATTCCGACCGGTTGGCCACCCGCCACCATATTATCCAACATACCCGGAAAGGTCGGCTTGTCGTCCGCCCGGCGGCCGATCCAGAGATAGAGCCCGTCATCGCGCCGGACGAAGCCGTTCACATGCACGCCATAGGCACGGATACCGAATCGCGGCACGGCGGCGCGTTCCATTTCGAATAATGGCGGGTCGTAAAACCCGGTACCGACCGGATAAGCCTCATCCCGCCAGCCGGTAAACCATCCATCCGGTTCCAGCGCGCGAAGAACATCCGCCACCGCGCCCGTGCGTTCCGCGTAACCGGTCAGCCCGGGCGCGAGCGAAATCCCTTCCGGGCCAAATGCGAAAACCCCGGGATAAGCGGCCAGAGCGGCGGCAAATTCACCCTCCATCCAGCCCACGCGGACACCGCCGGCGGAGAAAGGCAAAATCCCCTCCAGATCGGCGGCATTGTCGCATTCGCGGATACGGTCGAGCAGGCTCATAACCCTCTACCTAACCCAAAGCCCGGCGTGACAAAACGCCCATCTGTCCAAACGGCATATTTTCGTCATATAATCCGCCCATGGCATTCTCGATTCTCCTTGTTATCGCCCTGGCGGCGACACTCATTGTCTTGATCATGGGCGTCGTCGGGATGGTTCATCAGGGGCCGTTTAACGCAAACTGGTCCAACAAGCTGATGCGCATGCGCGTTCTTTTCCAGTTCGCCGCGATTCTTCTGCTCGGATTGGCCTTTCTGGTCGGCCCGCAAGGCTGACCCTTCATATTTTTGCGGCGCAAAACCAGCTTGACAGCAAGGGGCATAAGGTAGTTTTGTTCGTACACGAACGATTATTTGGCAACGCAAAGAAACGATGGATAGCCGGGAAACCGCCCGGTGACGCTGAAAAATCATGAAAATACTGGTCGCTGTTAAACGGGTCGTCGATTACAACGTGAAAGTTCGCGTCAAGGGCGACAAGAGCGGGGTTGAGCTCGCCAACGTCAAGATGTCGATGAATCCGTTCGACGAAATCGCCGTCGAGGAAGCCGTCCGCCTCCTGGAAGCCGGCACGGCAGAGGAAGTCATCGCCGTATCAATGGGCGAGGCCAAATGCACCGAAACCATCCGCACCGCGATGGCGATGGGTGCGGATCGCGGTATTCACGTCCTGACCGATGAGGAATTGCAGCCTCTCGCCGTCGCCAAGCTGCTCAAGGCGCTGGTTGAGAAAGAATCGCCCGACCTGGTGGTTCTCGGCAAGCAGGCCATCGACGATGATTGCAGCCAGACCGGCCAGATGCTGGCCGCGCTTCTCGGCTGGCCGCAAGGCACCTTCGCCTCAAAGCTCGATTTCGCCGATGGCGGGCTTAACGTTACCCGCGAAATCGATGGCGGTCTGGAAACCGTGGCCCTGAAGCTGCCGGCGGTGATCACCACCGATCTTCGCCTGAACGAGCCGCGCTACGCGTCGCTGCCCAACATCATGAAAGCCAAGAAAAAGACGATTGACGAGGTCAGTCCGGCCGAGCTGGGTGTCGATGTGACGCCGCGCATCCGCACCTTGCAGGTCGATGACCCGCCGCCGCGCGAAGGCGGGCGCAAGGTCGCCGACGTGGCCGAACTGGTCGACAAACTGAAAAACGAAGCGGGAGTCATCTGATGGCGGTTCTGGTTATTGCCGAGCATGATAACGCTCAACTTAAAGACAGCACCCTGAACACAATCACCGCGGCTTGCGCGATTGCCGGCGGCGATGTCGATCTTTTGTGCGCCGGCCACGAGTGCGGCGCGGTCGCCGAACAGGCGTCGAAAATTCAAGGTGTCGCCAAGGTCCGCTGTGCCGACGCCCCGGTCTATGCCGCCGGGCTGGCGGAGCCGCTTGCCGCGCTGGTTGTGGGTTTGGCGGGGGATTATTCCCATATCGTCGCGCCGCATAGCACGATGGGCCGGAATCTCTCTCCCCGGATCGCTGCTTTGCTCGATCAGGTGCAGATTTCCGACATTATGGAAGTCAGGGATCCCAAAACCTACGTCCGCCCGATTTATGCAGGCAACGCGCTCGCCACCGTGCAGACCGATGATGACAGTATGGTCGTTACCGTTCGCACCACGGCCTTTGAAAAGGCCGCGGCGGAAGGCGGCAGCGCCGCCGTGGACGCGGTGGCCGCAGCCGACGATCCCGGTCTTTCAAGCTTTATCGGACAGGAACTGACGAAGTCCGAACGACCCGAACTAACATCGGCGCGCATCGTTGTCTCCGGCGGGCGCGGCATGCAGTCGGGCGATAATTTCCCGCTGGTCGAGGCGGTGGCGGACCGGTTGGGCGCCGCGGTCGGCGCGTCCCGCGCCGCGGTCGATGCGGGCTATGTCCCAAACGATTACCAGGTCGGTCAGACCGGCAAGGTCGTCGCGCCCGAGCTTTATGTCGCCGTCGGCATTTCCGGTGCGATCCAGCATCTCGCGGGAATGAAGGACAGCAAGGTCATCGCCGCCATCAACAAGGACGAAGAGGCGCCGATTTTCCAGGTCGCCGATTACGGTCTGGTCGGCGATCTGTTCGATCTGATGCCCCAGCTGGCTGAAGAGCTGGACAAGCAGGACATCAAGCCGCGTTAAGACGGCAACTCGACACAGCAGGGTCTAAAGATTTTTCAACGAACGAAGACAAAGAGTAAGGCAGAATGAGAATATGGATGACATCGCCAACGCAACCCTGCGAGAAGAAGATATGTCGAGCGACAGCCCGGCTGCGGTAAGACATGTCGGCATCATCGGCGCCGGCCAGATGGGTAGCGGCATTACCCAGGTGTGCGCACAAAGCGGCTTTCCGGTAACGCTTGTAGATATCAGCGACGACGTTCTGGAAAAATCCGTAAAAGGCATCGGCGGGCGGCTGCAGCGGCTTGTCGATCGCGAACGGATGACCGCCGAGGACATGGAAAAGACCCTCGCCAACATCTCTCCCAGCACGGACTACGCGAAATTCGGTGATTGCGACCTGGTGATTGAGGCGGCGACCGAAAACGAGGAAATCAAGAAAAAGATTTTCGAAATGCTGGTGCCGCATCTCAACCCGGCGGCGCTGCTGGCGACCAACACCTCATCGATTTCCATCACCCGCCTGGCGGCGTCGACCGACCGGCCGGAGAAATTCATGGGGCTGCACTTCATGAATCCGGTGCCGGTGATGAAGCTGGTCGAGCTGATCCGCGGCATCGCGACCGATGCGGACACTTACGACCAGATCGGGGTTTTCGCGAGAGCACTCGGCAAATCGGCGGTCAATTCGGAAGATTTCCCCGCCTTTATCGTCAACCGCATCCTGCTGCCGATGATCAATGAAGCGGTCTATACGCTGCATGAAGGCGTCGGCTCGGTCGTCGATCTCGACACCGCGATGAAGCTCGGCGCCAACCACCCGATGGGCCCGCTGGAACTGGCGGATTTCATCGGTCTGGATACCTGTTATTCGATCATGCAGGTGCTCTATGAAGGGCTGGGCGACAGCAAATACCGCCCCTGCCCGCTTCTCGCGAAATATGTCGAGGCCGGGTGGCTCGGCCGCAAGACGGGGCGCGGCTTCTACGATTATTCGGGCGAGACCCCGGTCCCGACCCGCTGATCTATTCCGCGAGGTAATGCCGGATCAGGGCCAGCGCCTCGCCGCTGTCCCATTCGGCATGGCCGGCCAGGCGGCCGATCTCACGCCCTTTGCGGTCCAGCAGGATCGTTGTCGGCATCGCCTTGACGCGAAACAGGCGCGTGCCCTTGATCCCCGGGTCGGCATAGACCGGCAGCCCCGCCAGATCGTGCTTTGCGAGGAAGGGCGCGATCTTTTCCCAGCCACGAATATCCTGTGACAGGGCGATGACGGCGAAATCATCGCCGCCGAGTTTTTCGGACAGGCGCAATATCGACGGCATTTCGCGTATACAGGGCGAACACCAGGTCGCCCAGAAATTCAGCAGCACGATTTTTCCACGCCAGTCGTCAAGCGCAACGGAGGAATTAACCTGCTTCTGAAGGGTGAGCGGCACCGGTTCAGAGCGCTCCGCGACCGGGACAAAATTCTCCATCCAGCCCGAAAGCGGCGGTTCACCATTGATTTTACTTGATTTTCCGCCGAAAACGGCCCACAGGACGGCCCCTGCGGCGATCGCTATAAAGACATAGAGGGAAATTCGGGGCACTTTCGGGTTTCCTGTCGAGAGATTTGACCATGAACGATAAGAACGAATCCCGGAAAAACAAGGCGGAACATGCATCCAACAGCATGTGGGGCGGCCGGTTCGAATCCGGTCCGGATGCCATCATGGAAGCCATTAATGTCTCCATCGGGTTCGACCGCCGTCTCTTCGCACAGGATATTGCGGGATCGAAAGCCCATTGCGCCATGTTGGTAGAGCAGAAAATTCTGGATTCCGCAGCCGGCGATCAGATCACCGCCGGGCTGGACAATATCCTCGCGGAGATCGAGACGGGCAATTTCGAATTCAGGAATGTTCTGGAAGACATTCATCTGAATATTGAGGGGCGTCTGCGCGAATTGATCGGCGACGACGCGGGCAGGCTGCACACCGCCCGGTCGCGGAACGATCAGGTCGCCACCGATTTCCGGCTTTGGGTCCGGGATACGATGGACGCCGCCGACGCGGCTCTGGCCGATTTGCAGGGCGCGCTCATCGACCAGGCCGAAGCGCATGCCGATTGGGTGATGCCGGGATTTACCCATCTGCAAACGGCGCAACCGGTAACACTGGGCCATCATCTGCTGGCCTATGTGGAAATGTTCGGGCGCGACCGGGGCCGGTTTCGGGATGCGCGGGGGCGTCTTAATGAATGCCCGCTGGGGGCCGCCGCGCTGGCCGGGACGTCATTCCCCATCGACCGTCACCAGACGGCGGTGGCGCTTGGCTTCGACCAACCGATGGCCAATTCACTGGACGCGGTATCCGCGCGGGATTTCGCGCTTGAGTTCATGTCGGCGGCATCGATCTGCGCCACCCATCTGTCGCGGCTCGCGGAAGAGATCGTCTTGTGGTGTTCAGCGCAATTTGCTTTCGCGGCGCTGACCGATGCATTCACTACCGGCAGTTCGATCATGCCGCAGAAGCGTAACCCCGATGCGGCGGAACTGGTCCGCGCCAAAACGGGGCGGATTACGGGCGATCTGATCGGACTGCTGACGGTAATGAAGGGATTACCGCTCGCCTATTCGAAAGATATGCAGGAAGACAAGGAACCGGTGTTCGATGCGGCGGACGCCTTGTCGCTCTGCCTCGCGGCGATGGCGGGCATGATCCGGGATATTGCATTTAACGCGGACGCCATGCGGGATGCCGCAGGCGCCGGGTTCAGCACGGCGACGGATCTGGCCGACTGGCTGGTACGGGAACTCAACATGCCGTTCCGGCAGGCGCATCACGTGACCGGCGAAATCGTCCGGATGGCGGAGGAGCGCGGCTGCGACCTGGCCGAATTGCCGCTTACGGACATGCAAACGGTTGAATCCGGGATTACCGAAGCGGTTTTCAATGTGCTAAGCGTTGAAAATTCGGTCGCGAGCCGGACGAGCTATGGCGGCACGGCGCCTGCGAATGTCCGGGAACAGATCGGCCTGGCCCGGGAAAGGTTCCTGAAATGAAACGCCTGCTTGTTCTGCTTCTCCTTTGCGCGCTCGCCGCGCCAGCGGTTTCCTGCGGGAAAAAAGGCGATCCACGCGCGCCGGAAGATGTAAAAGACACCTATCCCCGGAAATATCCGCAATGAATCATTTTGAATATCGTGACGGCCGCCTGTTCGCGGAAGAGGTGGCAATTGCCCAGATCGCGGAAGAAGTGGGCACACCCTTTTTCTGCTATTCGAGCGCCACGCTGGAACGTCATTACGACGTTCTGGAGGCCGCGTTGCGCCCGCTCGGCGTCAATATCTGCTATGCGATCAAGGCGAATTCGAATCAGGCGGTCATACGCACTTTCGCGGCGCGCGGCAGCGGCGCCGATGTGGTCAGCCAGGGCGAGCTGCGGCGGGTCATGGAAGCCGGTATACCGGCGGAGCACGCGGTGTTTTCCGGCGTCGGGAAGACTGCGGATGAAATCCGTTTCGCGCTCGAAGCGGGTATCGGCCAATTCAATGTCGAATCGGTGCCCGAGCTCGACTCGATTGCGGCCATCGCGACGGAAATGGGACTATCCGCGCCGGTCGCCCTTCGGGTCAATCCGGATGTCGATGCAAGAACACATGAAAAAATCACTACGGGCCGCAAGGCGGACAAGTTCGGCATCGATATCGATGTCGCTCCGGCGCTCTATGCCCGTGCGGCACAAATGCCGGGGCTGGAAGTCGTCGGGCTCGCCGTTCATATCGGTTCTCAACTGACGTCGCTCGACCCGTTTCGGGATGCATTCAATCGGCTGGCGGCATTGGTGCGCGAGTTGCGGGCCGGAGGCCTGCCGGTCAGGCGGCTTGATCTCGGGGGCGGGCTGGGCGTGGTCTATCGCGACGAAATTCCGCCGGAACCGGAAGCCTATGCCGGGATCATCACCGAAACGGTTGGCGATCTGGATGTCGAACTGATCATCGAACCCGGCCGGGTTCTGGTCGCCAACGCCGGCATTCTGGTTACGCGGGTGATCTTCGTAAAGGAAACACCGGTGCGCCGCTTTGTCATTGTTGACGCGGCGATGAACGACTTTATCCGCCCGACACTCTATGACGCCACACACGACGTGCTGTGCGAAACCGAATTTGCCGCCGGTGCCACAACCCCGGCGCAAATCGTCGGGCCGGTATGCGAAACTGGCGATATTCTGGTCAAAGAAACACCCTTGCCGGCGCTGGGCGCGGACGACCTGATTGCGCTTTCTTCCGCCGGTGCCTACGGCGCGGTGATGGGATCGACCTACAACACGCGGCTGCCGACGCCTGAGATCATGGTAAAAGGCACGGAATTTGCTGTAATTCGGCCCCGGCCAGCTTATTCAGACATTTTGTCGCTTGACCGCTTGCCATCCTGGCTGTGAACATCATTTCAAGATGATCGTTTGTGTCCCTTCGGAGGGATAGCGCCATGGAAACGGATGCCGGACGGGACAAAAGGGCCCGTCTCAATGCGGTAATTTGGTCCGCCCGGTTTGCCCTGTTTTGGGAACGGCTCTGGCCCGCTATGTGGCCGGTTGCCGGTGTCGCCGGGCTGCTGTTCAGCCTGGCATTTCTGGATATTCTGCCTCTGCTTCCCGTCTGGCTGCATTTCGCGGTCCTGGCAGGCTTTGCGGGCGCCGTGGGCTGGGCGGGCTGGCGCGGGTTCCGACTGCTGCGTTTTCCAGCGGAAACCGAAGCCCGCCGCAGGGTTGAACTCGAAAGCGGCCTCAAGCACCGCCCCCTGACCGGGCTGGACGACACGCTCGCGGGTTCCGGAGGAACGGAATCCGACAGGCTTTGGGAAATTCATCGCAACCGTTTGGCGGGTGCGCTTCAGGATCTTCGCGCCGGTCCCCCGCGGCCCGATCTCGCCCGGCGCGACCCCCTGGCGCTTCGCGCGGCACTGCTGCTACTGCTCTGTGTCGCGGTTGTCAGCGGCGCCGGCGATATGCGCCATCGGCTGCAAAGCGCTTTCCTTCCAAGCTATCAATCCACGGCAACCGCCCAGCAAACCGTCCTCGATATCTGGATTTCACCGCCGGATTATACCGGTCTGCCGCCGGTATTCCCGTTACGTAAAAGCGCGGTGAAGTCGGAGAAGACCGAGGAAGAAGCCGCGACCGACCAAGAGGCGGAGGACGCCGCCCCGGCCCTGCCGGCGCTTGAGATTCCGGCGGGAAGCACCGTGACCGCGCAGGTTCAGGGAGCAAAGGAAACGCCTGTTCTGGTCATGGCGCCGGCGAAGGTAGAAACCGGCACAGCCGCCGCCGGCCTCCTTCGGGAAGAATTCGACCGGGTGGACGAAATCAACAGCCGCATCGTCAGGACAATCCCAAATGACGGCATTCTTGCTATCGAGGCAGATGGAATAACCCTTGCGCGCTGGCAGGTGACTGTCATTCCCGACAATAAACCCAAGATCGAATTCACCGAACCGCCGACCGCAACACCGCAGGCCACGATGCGGGTCGCTTTCACCGCTTCCGACGATTACGGGATCAAGAAGGCAAGGATGGAAATCCGCCGGACCTATGAAAAGGGAGAGGTGATCGGCAAGGAAACAGTGACCCTGGATCTGCCTTTGCCGGGTGAAGATATCCGCGACGCCAAGGAAGCAGCCTTCTTCGATCTGTCCCCGCATAAATGGGCCGGCGCGCCGGTTATCATGGAACTTGTCGCAGAGGACGGAACCGGTCAGACGGGGCGCAGCAAGCCCGTAAAGGCGAAGCTGCCGACGCGTCAGTTCGTTCATCCCGTGGCGCGCGAAATCGTCGCCCAACGGAAAAAACTTTTCGATGACGGGCCGGACCGCCGAGACGTCATTCTGGGTCTGCGTAATATCGTCAACCAGCCAAGAACTTTCGGAGAGGATGTCGTTGTCTATCTGGGGCTCACCTCGGCCGCGTCCCGGCTGATCCATGAGCGGCAGGAAACCGCGCTGCAGCCGGTGGTCGATCTCTTGTGGGATACGGCATTGCGGCTTGAGGACGGTCGCCTCTCCATCGCGGAACGCGAAATGCGCCGACTGCAGCAGGCGTTGATGAAGGCGCTGGCCGAAGGCGCCAGCCAGGAAGAGCTCGACCGGCTGATGCGGCAGCTTCAGGCCGCCATCCAGCGCTATATGCAGGCGCTGGCGGAGCAGATGCGGCGCAATCCGCAATCGGTAAAAGAGGTAGAGTTCGACCCCAAAACGATGCGCATGATGAGCCAAAGCGATATCCACCGCATGATGCAGCAAATTCAGGAAATGATGCGCGCCGGCAATCGCGAAGGCGCGCGCCAGATGCTCGCCCGGCTGCAACAGATGCTCGCCAATATGCGATCGATGCAGGTCATACGGTCGCGCGGCGGTCGGATGGGCAGGCAGGCGGGGGCGCTCCGCCAGCTGCAGCAGCTTATCCAGCGGCAACAACAGCTGATGGACCGCACCTTCCAGTTCGGCCGCCCGGGGGGCACGCCTCAGGGCCGGATGCCGTCACCGGCGGACCAGCGCGCGCTGCAGGAGATGCTGCGTAATCTGCGCGGAAGCATGCAGGGCCGGAACGGTCAGGGCCCCGGTCAGTTCATGGACCGGGCGATGCGGTCGATGGAGCAGGCGATCCGGGCGCTTCAGGGCAACCGGCCGAACGACGCGGTCGGCGCGCAGGGGCAGGCATTGCAGAACCTACGTCAGGCGGGGCAACGCCTGATGCAGCAATTACGCGAACGCTTCGCCCGTCAGTCCGGTCAGGGTCAGCGTCCAAGGGGACAGGCCCGTCCGCTGCAGGATCCTCTGGGTCGGGACATTGATGAGGGCGACGGGTTCGATGACAGCACGGTGAACATCGACGCACCCAACGCGCTCAAGCGGACGCGTGAAATTCTCGATGAATTGCGCCGGCGGTCAGGCGAAAGATTCCGGCCACGGATTGAACTGGATTACATCGACAGGCTGCTGGACTGGTTCTGACCGACTGGTGACGGGAATCTAGTGTGTCGTCGGTGCGCCGTCTTCGGAACCCGGCGTCAGCATCCGCTTTACGGCCTCGCGAATATCGTCAAGCGAGAACGGCTTCGAGATCACTTCCTGAATCAACTCATCCAGATTGTGGGCCCTTTGACGTTCCGCCGCATAACCCGTCATCAGCATGACGAGCATCCACGGGTAATCCTTCGCCGCCTTCAAGGCGAGCGCGATTCCATCGACGCGGGGCATAACGATATCGGCGAGAACGAGATCATATTGCTCGTCTTGCAACTCATTGAGCGCCTGCTGACCGTCACTGACCGCGGTTACCGCATGCCCATCAAGACTTAACGCCCGCCGAACGAATTCCCGAACGGCGTCGTCGTCTTCTGCAAACAATATTGTCGCCAAGATTACCGACCGCTTTGTTCCGCACCAATACGGCACCCTAGCGGGATACAGCTTTACAAATTGTTAAGGGCCGGATCAGACCGGCTGGACGACGCCGATATAGGGCAATCCGCGGTATCGGCTGGCAAGATCAAGCCCGTAACCGACAACGAACCGGTCGCCGATTTCAAACCCGAGATAGTCCGCTTCGATATCGATTACCCGTTTTTCAGGCTTGTCCAGAAGCAGGCAGGTTTTGACATCGCGTGCCTTGCGGGCCAACAGGGTGTCACGCGCAAAGGCGATGGTGCGACCGGATTCCAGAATATCGTCGACAATGAGAATGCTCTGACCTTCGACATCCTCGGACAAATCATGCGTCAGGGTCACCGTGCCGGAACTTTCGGTCCCGGCGCCATAGCTCGATAAGGTAATAAAATCGACCCGTGCGGAAGTCCCCGCATTTTCGATGGCGCGGATAAGATCCGCCGCGAACACGAAACTGCCTTTCAGGATAACGACGACGAGGAGGTCGGATGGTTCGTTTCGGGCAATTTCCCGCCCCAGCGCGGCGACCCGTTCCGAAATCGTCTCGGCATCGAAAAGGACGCCGATATTCTCATCCGTCATTTCTTGCCGTTCCGGCGATGAACGAAAATACGGAACACGCCGCCGGCCGGCGGGCTGTTCTTGATTTCGGTCGAAAATGGTTTCTTTTCACCCGGGGCAAGCTTGACCAACTCAATCGGAATATCCCAGCTTTCGACCACCTTGCGGTCGCGATCCAGGATGACGCCCTCCAACACCGGGATAGTGCGGGGACGGCTCGAAATATTCTCGACATCCAGATCGACGATCTGGATAAGCGATCCGCCGCGCCGCTGCTGCCGTACATTAAGCTGCTTGAGCTTGAAGAACCGCCTGGGGTGCGGGGTTTCGACCCCGATCATGGAGAAAACCGATTCGGTAAACGCGAACCGGTCCATCAACGCCTCGCGCTTCCAATATGCGCCGGCCAACCCGACCAGAATAATCACCGGGATCATCAGCCACAGGATCAGGGCAAGCTTGCTGCGCTTCTTGGGAGGCTCCGCCGCGAACCCGCCCATTGCCTGGGCCTGCGCCACGCGGGCGGACGGCTGATACGGATTTTCCCCCGGCGGCACCCCCGCAGGCTGATTTTGCGGATAAGGTTGTTGCGACGGCGCGCCCGGCTGCTGATAGGGGGCCTGCTGCGGGTCCTGATACGGTTGCTGCGCGGGATACGGACACCCGGGTGGCATTTGCTGATTGGGATCCCCGGGCGGCATTTGTTGATTGATCGCCGGGCGGTGATTGCGGCGGCGCACCGGGCGGCGGCAACTGCGATTGCGGCCCATCGACCTGCATTGGCGGCGGTCGGCCGCTATCCTGCTGCGGCGCATCCGCAAAGACCGGTTGCTGGTCCCAGCTATGCCCGCATTTACTGCACCGGACGGTTCTTCCTTCCGGGCCGACGGCGTCGTCATCGACGCGATAGCGAGTCTGGCATTGAGGGCAAGTCAGAATCATGAGCGACGTTCGGCACTCTTGAGCATTGCGCTGCAAACGGATTATCGCTCTGTTGTATAAGAGTAATCCTGAGTCAGGGCAAGAAGGTGAAGGGGCAAGGGGGCGCGCCACTGGACTGAGTCGCGGCGGCCATGCGATCTTTCGGGGCCTGGTATAAAGAGGACAAGCGGTGGATAGCACGGAAGAGGTCGTCCGTTTCGAGAATGTCGGCATGCGCTACGGGCTCGGGCAGGAGATCCTGCACGACATCTCTTTTGCGCTTGCCGCCGGGTCCTTTACCTTCGTCACCGGGGCGAGCGGCGCCGGAAAATCCACCCTCTTGAAACTCCTCTATCTTGCCCACCGTCCGAGCCGCGGATTAATCAATCTTTTCGGCCGCGACATTACCGCGGCGGGCCGCGACGAGCTGCCGGTGTTACGGCGGCGGATCGGCGTGGTGTTTCAGGATTTCCGGCTGATCGAGCATCT
>Ga0181579_10002977_pt1 | contig 13491 bp, 14 predicted proteins | sample 071ome_24_FD_132996 | JGI IMG/M metagenome (GOLD analysis project Ga0181579, IMG submission 132996) | Coastal salt marsh microbial communities from the Groves Creek Marsh, Skidaway Island, Georgia - 071402CT metaG (megahit assembly) | ecosystem: Environmental > Aquatic > Marine > Intertidal... | reverse complement strand
GTGCGGAACTCCATGTTCTTCTCGATGCCCGTGTGCAGGTACCCGATTCCGCATCGTGCGTCAGTGACGGTCTCACCATCGAGTTCCAGCACCAGCCGAAGAACACCGTGCGTGGACGGATGCTGGGGACCCATGTTGACGACGATGCGTTCCTTCTCCCCCTCGGGGGCGGCCGAAATGGAGTCCCAGTCACCACCGGAGAGGTTGTAGATGGTGCCCTCGGTGGTCTCGTAACTTCCGGCGAAGATGTCCTCGCCCGGCGTTGCTGCCGTGGTGTAGGTGACGTCGCTCATCAGTTGTACGCCCTCCGGTTGTCAGGAGCGGGGATGGTGGCGCCTTTGTACTCGACGGGGATCCCGCCGAGTGGGTAGTCCTTGCGCTGTGGGTGGCCAGGCCAATCGTCTGGCATCTCGATGCGCGTCAGGGCCGGGTGACCGTCGAAGACGATCCCGAAGAAGTCCCAGGTCTCTCGCTCATGCCAGTCATTGGAGGGGTAGATACCCGTGATCGAAGGAATGTGCGGATCGGAGTCCGGAGCCGTGACCTCAACTCGAATCCGTCGGTTGTGGGTAATCGAAAGGAAGGGGTACACGGCGTGAAGTTCGCGGCCGGAATCTTCGGGGTAGTGAACACCGTTGACGCCCATGCACATCTCAAAGCGAAGACCTGGCTCGTCGCGCAGCACCCTGGCAAATTCCGCAAGGTGTTGGCGGTGGACGAAGAACGTGATCTCGCCGCGATCAACGACGACCTTGTCGATAACCGAGGCGGCGGGGAGGTTGCGATCGGCAAGGGAGAGTTCGATCTCGTCGGCAACTTCGTCGAACCAGCCGCCGTAAGGCTTAGGAGATGCACCGGGCATGACGATCGGCGTCACCAGCCCACCGAAACCACTGGTGTCACCGGATCCGGAGACGTTGAACGCGCCCTTACGAACTCCGACGATGTCGATCTCGCTCACGCCTTCGGGAACGACCGGTGTTAGGTCCTCGCTCACCGAAGCAGTCCCTTCATCTCCAGAGTGCTCGGAGCCGCGAGTGCGAGCTGCTCGTTTTCCACCATCTCGGCCTTGGCATTCGCGCCGAGCTTCATGTCCTGGATGTCGTCGTGGATCTTCAAGATCGCATCGATCAGCATCTCCGGACGCGGCGGGCATCCGGGGAGGTACATGTCCACCGGGACCACGTGGTCGACGCCCTGGACGACGGCGTAGTTGTTGAACATGCCGCCGCTGGATGCACAGACACCCATGGCGAGCACCCACTTGGGGTTGGGCATTTGGTCGTAGATCTGACGCAGCACCGGCGCCATCTTCTGGCTGACCCGACCGGCGACGATCATCAGATCGGCTTGCCGCGGCGATGCACGGAAGACCTCCATGCCAAAGCGCGCGATGTCGTAACGGGGACCACCGGTTGCCATCATCTCGATCGCGCAGCAGGCGAGACCGAAGGTGGCGGGCCAAAGCGATCCCTTACGGGCGTACCCCGCGACTTTTTCCACACTCGTCAGCAAGATCCCCGAAGGAAGCTTCTCTTCCAGACCCATGTCAGTCCCACTCCAATCCGCCACGACGCCACTCGTAAACATAGGGAACGGCCAGATTCAAAAGGAACAACATCATCGCGACGAGGCCGAAGGCCCCAAGAGCATCGAAGGAGACAGCCCACGGGTAGAGGAACACGAGCTCGATGTCGAAGATGATGAACATCATCGCGGTGAGGTAGTACTTCACCGGGAAGCGTCCACCGCCGATCGGCTGTGGAGTCGGTTCGATTCCGCACTCATAGGCGTCGTACTTGGCCCGGTTGTAGCGCTTGGGTCCAGTGAAGGTCGCGATAACGACGGAGAAAGCGGCGAATCCGAAGGCTAAAGCCCCCAGCACGAATATCGGCGTGTAGACGTTCACTGCGCCGGCTGCCCCTCGCTTGGTCGTCGCATCCGCAGGTTGCGCGAACGCGAACGTGGATGATGTCCGGACGTGAAAAACGAGCGCCGCTTGCGCGCTCGTGAAAATCTTCACGACCACTCGAAGCATAGTGGGCCTACCCCTAACGGCGATAGGCCCCGTCGGCTTCCTTAGCCTCCCGGCTTAAGCGCCCGGTGCAGGGCGACAATGCCACCGGAGAGATTGCGATAGGCCGCCCTCTCCCAGCCCGCGGCCATGATGTCCGAAGCCAACTCGCGCTGGTCCGGCCAGGCCCGAATCGACTCAGCCAGATAGACGTAGGCATCGGGGTTGGACGAAGCCCGACGAGCCACGGTGGGCAGGGCCCCCATCAAGTACCGCGAGTAAACCTGGCGGAACGGCGCCCACGTGGGATGCGAGAACTCACACACGACCAAGCGTCCACCGGGCCGGGTGACCCGGAGCATTTCGCGCAGGCCTGCATCTCGATCGTTGACGTTGCGAAGGCCGAAGGAAATCGTGACCGCATCGAATGAATCGTCGGCAAGCGGCAACGCCAGCGCATCCCCTGCGACGAAGGAAAGTCTGGGGTTGCGTTTGCGACCGACCGCCAGCATTCCAAGAGAGAAGTCACACGCAACGACGAAAGCTCCAGCACGAGCTATGGGTTCGCTGGACGTGCCCGTACCCGCCGCAAGATCCAGAACCCGATCGCCCGGCAGCGCACCCACGGCATTGACAACCGCCCTGCGCCAACGTCGCGTCTGCCCCATAGCCAGGACATCGTTGGTGATGTCGTAGCGCTCGGCGACGTCGTCGAACATCGCAGCGACGTCGTGCGGTTGCTTATCCAGCCCGGCTCGAGACATAGTCGAATGCTCCCAGAGGACAAGAGTCGACTCTGCCCCTACCCTGGCGAGGTGTCTTGGCACCCGCAGTCGGATTCCCCCACGCAACTGATCGCGACGACGCGTCCGATCGCTGCTCACAACGATCTCCTTGCATTGCTGCCTGCGCAGGACAACGTGTGTTGGGTTCGCCGCGGCGACGGTCTCATCGGTTGGGGCACCGCAGCGCGTTTGCAGGTCCGCGGGGTCGAACGCTTCTCGCGCACCCAGCGCTGGTGGTCCGAACTGTGCGACACGATGGCCGTCGACGATTCCGTAAGCATCCCGGGTACCGGACCCATCGCTTTTGCGTCCTACTCGTTCGATCCGCACGACGCCTCCGAGATCATCGTCCCGTCCATTCTGATCGGCCAGCGCGGCGATCAGGCATGGATCACCAGCATCCATGCACCGGGAGAAGAGCCCGCCGTGGATGTCGGCGACCTTTCGAATGCCGAGTCCGCGAGCGCGCCTGCGTCCGTTACCTGGCATGACGGGTCACTCACGGGTCCGGAATGGGAGAAGGCCGTGGGGCGGGCAGTGGAACGCATCAACGGCGGAGAACTAGACAAGGTCGTGCTCGCCCGCGACGTCGTCGCGCGCGTGACGGGAACTTTGGACCCGCGTTGGATCCTCGACCGGCTCGCGCAGGATTACCCGACCTGCTGGACGTTCAACATCGCCAACCTGGTCGGCGCCACACCGGAATTGCTGGTGCGCCGAACAGGTGATCTGGTGACCAGTCGAGTCCTGGCCGGAACGGTTCGTCGACGCGGCGACAGCGAGCAGGACCAAGGGCTGGCACGAGCGTTGCTCGCAAGCGATAAGGATCTCGCCGAGCACGCCTACGCGGTGCGGTCGGTCGCCAAGGCCCTCGCCACGCACTGCACCGACATGGACATACCCGAAAGCCCCGGTGTCCTCGAACTCGCCAACGTCCAGCATCTCGCAACTGACGTCACCGGCCGCCTCGCCGACGACGCCTCACTGTTGTCACTTGCGGCATCGCTCCACCCGACCGCTGCCGTCTGTGGCACCCCGACCGAGCGGGCGCTGATCGTCATCGATGAACTCGAGGGCATCTCCCGTGATCGATACGCCGGTCCGGTGGGTTGGTTCGACAGCCGCGGTGACGGGGAGTTCGGTATCGCGCTGCGCTGCGGACTCGTGGACCCCGCGGCACAAACTGTTCGCGCCTTCGCGGGCTGCGGAATCGTCGCGGGTTCGGATCCCGAGCGCGAACTAGCGGAATCCCGAGCGAAGTTCATTCCGATGATGTCGGCCCTCGACCATTCCTGAGCGCACCGACCTGAGTTCGACCCGTCAGCCGCTGTCGATTGCCTGACGCACCGCATCTCGCACACTCGACAGTATTTCTGCCTCGCGTGACCGTTCGCACGTTCGCACGATCAAGACATGGACACCGTCGGACAATCGCTCCTGAATGGCCGACGTGATGGAGTCGGGATCTTCGATGTCGACGACCACGGCGCCGAAACTCGACGCCAGTTCGGCGAGTTGCACCCCCATCGGAACCCCGAACACGCGCTCGAAGTGCTGCGCATACGGCGGCGAACCCTGTTCGAGAGTCGAGAAGATTCCAGCACCGTCGTTGTCCACAACCACGATCACGAGGTCGGGTCGACCCTCGTTCTCCGGGACTGCCAGCGCATTGGAGTCGTACCAGAACGCTTCATCACCGATCAATGCAACAGTCGGGCCGCCGCCCAGTGCCTGAAAACCGATCGCTGCACCCCACGCGGTGGAGACGCAGCCGTCGATACCGGAAGTACCGCGATTACCCAGAACATCGACTTCATTCAGTGATCGCCCCGCGAAGCTTCCGACGTGTCGCACGATGGATGAAGATCCAAGAAAGAACTGTGCGTCTTCGGGTATCGCGCTGGCCACCATCCGTGCAACGTGCATTCCAGACGGTGGTGAGTGCGATGCACCCAACACTGTCTCCACAGCGGCGGCGGCCATGAGATCGGCTCGCTCCCACGCCGACCACCATTCGGGATCGATGTTCGTCTCCACCGGTGGTAGCGGAACCGCAGCGAGCACAAGATCGGCGGTTCGCGTTGGATCACTCCACGATGCCCGCGAATCGATAGCGACATGCATCCCCGATCGAGCGATCACGGCAGCGAGTGATCGGTAGAGGCCGACGCGGCCGACGGTTATGACGAGTTCGGGAATGTGCTCGTCCACGAACATCGGGTCCTCACACACGAGCGGACCGTGAGCCAGTCCGAGTTCGGCACCGCTCGCGCGACCGGAAGGCTCAGAGATGACCGGCCAACCCAGCGCATCGGCGAGTTCATCGACCAGGTCCACGGCGTCGTCGTCGTTGTGATCGCCCACCACGATCAACCCGCGCGACGGGACGGTCGCACCCTCGTCCAACAAAGCCAGGGCTTCGTCGAGCTGAATACTCATCCCGGCAACGAGCCGTGCGTCAGCTGTCCACGGCCGGCCGTCGGGTCGCCCGAGCAATTCCGGTGGCAGCGATCCCGCAATCCCCTCCCCGACTAGCGGCTCATCGAACGCGACGTTCACGTGCACCGGACCCGGATCGATCGAGTCAGTAGCCACAGCCACACATCGGGCGATGGTCGAGCGCCAGTACTGGTTGCGGTATCCGTGCGCGGTCTCCATCTCGACGGCGATCCTGGTAAACGAACCGAAGATCCCCTGCTGCTCGATCACTTGATTCGCACCGACGTTTCTGAGCCGGTCCGGCCGATCCGCCGTAACCACAAGCAGTGGAACCCGAGACTCGTGCGCTTCCACGACCGCGGGAAGGAGATTGGCCACAGCGGTTCCAGAGGTAGTCACCACCGCTGCGGGCACTCCCGTGGCTTTCCCGATCCCGAGTGCGACAAAACCCGCCACCCGTTCATCCACCCTGACGTGGAGCCGAATCTCACCCCTTTCTTCCGCCGCTGCCAAAGCCAAGGCGAGTGGCGCCGAACGCGATCCGACGCCGAGAACGACATCACTCACCCCACATCGCATGAGCTCATCCACCATTACCAGCGCCTGCGCGACGGAGGGGTTCATCTGGGGGTCCACGCGCCTAGCCTTCCACCTGGTCGCCTGAGCTGCTGACCACCGGCGACGATCGAGACAGGAAATCGAAAGCCTCGGCCATCCGAAGGCGCCACCGTTCTGCGCGCTCATCCGACACACCTTCCGTCGCCTGCATCAGCGAATCGAGATCAGGGGCTATCCGGTGGACCGGCAAGCAACCGGCACTCGGGCGCAATGGAGGATCGACGACGTCTCGAAGGAAAAGGGTCCCGGTTCCCAGCCCACTTGCCAGCGGGAGTTCCGGCAAAGCAGCAGCGGCCGCGACGCAACTGGACAAACCAACGGCTGTGTCCAGGGAGCCGCTGATCACGACCGGTACGCCGACACTTTGGGCAATGCGCGACGTAGCACGCACGCCACCGAGCGTCATCGGTTTGCAGATCGCGTAGTCGGCGATGCCATCCAGCCGAACCGAGGTCGGATCATCCGAGGTTCGCAAGGCCTCGTCGACAGCGATCGGGACGTCCACCGCGGAACGAAGACGCGTGACGTCATCAAGGGACTCGCAAGGTTGCTCCACATACTCGATTCCATACTTCACGAGCCGACGCAAAGCAGTCTGCGCCTGATCAAGGCTCCACATGCCGTTGACGTCGAGGCGAATCCTGCCGTCGACATCAGCGGTGTCGAGAGCGTCGCGGATCGCGACGACGCGGGCTTCATCCTCGGCCAAGGTAGATCCGACTTTCACCTTGATCGTCCGACAGCCGTTGTCCAAGATCGCCTCGCGGGCAAGCACGCCGGCTTGAGTGGAATCGACAGCGGGGATGATCGCGTTCACCTCGACGAAGTCCCGGGTGGTCGGCGGCCACTGCCCCCAGGCCGCTTCAAGGGCGGCGGCCAACCACCGCGCTGCACGCGGAACGTCGTAGTCATCGAAGGGCGCGAATTCGCCCCACCCCGAAGGTCCCTTCAGCAACATGCCCTCGCGGGAGGTGAGCCCTCGGAAAGGAACACGCAGCGGCAACGAGAACGGCACCGATGCGGCAAGAAGTTCCTCGACAGCAACCCGGGCGGGGATCTCCAAAGTGTTGAGGTAGTTCACGGACGACGCGGGAACTGATCGAAATCCGGGCGCCGCTTTTCCTTGTAGGCATCACGACCCTCTTGCGCCTCTTCGGTCATGTAGAACAGCAAGGTCGCATCACCCGCAAGTTGCTGGACACCGGCCAGGCCGTCATCGGCGGCATTGTGCGAGGCCTTGAGCATGCGCAGAGCCAGCGGAGAGAGCGCCAGCATCTCCTGCGACCAGCGCACGGTCTCGATCTCGAGGTCCTCGATCGGGACGACGGCATTGACCAAGCCCCAGTCGTAGGCCTGCTCAGCTCCGTATTGACGACAGGTGTACCAGATCTCGCGCGACCTCTTCTGGCCGATCGTGCGAGCCAGCAACCCGGATCCGTAGCCACCATCGAAGGACCCGACCTTCGGGCCGGTCTGCCCGAATCGGGCATTGTCCGCGGCGATACTCAGATCGCACACCACATGCAGAACGTGGCCGCCACCTATCGCGTAGCCGGCGATCATCGCGATCACAGGCTTGGGAATACGCCTGATCTGGATTTGAAGGTCGAGAACGTTGAGTCGACCAATGCCCTTGTTGGCGACATCGTCATCGCCGATATACCCATCGTCTCCACGGATGACCTGGTCTCCACCGGAGCAGAAGGCCAAATCACCCTGACCGGTCAAGATGATCACGCCGATTCGATCGTCGTCGCGCGCACGATTCATCGCGTCGGACAGTTCGAAGAGCGTCTGCGGTCGGAAAGCATTGCGCTTTTGCGGACGATCGATGGTGATCTTGGCGATGCCCGCATGCTCGCCCGTTGACACCTCGTACCGGATATCGCGGTAGTCACCCAACGATTCCCATGTGCACGCCGGTCGCATCGAACTGTGGCCGGGGTCCTGCCAGACGGGCGAATCCTCCGGTGCGACGGGAGGCAACGGGTAGCGGGTGCGGGTATCCATGCTGGCAACGCTACCGGCAGCACCTACGCTCGGCACGATGTCGAACAGCGATGCCGTCCGGGCTCTCGAATTGGTCGAGGTACCGACAGGTCACGCCGCTGTCGAGGCGCTATGGGATCGCCTCAACTCCGCCCTGGCCGGTGATTCGGTTATCGCACCCATCCCCGAGAAGTCCTCGGCCCTTCCTGGTCCCATCGTTGCCGCGATACGCGACGCCGTCCGCCCCGCCGACCCTGTGCCGAACGACATCGCCGTCGTCATGAGCACCTCAGGTTCCACCGGTAATCCTCGAGGCGTCATGCTTACCGCGCAGGCACTGACCTCGACAACGCGTCAGATCAATTCGCGTGCCGGAGGCGACCCGACCTGGGTCCTCGCTATTCCTCCGACGTCGATCGGCGGCCTCAATGTCATGGTCCGTGCTCACGCTACGGGCAGGCGACCGATCGCAGTGAGCAGCGTGGGCGGCGCCGAACGCTTCACCGACCAGGCATTCGCCGATGCCATCGACACCGCTCGTGCAACGGACCGGCCGATTGCCGTTTCCCTGGTTCCCACCCAACTACCGAGGCTGCTCGCCACTGCCGCCGGACGCTCGGCGCTAAGTGAGTGCGCTCTCGTTTTGGTCGGGGGTGCAGCGCTCGCACCGCAGGCGGCCCGCGACTGCGAAGCCGCCGGAATCTCGGTGACCACGACCTACGGCATGACTGAAACGAGCGGTGGCTGCGTCCTCGACGGTTACCCACTCGACGGAGTGGATATTCGCCTAGACGAGACCGACCAGCGCATCCATATCGCAGGACCGATGCTTGCCAGCGGCTACCGAGATGGCATCGACGATGTCTTCGACGGGCGTTGGCTACGCACAAACGATCGCGGCCGCTGGTCTGATGGCGTACTACACGTCATCGGCCGACTCGACGATGTCATCAGCATCCAAGGAGTGAACGTTGATCTCGTGGCCATCGAGGATCGACTCAACGACCACCCTGCCGTCACGAGCGCCATCGCGGTACCGACCGTCGATCAAGAAACAGGCGATCACCGCATAGCCATGGTTTACGTCGGTGACCGCGTCGATCGAGAAGAGATTCGCAACTGGATCTCTCCGAACTTCGGTTCGATCGCGACACCTTCATCGATCCACCTGGTGCAGGGCTTCACGTTGACCGCCAGCGGGAAGGTCGATCGGCGCGCGACCGCTTCCGCGATCGGCTTGACGATTGCCGAAGCCGGCGACGAGGAAGACGAGGAAATCGCATGACCACTGCCGCTCAATGGTGGAGTGGTGCGCGACCGCGAACCCTGCCTGCAGCTATCGCACCCGTTGTAGTCGGCACCGCCCTCGCGGGTGCCGACTGGCTGCCGCTTCGCGCACTCCTAGCACTCGTCGTGGCCCTCGCCCTGCAGGTGGGCGTGAACTACGCCAACGACTACAGCGACGGCGTCCGTGGAACCGATGCCGATCGAATTGGACCGATCCGGCTCGTCGGCCAGGGAATCGCCACTCCGCAGAGTGTCCGGGCCGCGGCATTCGCAAGTTTCGGGATCGCCGCCGTTGCCGGTCTAGTGCTCGTAGCAATCTCCGGCTACTGGTGGCTCCTGGCCATCGGTGCAGCCTCAATCGCTGCAGCATGGTTCTATACCGGGGGCAAGCACCCGTACGGCTACGCAGGACTCGGAGAAGTTTTCGTTTTCGTTTTCTTCGGACTCGTCCCCGTGCTCGGAACTATGTATGTGCAGGTTGGCCGCATCAATGCATCCGCCGTGCTCGCCAGCATCGGCATCGGAGCGCTCATCTGCGCGATCTTGATAACCAACAACCTGCGCGACATCCCCACCGACCGTGAATCCGGCAAGAGAACCCTCGCGGTAAGACTCGGAGACCACCGCACCCGCATGCTCTACGCCATTGCCATTTTTGTGGCGTTCGCAGTCATAGTGGCCTTGGCGCTCCTCCCTGCGCAAGCCAGCCCGTGGCCGCTAGTGGGACTCGCCTCGCTCCCCTGGGCTTGGCGACCCCTGCGAATCGTCATGTCCGGAACCAGCGGACCCGGACTCATCCCGGCCTTGGTCGCCACCGGTCGGCTGGTGATCGTCTACGCCCTCGCCCTGAGCGCCGGCTTGGTGCTGCAGATCGTTTTCTAGTGCAGAAAGCTCCCGCTCGTCCCATTCGTCCTCGGCCCGAGAAGCCGCATCGATCCGGGCGTTGATTCGGCCGAAGAACCCACCGACCACTTCGCCCATCGCAGTCCTTTGCCGATTGAGAACGAAGGCGCTCAACACACCGGAAACGATGACCGCCACGAATAGCGCCCACAGACCTCGAAGCGGCGTGATCAACTGCAGCACCAGCCACACAGCGAGGAAAAGGCCCACGCGCATCAGGGTGTAGACGAGCACGGAGGAAAGTCCCGTCCGGCTTGAACCCCCGGGAGCGGATGAACTCACCCATCAACCGTACCCACCGCACAGCCGGGGTCTCGATTCGCAGTTACCATTGGTGCACCATGCTTCGCGTCGTCCTGGGCCTTCTCGCCGTAGCGCTCTACATCTACTTCATCATCGATGTCGCACGCACGCCCAAAGCCCAAGCTAGAACACTGCCCAAATGGCTGTGGCTTCTCCTGGTGATCGTTCTCCCCTTGATCGGCGGGGCAATCTGGCTGCTGCTGGGCAAAACGTGGCCAGAAGGTGGCGCATTCCGCCGCAAACGCGGTCCAGTCGCACCCGATGACGACCCCCGATTCCTTCGCAAACTCGATGACGACGTCTGGAGCAAGAAGATGCGTCGTCGTCGTGGCGAAGCGAACTAGCCGGTCCGCGCGTTGGCCACGCGACCTACAGGCCGGCGTAGGAGTGCAGGCTATTGACGAAGATGTTCACGCCGAAGTAATTGATCAAGAACGTGACCAGACCCAAGATCGCGATCCACGACGCACGGTTCCCACGCCAGCCGACCGTTGATCGGGCATGCAGGTACGCGGCGTAGACCACCCAGGTGATGAACGCCCAGGTCTCTTTCGGATCCCAGCCCCAGTAGCGACCCCAGGCATTCTCCGCCCAGATAGCTCCGGCGATAACGGCGAACGTCCACAACGGGAACGCGAAAGCGATGATCCGACTGGTGAACGTGCGCAGCCGCTCTGCTGTGGGCACCGACGCCATCATCCCGGTGGATTGCGCGCCCTTTGATTCGCGACGTGACTGCACCAAGGACAGAGCCGCCGACGATGCTGCGACAGTGAACGCACCGGCGCAGACGATCGCCGCAGATACATGGATCACGAGCCAGTAGGACTTCAACGCAGGTACGAGTTGTGCGGCTTCGGTGTAGAGGACGGTTACTGCAAGGCCGAGTGTGAGCAAAGTCGGGACAACAATGAATAACCCGAGCCACCTCAGATCGCGCCGAGTGGACATCACGAGAAAGACGACCAGAACTCCCCACGCCGAACTTATGGAGAACTCATACATGTTCCCCCAGGGCACTCGACCCGCCCACACTCCACGCAAAATCAACCCCAGGGTCAGCAAACCCGTAGCGAGCCACGTCAATGACATCGCAACGTTCGCTAGTCGCCGACCCGGGTCCACGATGGCCGTGGGATCGGGGCGCTCCATGACCGCGACACCACCGTGGGATACCTCTCGCTGGGCGGAGACACTCGCGGCAGTGGTCCGACGGCGTCCGCTCGCGAAGGATGCTGCGAACAAGACCATCGCGATGGAAAGGGTCACCATCGTTGCGTAGATGGCCGCGTTGCTTGCTTCAGCCAGACCCAGGGAACTACCGGCTGTCATCGGTCGTGCTCACCTTCTCCGCTCGAGATAATTTGCTGCACTTCTTGGACGTCGTGGGAGACATCTCCCGCTTCGCTCTTGCTCAATCCAGCGACGCTTACGAGCGTACTTCCTGATCCTTGGCTTCGCGCCCGGACCCACACCCGACGACGACGCGTGAACAAAGACACCATCAGACCCACCATGGCGAGCACCGAGGCAGCGAGCGCAGCCTCCTTTCCAGGATCGAACGCGATCTGGAAGGACGACCATCGCTTCCAGCCGGTGAATTCGATCTCCCCTTGCGGAAATTCCCACGTTTGCCCAGGCACGAGCGCTCGCAAACCGATCTGCTCCATCTGCTCGGTTTCGAGCGTGTAGACGCTCTGCGGAATACCGGAATCCAGACCCAGGTCACCCTCCCAGGCGGACAGGAACACCGAGGGATCGTCCGCGTCGGGGAAAACCGAATGCGGGCCGCGGATGTCGTCGATCGCAGACGTAGGAAGGAATATCCCGCGAAATCCCAACTGCGGCTTCATATCGGGCACTTTGATCACACCGGTTGAAGTGAAGTTTCCGTCCTGAGGCAAGAAGACGACGTCGTCGTCGAGAACGACGGCACCCGTGGCGTCTCGGACGATGAAGGACGGTGCATAGCCGTGGCCGACCAGGAACACCTTGGCTCCAGCTATCGAAATCGGATAGTTGACCTCGATGAGTTCATCCCGGGTGGGTCCAGTGGGCTCGGTCTGGAGCGCGACGCGGGCCTCGAAGAGTCGCGGCGCCCCCCGCTGGGCTTCGCCGCGTTCGAATTCCACCGCGAAGTCGTCCAACGTGAACGAGAACGGCGGGATGGTGTCCGCTGAAGCAAGGCGTCCGCCACCCCACGCGTCGTACTGCGTCAAGGTGTTGGAAAAGCCGCTGCCTTCCTTGATGATGACGTTGCCCCGCCATCCGAAAAGTCCCCCCGCTGCAACAGCAACCAAGATCAATACGAGCGATAAGTGGAACACGAGGTTCCCGGTCTCTCGTAGATAGCCCTTTTCCGCAGACACCCACACTTCGGGGGCAACGGCATGGTCGCTCGAGGGTTGGTCCGACCCCGAGCGCACGCGCCAATGGCGACGACGCAACTCTTCGGCAGCGCGTGAGACGACATCCTCCGGCTTCTGCGGGACGGACTCGGAGGTGAAGGCCTGCATGCGCTGCAGGTTGCGGGGCGCCGCAGGCGGTTGGCTACGCATCGCCCGCCAATGGTGTCCGACCCGCGGCAACACGCAGCCGATCAGCGAGATGAAGAGCAGGAGATAGACGGCCGCAAACCATGGGGCGCCGTACACGTCGAAGAAACCCAGGGAATCCAGGATTGGTCCCAGTGTTGGGCTGTCCGCGATCCACTCGTCCACGAGCAGCGGATTGTTTCCGCGCTGCGGCAGGATCGAGCCGGGCACACTCGCGACAGCTAGTGCAAAGAGCAGGATCAGGGCTACGCGCATGCTGGTCAGTTGCCGCCACGCCCAGCGCGCGAAGCCCCGTGAATCCAACGGTGGAGTCTCGGGGGCCTGCGATCGGACGGGTTCGCTCGCCTGCTCGCTGAGGGTGCTCACAGTGCCGTCTCGAATCCAGGCATGGTGACCCGAAGCCAGATCGTGAAGTCGAGCCAGAGCCCGCTGACGAGCAGAAGGCCAACGAGTACGAGCATCCCGCCACCGATTCGCATGATCCATACATAGTGCCGTCGGATGAACGCGGTCGCACGCGCTGTTCGATCGATCAGTAGGGCGAATGCGATGAACGGAAGCCCCAGCCCGATGCAGTAGGCGAAGGACAAGATCGCAC
>Ga0181579_10002975_pt1 | contig 13495 bp, 13 predicted proteins | sample 071ome_24_FD_132996 | JGI IMG/M metagenome (GOLD analysis project Ga0181579, IMG submission 132996) | Coastal salt marsh microbial communities from the Groves Creek Marsh, Skidaway Island, Georgia - 071402CT metaG (megahit assembly) | ecosystem: Environmental > Aquatic > Marine > Intertidal... | reverse complement strand
ATTTCTTCAAGAATTTTCCTTCTGTCCATTTTTTAATTTTTTTTTAATTATATTATATATTTAGTCATCATTTCTAAAATTCTTACTTTTCTCGCCTTCACCTTCTTTTTTAACGGAAGTTACTTCTCCGCTTAAAAATTTATCTCCAGTTTGGATTTCATCGGTATTATTATATGACTGATTGCTTAAGACATTATTATCTGGTGCATTTCTAATATCATCAACTCCATATTGGAATTCTTGTAGTATTCCACCAAAATAAATTCTTCCATTTCTAAACATTCCTATTCCTTTGTTGTTAGGATTCACTGTTGAGTTTCTTGTAAGTTTTTCTATATCTGATAGGAGTAAACCGTCTTGGAAAACCGGCATAAAGGTTCTAACCTCTAAACTTAAAGTCACTTGAAATTCTTTCTTATCACTAAGTGAAAATTCAAATTGTCTATTCTGTGAAAAGTCATCAGGTACTTGAAATACACCTGGTACCCTGAACATTCCTAAATCTACTTGGAAGAGAATTTCTTTGTAAAGTTTAGACATCACCGACTCCGTTGCCTTTAACATTTCCAAATTATTAGAACAAATTATAGTTGTAGAAAAACTTAAGTTAAGAGGTAGGTACGCAGTCTCAAGACTATAAGTTTTTAGTTGACCTTCATATTCTCTAACAAATTCGCTTCTTACAAATTTATTAGTTTGTCTTGATGAATCTATAGAAACAGAATCCAATTGTATGACACCTCTTGGAACAACTTCATAATCACCTATTGCATAATTTTCCTCAATAGGTTTATAGAGAAAATTATCAGAGAGGAATCTTTCACCGCCGGTAACAGAATAATAGAAAGGGATATTAATCTTAACACTAGTGTCTTCGTCTATTTGATTATAAAAGTACACTTTATTTTTTAGTTCTGCTAAAAGAGAAACTATTACATATCTTAAGATTGTATTGTCTTTATTAAATTCCTGATTATAAACAGACATTCATAATTTTTATTTTTAACCGTGGTTTTGTGTTCTCTGTATGAAAAAGATTATATCCCATACATCAACTGTTCCACCGCCTGTATCTGCTCTTAATGTCCACTGATTTCCATTTGCTACAAAATCAGCATCTGCATAGTATTGAAATACCAAATGTTCATCGTGAGCAATAGCATTACCCTTAGGAAATTCAACCTCAGCAATAACTCTTTCATAAGGTGTCCCAACCGTATTTGTAAGATATACATGGAGATGTGATTGGTTTGCATTTGTTGCTGATGCTTTAAATACTATTGTCTGTACGTAAACATCCCCTTCATTTTCTACTTGAATTTTTTGTGTAGCAGGATCATAAAACTGAACCGCAGAATTTATATAAGTATCTATTGTAGTATTTGCATTATTAGGACAAGTAACAGGATTTCCATCTGTTAGTGTTAGTGGAGAAATTGATGTATATAAACTATCATCATATCTTGCCCAACCTAAACCACTACCACCTGCACCCGGTATCTTTACAGAATTATATGTAGTCTTTTTTGTTGTTCCATTTTGAACAACCGCAAAAACCTCATCACCTGTTAAATCAGTGGCAAGAGGTAATTGAGAGATTTTAAGATTGGCCATTTAAAAGATTTATTTTTTATATTTATTAAGTAATGGTTTCAATATTTATTTCACTGAATCCAGTTTCTTTTGAAATTTCTAATTTCTTATCAAAGTATTCACTTGGTAATACTGTGTGATTAATTACAAATGTATTTAGACCTATATCTTGGATCATATTATGTAAGATATTTATAATGTGATGTACACCATCTGCATCAATTGATGAAAGAAGTTCATCAAGAAAAAGAATATTTAATGAAGGAAATCTTACCTTTATCATCTTAATGAGAGCAAGTATGATAACAAAGTCAACCTTTTTTCTTTCACCAGTAGATAGTGTTTTGGGACTTATGGATGTACCTAAATGAAATATATCACAGTTAAACTTTTCATCAAATTTTATAATAAAAGGTATTCCCATTTCTTTTGACATTAATAAAATCTGATTATTAAATGAAGGCAAGATTGTTCTTAGTGCCATATTTTTTATACCGTCCTCTCCTAATATATTTTCAAGAACAGAATAGTAATAATCTTTACCTTCCTTTGTTAATCTTTCACTGTCCTTTAGTTCTTTCTTTTCAGAGAATTCACTAATAAGCTCTTTAAGATTTCCGGATTCTGTACTCTGCTCATTTTCAGTTAGTCTTAATAGGTCAGATTTAATCCTATTCATTTTAGTTTCAGTTTGACCTAACTTAACAAGAATCTGTTGCGATTGGTTTCTTATCTTTTGTAAGTGATTTTCATCCTCAATTAGAGACTGCTCAATTTCACGCAATTCATTTTGAAAACTAGAGAGTTCATCTTCAGTTTCATTTTTAATATGAATATGAAAATCAGAATCAAGAGACCCTTTACAAGTAGGACAATTATTATTTTCGTAAAGCTTTAGTGCTTTTTGTTTACTCTTTATCTTTGTGTTTAATTCAGATTTTTTAGAAGAACTATTTTTAACCAATGAACTATAAGATGTAACCTTTTCTTTTATCTTTTCGTTTACCTCTTTTAATTTTATTCTATCATTGTTTAGATTTACTATATCTTCCTTTAACCTGTTTATTTCTTCTCTGTTCTTTTTATCATTAATCTTATCAAGAGCATCTATCTTTTTTGTTATTTCATTTATAGACTCATCAAGTGTTCGGATTTCATCTTCATAAGTTTTTATCTGTGTTATGATTTCCTTTCTTTTTGACTTGACAATTTCTTTCATTTCATTGATTATTGAAAATCCAAAAATTCTATCAACAATTTGCTTCTTATCATAAGGAGACATTGTTATAAAAGACTTAAAGTCATTCACTGATAAGATAATAACATTCTTAAATACATGATAAGGTATTTCATATATTTCAGTTTCTAAAAATTCTTGTAAATTACTCTTACCTGCTACATCATATTCTTCTCCATTTATTTTAACATTAAAGATTCCTGGATTTATACCTCTTTCAATCACAATTTTATTTCCTTTACTCTCTAACCAAATTTTACCCCACAATTGACTATTCACCCTATTAGGAAGGTCTCTTAAATTTGCACCTTCAACCTTTCCGTAACATAAATAGGTTATAACCTTTGCTATAGTACTTTTGCCTGCACCATTACTCCCAAGTATAAGATAGAGATAACTCATATTATCAAATTCTATCACCTGTGCCCTATTTCCATAGGATGCAAAATTTTTCCATTCTACTTTGTTAATCTTCATAAGTTGGTGTGTTTACTTCTCTATACAATGAAAGTATATTAGCTTTTAGTTTTTCTTTTAAATCGCTATCAAGATTTAAATTATCTACATACTCTGATGCAATATTCATAAGATTCATTTCTCCGCTAAAATCAGATGATTTCATGTCCTCAGAATCTAAAGGATTTTCATCATCATAAATTTTAGGTTCTAATCTTCTCGCAATTCCATCAAGACAATCCATGAACTTATTTATATTGTACTTCCCTAAAACATTTGAAGGAATGTAAACATCTACAAAGTTATCTCTGATCTCTTCAATTATTTCAAACATTTTTCTCTCTAAAATATTCTTTATATAATAACGAATAAAAACAGGAGAGTATGTATTGGGTATGAATTGATGCTTATCCTTTTCTAAGTCCAAAATGTATATACCTTTTTGATTATCTCTATCAGAGCGAGTCATTTGGTATGGGTTTCCTACAAGAATAAAATTACCCTTTTCTTGTCTAAAATGTATATGACCTGAATAGACTTTTTTAAATCTGCGAAATGTACTTAAATCGTTTCCGCCTTCATGAAGGTATCTTGTGTTTGGACTCGTTTGAACACCTTGGGTTTCTGTGTGACAAAAAAGATAATCAATTTTTTCACTGTATCTTTCAAGAGTTTCCTTTTCATGTTTACTATCTCTTCTCCAAGGCATCAATAAACAACTCCCGCTTTCATACTTAAAAAGCTTGGGCTTCTTATGAACTGTTACATTAGGAATATATTTAAGACAATCAACAGATGAAATATCATTTGAATTTTTTCTCATTATATCATGATTCCCAACTATTATATGTATTTCTGGAAACACCTTAGATAATTCTTCAAAGACCTCAATTGCTAAATGTTGTGCCGCAAGATTTATACTTTGCCTATTATCAAAAACATCTCCTAAATGATATAAGATATCTCCTTCTTTATATTCTTTCTTTACTAAAGGTATAAAAAATTCAAAGAAGTAATTCCTAATTATCTCTAACCACATTACACTATTTGACCTACAACCAAGATGGGTGTCAGAAATCATGAAAATTCTTTTGGCCATATTAAAAGAGTTTATTTATGTTCTTTTTTCTTAGGATTCCGTACTTGTCATCTAGTTCTCTGATGAGTTCATCTTTAAATTTATTGCTTAAAGAATTATAGAACTTTTTAGGAAATACATCAAAGTAGTCTGATATAACACTAAAGAGATCTATTCTTGTGTAATCATCGCCAATGTTATTAATAATATAAGAAAACACTTTATTAATTTGTATCTTATTTAGTTTTTTAATAATACCGGATTCTGTTACCTTATTAAGATTTTCAAATTCACTGCCCTTTATTAGATCATCAATCTTTTCAAAAAGAAGGTTATAATGCATCCTATCATCAACATCAAGATTGTCTTCGTATCTTGGAGAAACTGTAAAGTTTATTTTATTTTCAGAAAGGTCTTGACTACCATAGTCATTATTAAAAATTTTGTCTTTTTTCATGTTTTCTTTTTAATGTATGATGTCATCGGTCTCTGTGATTCTCATGTAGTTATAATTTATGTCAAATCTACAACGAGAGCCTTTACCCTGACCATCACGAATTTTTAAAATCTTTAACCAATATTCATTATTAACGTGCATCATTGAATCTTGAATGATTGCATAAATAACATCAGCAGTATGAGCAAGACCTGCAGATTCTGCAATGTTCTCCATTTTAATTTCAGTTGAATCCCAGGCACCTCGATTAATCTGTGTTGCTGAAATAACAAGCATATCCTTTTTTACTGCAAGTGCTCTTAGGTCTTCCGCAATCTGCTTAATCTTCATGTAGGTATTTTCAGTATTTGGATTTCTATAATTAGCAAGAATGTTAATGTAATCCACAACCAAAACCTGAACCTTATAATCTTGTGTTTCTTCAAGCTCTTTAAGATAAGCCTCAATATCAAGAACAGATGCCTGTGATGTTGGAAATTCTTTAATGAAAAGTTTACCAGGATTCATTATAAAATTCTTTTGGACCTTTCCCAATTTTCTCTTTATAAAATCTCTATTCTTTGATTGCTCTTCGTAATCTGTCATAGAGATATTTAAAAGATTAGATCCTATTCTTTTTATAACTTTGCTTGCAGCCATCTCTGCTGTTATAAATGCAACATTATTTCCCATACGAACAAAATTAGCTGCATCATTTGCTAACCAAATAGATTTACCAACATTCTGTTCACCTGCATAAACAATAAGAGACTTAGGATCATAACCACTTACAAAATTCCATCCCGTTTCTAACTTTGCAGTTGTATGTTGTGTATGATGTGCAGGATTGAAAAAATCCAAACCTATATCAGAATCAAAATTAACTGAACCTTCAGTTGAGATCATTCCTATTGCTCGCTGAACAACATCTTCAACATTTGAAGGGCTTACATCTTGAGTCTTTACATATTCAATTGTCTTGATGAGCTGCTTGTCAAAGTGTTTCCATTTTACCCAAGCTTCTGCAGTTCTCTTAACCCAGTCTGCATCGTAATTTCTTATGTTTATTTCATAGATTGATTTTATGATGTCTTTTGGTATATCTCCTCTGTCATCATTTGCCAATGCTTTCATTTGGTCTTCCGAAGGGCTTTCACCCCACTCCAAATAGAAATCTTTTGCGAGTTTAGCAATTACATCTAAATCATTATTTTTGAAAAAACCTGGTCTTATGCTTTTAAGATAAGTTGGTTTAGATAAGAAATAATTAAAGAATATTTTTTCGTGATCTACATTAGAATTCATGCGAATGGATTTTTAATTATTTTATAAGTTGTATAAGAATTGTTTCCATGAACCTCTTTAAGAAGTTTCCAACTTTTAAAATGATCAATTGTGAGTGATAATTCCTCGTCAGTTAAATTGTACTTTCTTTTTATTGATGCATCTGTAAACTTTAATTCATCATATATTCTACCACAAAAATCTAAAACTAATTCATAAAGAATATCTTCAGATGTTGGATAAGATTTAAGAGAAGCATAATTTCCTAATACATATTTAACCTTAAGTTTACGTGTATCAATTGTTTTCTTCATTCTCAAGAATTTGATCTAAACTATCAATATCTAACTCATCAGTACCATATCTAAACTTTTCGTTTATAATAGGTTCAAGTCTGTTAAGTACATCGGTTGTGATAACCTCAGGTGTGTATAGTTTATTTAAATCAACTGCATCTTTAAGGTGTTCAACACAAAGCTTTCTTGCTCTATCAGAAGGTTGGAAATAGAGAGTTTTTTCTTTATCAGTACCTTCATCAACAATCATAGGTCTGCATTCTTCTTTTTCATTTTCCTTAAGTTTGTCAAACGCACTTTCAGTTATAAACTTACCTCTTCCAATTCCACAATTATCCCAACTTATGTACTCTTCTAATCCTATATACGGATTCATACCTTTTGAAAATGATATGTGAAATTTAATAGGAATTGGTTTAGCAAAGCGATTCTTATTAGGCTTAGCAGTTACGATGATACCTGTCTGTTCAGTACCTTCTTTTAGTTTTGCTTTTGCTAAAAATAAGATAATTGAAGCAGCATACTCAGGTCCTGTTCCACCTCCTCCTATTTGACGAGAGAAAAGGTCCTGTGTCATGTAGGTATGATTTGTAAAAATAAAAGGAATCTTGCATATACCTAATTGTGTCATTAAAATTCTAAAAGTAGATTTAAGAAGTTTTGCTCTTGTCATATCGGCCTTTTCGCTCTTGCTTCTTGCATCATCAATTTCTTTTTGTGTTGCCAGGTTTCCTGCTGAATCCAAAGCAATCATAATCTTAGGTAGCTCCACACCCTTTTTCTTTTGCTCAATTAAGAGTTCAGTTATTGATGTAACCGAACTTCTAAATTCTTGAACAGTGTTACAGGGTTCATAACGAAATCTGCTTGGGTCTATTCCAAATTTTTCAATAAGAGATTTATCAACTGCATTCTCAGAATCATAAAAGATTATTGAATATCCCTGATCTTGAAATTCCTTAATGCCATTCAAGAGAAGAAAGGTTTTTCCTGTACCTGAAGGTCCTGCTAAAGCAACTGCTCTATTATTAGGATAACCCCCAAAGAATGATCCTGTCAAGCAAGCATTAAGATTATAATTACCGCTTGAAATAAAATGATCTATTTCACTAATTGTAGATTTGTCCATTGTTTCACCATAGGTTGAAAATTTAGACATTTCTTTGTTAAGATCGCCGAATGAAAATGTTTTTGCCATACTATTTTTTATTTATTATATAAAAATTATGTGTTTTGTTTTAAAATAATGAATTTGTATAAATTAAGTTTCTATCAAATTCTTTAAAGCCCATTGCTGATATTACTCTATTGATAGGACCTAAAATCGTTTTTTCAAACTGTGTATCATAGTCAATATCAGGTGCAAATTCATAAGGATAATCTCCTGGTTCATATGCAAAAACATCACAACTTTTATCAAGAGAATGATACATTTTTAATTTATTTCCATTTCCTACAATTTGATACTTGCCCTTAAGATTTGAATTATTTAATAAGTAATTGTGATACCCTGCTGCTCGTACACCCATAGGACATCTTAAAGCAAATTCAAATTCATCAGTATCATTTAAAATATACTTCTGATAATTATTTACATTTTTTGAAAAACTAATCTTATCTACATCAGTTAACCTAAATTGTCTTTTTGTTTCTTTAAGAAGAGATGCAAATTCTTTCATGTTTAATTTTTCAACACTAAAGATATATGTTATCAATTCCTTAAGTTTTTCTCTCGCAAAGATAGGTGTTGAACTTTGTATGATCTCAAAGCCCTTTGAACTAATCTTAGATAATTCATCATAATGAATATCTGGATCTTTCCAAACTATGTTTTGCATATACTTTTTCTTTGCTAACCAAATAGCATTTTTTGCTACCGACTCCAATTCAAAGAATAAGAAGTTTTCTGCATTATTATCATTTGCATATTTCTGTAAGATTTTTTCAATGTAATCTTTAAGTCTTACTTTGTAAAGCTTAAGAATAAAATCCTTTTCGGATCCTTGCCAATTACTCTTCTTTATAACCTCTTCAAATTTAACATACACGGAATCTGTATCTATGTATATTCCTACAGGTCTTTCAATTCTTCCTTTTACTTCAATACCCATTTCTTGATGAGCTGCGGTATCTTTATGCCAAAATTCTCTAAAGTACTTGTTAAGAAGCTCCTCTGTATATAAGATAGCATCTTTACCTTGACCTGTAATGGTTTCTGCTATATCAACATTAAAGAAATAAAAGTAAGGATTTCCAAATGCGCCGTAGATACTATTTAAGCAAAGCTTGACCGCTTGTTCGTAATTATAATATTTACTTGCTAATTTTTTTATTCTCTGTAATTCTAATTCCTTTTCAGATAGTTCTTCCTGCATATTGTAAATTTATAAAAAAAGGCCTACTAATGTAGACCTTTTAGTTGGGTTTAAAAAATAATTAATCTTCTTCAACGATTGCTACTGCAACTGTTAAACTTGTCTCTGTATCAAGAGAATGGAACACAACTTTGTTTTCGCAAACATTTACTTTGTAGCTTTCCTTATCCAAGAGATTAATATATTTTTTATAAATTACAACACTTGTTCCTACGGCTGGGCTTCCTTCAAATGAATGGGTTAGATTTGCGTTGTAACTATTACCCTTAACATTGATCCCTTTATCTGTAACCTCAAGAGTGAATACTTCATCTTCTTTATCAAGATTAAAAAGAGATTTCATTTTATCAATATGAGCATTTAAGAGCTCAAATGAAAACATATTAGAATCAGTGCCAAAGGCTCTTCGGGTTTCTTCTTCAGACATTTCCATAAACGAAAGAGAAGGATCGGCACAAGCAAGATTGATTTCAAGATCATCACTTCTTAGTGTAAAATCACTTGCCATAAGTTCATTATCTATTTCTTCATATTTTATTAAACCTGTAATGTCTGAACCGTTAAAATGGCTAAGAGCATCAATGACTTTAGTACCATTATAAAAAGATACTTTAATAGGTGTACTGATGTCTCCTTTAAACATTTCAGGAGTACCTACATTTACCAATTTAACTGCATCTCTCTCAGGAAAATAAACAGATGATGTTGTGTTTGAATCATTAATCTTCATAAAGATAAACTTATCAATAGGAAGAAGTTTTTTAATAAAGCTTTTTAACTCGTATGAGTCAATTTTTTCTAAAGTTAGTTCCATAATAATTATTTTTATAAATTATATAAAGTTATGTAAAATAGTTTTAAATTATTGACTTGGTTTTGTAAACTTTTTTCTTTTTCATTTCATTCTCTGCAAATGTTATTTTTTGTGTTATATTATTTTGCATAAGAAACTGGTAACCGCTATCCCTAAGTTCACCATTTATAAATTTAATAACCTGGTCTGTATATGATCTTGCTGTTTTCACAGGTACATTTTGTGCAACATGATTAAAGTGTTTGTTTTCTTCTGAGAGAATAAAGTCATGAGGAAGACCCATTAGGTGCATATGTTCTCTCATATTTAAAAATCTATCATGTATTGGGTGAACAAGTGTGGTCATATTTTTGCTTATGATTGCATTTGTGTATGTGCTTGGAAAGAAAGGTGAACTATCCCAAAATCCTTTACCATCGTCAAGCTTTCTTTTAATATGATCAAGATGTTGTCTCTCTCCATTTTTTCCTTCTTCATGATTTGGATATCTTTCGTCAAACCACGATATAGCATCTTCAACCATACCGTTGGCGGCAACATATCCATACAAACCTCCTCTTACTTTACTGCGAAATTCTTCATCAGTCATTCCTGTTTTTTCTAAAACAAATTCATAAAGCTTCCAATCCGAAACTGGTTTATGACCATTATTTGTAAAGTATTCATCTTGATATTGTGCATCGTTCGGAATCTCTTCAAGATATTCTGATAAGTCTTTTGCGCTATCATCTCGCTCAAACCACTCCAAGATAGGTGCATTTTTAGATTTCCAAAAGAAATAGAATGTTCTAGTTCTCTGCTGTGGTATACCGTGTAAGTAGGTATTTGTTTTAACAATAGAAAAACTATAACCATATTTTAAACCTATTTCTCTAAGATTATCTCTTACACCCTTTCCTAAATTAGTAAATAGTCCTGGTGCATTTTCTCCCCATAAAACTTTAGTTTCAAGATTTTCCAATACCCATTCGGAAGATTTATACATCCAATCATTTTGTACTGCATCACTTCCTCTTTTATATTCAGATGTACCACTGCTTACATTATTGAGCATTGAAAGTCCTGCACAAGGACAAACACTACTAACAAAATCAACCTTTCCCTTATGAGATTTTTTTAGGTTTTCGGATACACTTTCTGATTCATCTTTATCAATAATATGATAAGGTACATTTCCTAAATAGTTTACAATATGAGAATCGTTTTGAGAAAATGCATTCCATGAAACAATAAACTCCGGATCATTTCCAGTTGCTTGTCTATTGCCTATTGTCATTCCACCAATAAGAGGTATTATATTACAATACTTCATAATTAAATTATCTTTTTAGTTTTATATTTTTTCTTAGGTTTAAAGTCTGCTATCTCTGTATACACAATCTTTTGCTTAGTATTATCCTGCTTTAAGAATGTATAATTAGTCATTTTTGATTTTCCTTCACAGAATTTTTTAACCTCATTTGCCATATCCATAGCAGTTGTCACAGGTACATTTTGTGCAATATGATTAACTTGCTTTGGGCTTTCAATTTCAAAGTCCATAGGAAGACCCATAAGATGTAACATTTCTCTTACATTAAGATACCGGTTTTCCGTTGGGTGTACACCGTTAGCCATATTCCTACCAATTAAAGCAGAAAAAGATTCATAAAAGAAATGAGGGGATGCATCCCAATAACCTAAACCTTGGTCAGTTTTATATTTTTGATGCTCTAACATATCAACAAATGTCTTTGACGAATTTCTGTTTGAAAATCCCTGTTCTGGGTAATTTTCTTTAAGCCATTCTATACATTCATCAAGAAGGTTATTCTTTTGTAAATACTGTGAAAGGGTACCTCTTTTATACATTGAACAAAACTGTGCATGAGTTAATCCTTCCCTTTCCAATATAAATTCATAAGGCTTATAATGATCAGTAACACTCCCTTCAACCATAAACATATCTTGCAGTGATGCATCCTTTGGAATTTCACCAAGATATTCAATAAGGGTTTTGCTATCTCTTCTTTTCCAATTCATCATAGGTACTGTTGGGGTGTTCCAAAAGAAATAAAATGTTCTCATTCTTTTTTGTGGTATACCATGTAGTTCAGTATTTGTCTTTATAAGAGAAAAACTATATCCATACTTATTTGCTATTCTTCTTAATTCTTGAACAACACCGCTTCCCATATTAGTAAATAAGCCTGGTGCATTTTCTCCCCACAAAACTTTAGGTTTTATATTTTCTAAAATATATTCAGAGGATTCATACATCCACCTATTTTGAATCGCATCCGATCCGTGTGATGATTCTGAATTACTTGCAGAATTTAAAAGAGATAAACCTGCACAAGGACAAACTGAATTTACATAATCTACACCTTTAAAAGTTTCATTAGGTATTTTTAAATCTTCATTGTCAAGTCTATACATTGGAACATCGGACCAATATTTTTCAATATGACTTTCATTTGCAGAAAATGCATTATAACTTAAATGAAATGAAGGTTTATTTCCGGTAGATTTACTACACCCAATTGCACTCCCACCGATAAGAGGTATTATAGTTCCCCATTTTATTTCCTTTTTCATATTTTTACTTTTTCAATTTCCAAGTCTTGCATAAATGTGGATGGATTTATATTACCTGCATTTACTTCTTCTTTAAGATATTCTATTGTTTCTTTAATTGTATCTTCCATTGATTTTCTCGGAACCCATCCCATAGATTTAGCCTTTGAAACATCGCCTCTAATATTAAGAGCTTCACCTGCGATTGCTCCATACTGATCATATTCTACTCTATCAAATCCCATTATGTTTCCAATAATATCTTTAAGATCTAATAGTGTTGTCATTTTGCCTGTACCAAGATTAAATGTTTGATTTGCAGTGTCTTCATTTTCCATACATAAAAGATGAAATGCATTTACATCATCAACATCAATATAATCTCTTGCTTTCATAGGATCACCAAAAATGATAGGATTATGTCCTCCCATCAATCTAATAATGAAGCCAGCAAATACGGGTGGAATTGTACGATTATAGTCTTGTAAAGGTCCTGCTACATTAAAGTATCTTAATGCAGTATAATTTACACCTTTAGTTCTTGAATAAGATTCAGCTAAAAGAGCAAGAGCAGCCTTTGTTGTAGAATAAATTGTAGTTGGATCTGATTGTGTTTCATTAAATCCGTTTGCTGGTATTTCACAGTTTTCATATACTGCTGAAGTTTCACTAAAGATAATTCTCTTCACATTATTTTCAGCAGCTGCATCTAAAATATTGATACTCCCAAGAATGTTATTATCAACTGCTTCGTATGGATTTGCATGGCAATCATATATAGAAACTAAACCAGCAAAATGGTAAATGTAATCAGGTTTAAACTCATTAACCACACTTAACACTGCAGTTCTTTCTCTAATATCAAGTTGGTAAAAATTATTTATATAGTCATGTACTTTTGGTAAATATGTACCCTGACTTAGGTTATCTATTACACAAATACATTCAGGATTATGTCCTCTCTTTAAGAGATCATTAATAAAATTTGTACCGACAAATCCTGCACCTCCTGTTATTAAAATTTTAGTTTCAGTGTTGTACATTTGCTTCTGTTTTATTTGTTATTTTATTAAATGCTTCCCATATTTTTGAATCTACGTGTTCACCTGTATAATAAGAATCTTTAAGATATTTTTCCTGTAAGTTATAAAAAAGAGTTTTATAATGTTCAGGATTTTCATTTAAGAATTTTATTTTTTTCTTTAGGTCTTCGGGAGATTTGCATCTGATAAAATGACCTTCAGGAAATACATTAAATTCTGTATCATATGATGGATGTAAAAATGGAATAATACCATAATGCAACATTTCTGCATATTTAGAAGTAACCATACCTTCTTTAATAGGTACACAGAATGTATATTTTGTTT
>Ga0181579_10002972_pt1 | contig 13506 bp, 9 predicted proteins | sample 071ome_24_FD_132996 | JGI IMG/M metagenome (GOLD analysis project Ga0181579, IMG submission 132996) | Coastal salt marsh microbial communities from the Groves Creek Marsh, Skidaway Island, Georgia - 071402CT metaG (megahit assembly) | ecosystem: Environmental > Aquatic > Marine > Intertidal zone... | reverse complement strand
CTCCTCCTCCTCCTCCTCCTCCTCCTCCTCCTCGCTTTCGTCCTCATTCAAGAAATCCATATCAGGTAACCCATCGAACAACGAATCGAGACCGTCGTCAGGTCCTTTCTTACCCTTTAACTTTTTCTCAAGACGTTTCGCCGCAATTTCATCCTTTTTGTACTCCTCGAGCATCGACGCGCGCATCGTCGGCTTGGTCGGTTTAGCCTTCTTCTCCACCGCCGTCTTCGCCGAAACACCCGCAGGCGCGTCGCGTTTGTCCCCATTCCGCGCGCTCTTCGTCCGTGCGCGCATCGTTGCTGTCGCAGCCGAAGACGAAGCGACTGGTCGTTCGCCGCCGCCGGTTTGCTGATTCGTCTTCGTCGCCCCCTGACGACCCTCTACCCCGTCGTTCTCGCCGCGGCCACCTCGCGATTTGCGCCGAGCCGCGAGCTCTGCCTTCCATTTTGCGCTCGCTTGGCGTTTTTGCGCCACCGCCGCCTTGGCTGCGGCGCGTCGAGACTTTCGGTCGTCGCCGAGTTTGCGCTTTTTGCCACCAGCGCTCTGAGGCTCGCGTCCTTCGACGCCGCCGTCGTCAAAGGAATCGAGCTGACGCCAGAGCACACCGGGCAAGGATGGACCATCCTTACGCTTTTTCCCACCACTGCGTCCGCGCATGTCAATCGGGATCGCGTCGCAGTGTGAAAGACGTGTGCGCGCAGAGTGGATTTGTGATTTGTTCTTCTCACTAGTATTGATGTGCGCGCTATCCTACCTAGGTTCTAATGAGTGGTGGCTCGCCTAACTGAGTTCAAACCCAGCTTTTGATTGCGATGCGTAAATGATGGATCGTTCCAATGATGACAACCTCCTGTAGTTGGGGAGCTTTAGAATGTTGAAACACGTGCTCGCGCTGGGGAGGCGTTGGACATCCTTGCCGGCACCCAACGCGGCAAAGATGGATGCTGATTCGCTCACCTTGTGAATCACGAAGGGTGGATTGAGATGTTTGAAACCTTGTAACGGTGGTCTTGGACTCGAAGTGACGAATTTTAAAACGTCAGATCGCTGCTGCGCGTTCAATCTTCGCATGACTTTCCAAAAGTTTTTCACTGGAGTGCTCGATGGTGTGTACCCGCCGCTGTAATGGGTGTATTTTTGCCAATCGTCGACGTCAATCGCTGATTCCCCTCCGCTCAGCAAGAGACTCAGTTCGTGCGCGTTGAATAGACGCAACCACCGCTTGTCTATCATTTGCTGCATACCCTTCATGAAGGCGTGCACCGGAACGGCGAGACGTTTGTTGAGGTGATAATCAGCAAGAAGATGAACGTACAGAAACTTGTTCGAGGCTTGTACGTTGACGTCACGCCCGCCAGTTATGAGTTCTCGCGTGATGAGTTGGCCGTATACCTCTTCATCGCACGTGAAATCGAGACATAAATCGGCGACGTCGCCGTCGTATTCTAAAATCTGCACGATGGATCTATGCAATTCCTCGTCCAGACTTGGTATGTCATCAATCGTGCGTGGTGTCCCCAGAATGGTTGCCGCGAAAAATGGGGCGAGGTTAATGTCTTGCAAGATGCCCTCGTACAAGCCTTTACCAACCATCATTCCTATCATCTCTAAAAGTAACAAGCCTTCATGCGTGTCGCCGGCTCGAGCGCTCGGATGTATCAAGCCTTTCGCATTCGTGGTGAAGATTCCACGGTTAGGATCCAGCCCTTGTTCAGTGACTTGAGCTAACAACTCTTTGAAAAGACCGCCAGCATCTATGCCGGCCTCTTCTTGGCCGGCTTCGTTGACAAACTTGACGAGCAAGCGTCCCTTTGCCTTTGCACCGAGAGGTAAGAGGAATCCGAGCGCATCCTCCAGTACGCTTTGGCGACGTATGACAAGCTGAGCCACGGGTCTTACGAAAGAATCCCTGTGAACGGCATCTGTTCCACCCGCTTGCGCTCTGTAACCAGACTTTGCGCGATCAGCGCGGATGAGTTCACGGAAAATACGCACCCTCTCGTCGAATGATATGCTGTGAGGACAGCTCACGAGCAATTCTGACATTTGAGTAGAGACATTCGATTGGATGTACATCTGCAAAGCTGAAGCAGCAACCTCTGGAACGACGTCTAAATCATTGGGTGCGAGCCACATACCGTCTGGACAAAACTTGCGTCTAGCGTCACGCGTTGTTAACGCATGCAGTAAGTTTGCCGCATTTTCCACCGTTCGTCGCATTTCTTCAGTAATCAAATGAGCTTGATTCGAGACATACGAGCGAACGACAACCGTGTTTACAGCTATTGCGATTGCGCGTTGTTCATCTAAAGTAAATGGTCCCTCGTCACCGTAGAACTGGTCATCGCGTAAAATGACGAGCAGGTGATCGTACAGCGCACAGAAGAAACCAAAACACTTGAGGAGGTCCTTCGGAATATCTAAAATTCCATCGCGTTTGAACGTTGGCGAGACCCAGTTCGTTGACGCATCTTTTTCTCGCACCTCGACTGACAGCACCAGCGTTTGTGCGAGATACGTCCACAGGCTCTTCAAGTACCCGTGCGCGAAAGCACACACCGAGTATACACTACTGTTGCTTGCCAAAACCAACTCTATGTAGAGCAGAGCAGCCTCAGCTGCAATATTCGGACGCATCACGCCGTCGTCGCCTTCTACTAAAGCTGTGAGAAACCAGCTTTTGCTCAGTGCCCCCGTAGCACTCGTGCGAAAGCTTGCTTCGTTCATCACTGCCGAGTACCAATCCGATTTCTGCCCGCGAGCACTCGCACATAGGCTGGTGAGAGCACGCAGCGCGATGATTCCGTGTTGTTCATCACCGCATGCAAACATGTGCAAACCTGTACCTTTACTTGCACCACGTTGTAGCAAATCCATCACATTTTCTATCGTATTCGCGTCCACCTTCATTCCACCATCATTGACGAGCGCCGAAAGGATTTGAGCGAGCGTCTTCGGTTCCTCTAAAGTCTCCAACGCGTCCGGCGGGAGCACAGTCCTCAGTTTCGGAACGCTAATAATTTTCCGCGCGAGCTGTTGAAAATAAACCGCATTCTCTTCGCCGTCCGAAAGCGGTCGGAATGTCACCGGTACCAGTTTTGCAGCCGACGCTGCGCGATGCTCGCTCGGCAAATGTTTACAATCCATCGCCGCCGCGAGCGCGTCGCACACATCCCCGTGCACACCACGCACGAACGCATCGTCGCTCAAATCGCACAGCGTCGAGATGAGTTTAGACGCGCACACCGCGAGCGCTGGTAACCGTGCTCGTCCATCCTCGTCCTTCACCGCCTTGCACGCCTCAACGCACAACCTCGCGACGACGTCCTCATCGAACATCTCTCGAACGCAACGCGCCCGTTTCAACGCGAGCGCCAAAACTTTAAATGTACGTTCCAAACCCAACGCTCTCACCCCACGCGTCGTCATCGCCATCACCACCGTTTCCAAAGACGCATCGTCTTCCACGTCGTCACCCTTCTCCCCGCTCGTTCCCATCGTCATCAACCTTTCAAACGCCCGATCCACCGATCGCACATCCGCCTCCACCGCCTCCATCCGTCTCACCGAGCGTCGATACGCCTCCTGAATCGTTCTCGCCGCCCCTTGTCGCGCTCTCTCCCTCGCCCGACTCGCTCGAAGTTCTCTCGTTTCTTTCAACAACGCATCCTTCCCGAACGCATCTCTTCTTCGTCCAGCGGACGCTGTCGTCGTCGATACGGTGCCTTCACGCGCGCGACGATTCGCATCGAAGTCCATCGCACACGATTCACGCGCGCACGCGTGTGCACGCGATCACGTTCGGCGTCTGCGACTGACGGCAACAATTCTCTAAATATACAGTTACAAGTCAACCACCTATGCGAGACACGCCTCGACGGCGCGTTCGACGTCGCCATCGCACGCGGCGAGCGCACCGCTCGCGACACCGTCGACATCACTAAATCCCATCCTTCGAAGCTCTCTCGCCCCTCGCGCGAGCGTCGTCGCGCGTTCGATGATGACTTCGTCATCAACCACGGTGCCCATGCGTCTTCGGTCGCGACGGTACATCGCGAGCGCTACAGCCGTCGCTGCCTCGTCGCGATCGCACCCCGTCGCCGCGCGCGTCGCCGCGATGTATCCCTCAAATTTTTCTTCGTTTGGATTGGTGTTCACCCGTCGCGTTCGCGCGTCGGTTTCGTCCTCAAAGTGTGTGCGCGGCACCGATGCCGATGTGAACGTCGTCGCCGTAGATGATTCACGCGCGTCTCTCGCGCGACGAAGCCGCTCGGCGAGCGATGTGGACGACGACGTCGACGTCGTTGTCGTCGTCGTCAAAGGAATATTTTCCTCGCACGTCGATACGACGTCGATGTGAATCCGCGCGCCGACGGGGGGCGTTGGACGCATGGCGCGACGAAAAGCGCTTCGCAAAGTGTGGTTTCCTTCGAACGCGACGCCGCAGTCACCGACGCCCGACGCCCGACGCGACGCGAGACGACGCGAGACGACGGAAGATGTCGACGCGTAAAGAACGGGAAAAGGCGGAGGCGGCGGAGGCGAAACGGAAAGAAAAGGAGGCGAAAAAGGCGGCGCTCGCGGCGAAACGCGCGGCGCGGGACGCTGCGAAAGCTGCGAAACACGAAGAGGAAGGAGAGGACGACGGTGCCGGTGCGGATGCCGGAGACGACGTCGACGACGACGGGGAGGTTGATGCGGGTTTGGGATCGACGGCAAAGGGTGGGAAGAGCGCCGGTGGTGCCGGTGGTGGATGGACCGAGGAGGAGGATCTCGCGTTGTGCGAGGGACTGCGCGCTTGCGGAGCGTTTGATTCTTCGAGCGGTGACGGTGCGTCGACGAGCTCGCAAACGCTCTGGGAGAGGATTTCGGAGGAGTTTGTGAGTGAACGTACGGCGTTGGAGTGCGTGCAGCAGTACCGGGTGATGTTGGCGCGGGTCAAGCGAGGACGTGAGAACGGAGTAAAGGTGGCCAACGGGGAGACGCTCGCGGATGAACCTGTCAAGCGAGGCAAATCCAAGGCGAGGAAGATGCTTTCGATGAAGCAAGAGCAGGAGGAGGCGGCGAGGAAGAAGAAGGAGGAACGAGAGAGACGAGAGCGCGAGGCGAGGATCGCGGCGAATGGTGGAAGATTGTCGTCTGAGGATTTGGGCTTTCATATTCGAAGCGGTCCGGATGCCAACCGTCGGGCGAATTGCAACATGGATATTCATATTAATAACATCCAGCTCTACGGTGGGAGAGACGAGTTGATTCAAGACGGTACGCTCAAGCTTGTGTTTGGTACCAAGTACGGTCTCGTTGGTCGGAACGGTGCGGGTAAGTCGACACTGTTGCGGGCGATATCCGAACGCGTCATCAAACTTCCAGACTTTTTGCACATCATTCACGTCGAGCAAGAGGCGAGCCCGGACAACAGATCGGCGCTTCAAACGGTGGTGGAAACCGATAAAGAACGTCTCTATCTCTTAGACTTGGAACAGCGAATGCTGGACGAAGAAATTGATCAGATTGACGGTATCGATCTCAACGAGGTTTACGAACGCCTGGACGAGATTGACGCCGACACCGCCACCGCACGCGCAGGGCAAATCTTAGGAGGTCTCGGATTCGATCCAGAAGAGCAAATGAAGGCAACCAAAGACTTTTCTGGTGGATGGCGCATGCGCATCGCTCTCGCGGCGGCGCTCTTCATGACGCCTGATTTGCTCTTGCTAGACGAACCGACAAACCACTTGGATGTGCATGCACTCACGTGGCTCGAAGAATTTTTGAGAAAATGGGAAAAGACGGTGCTCATCGTTTCTCACGATCGCGGCTTCTTGAACGATTGTACCACGGCGACAATTTTCTTGCACCACAAAAAGTTGCGTTACTACGGTGGTTCCTACGACACCTTCCTCAAGGTGCGTGCTGACCACCGCGCTAACGAGGAGGCGATGCAGCGCAACCAAAACTTGAGAGAGGCGTCGCTCAAACAGTTCATCTCTAGATTTGGTCAAGGTCACAAGAAGATGGTACGTCAGGCACAGTGTCGCATGAAGATGCTCGAAAAGCTGCAGAGCGAGCGTGTGGATGTGGATTACGACGATCCTTACCTACGCATCAACTTTCCCTCAGCCGCTCCGTTGCCGCCACCTTGCATCTCTGTCATGAATGTAGCCTTTGGTTACGAGGGTTACCAGACGCTCTACCAAGGCTTGGACTTTGGCTTGGATATGGACAGTCGCGTCGCCATCGTCGGTCCGAACGGTGCCGGTAAGTCGACTTTCCTGAAGCTTCTCGAGGGTGACATTTTGCCGACGGAGGGTTGGATCAATCGCCACACGAAGCTTCGATTGGCGCGCTTCTCTCAGCATCACTTGGAAACGATGGACCCGGAACAAGATTCCGTGGCGCATATGAAGAGGCTCGACGCGGAAATGCCGCTCGAAACCGCGCGCGCCTATCTCGGTCGCTTTGGTCTGTCGGGAGAGCTCGCGACGAAGCCCATTCGCGTCTTGTCTGGGGGCCAAAAATCCCGTCTGGCGTTTGCAGAGCTCGCATGGAGACAGCCACACATTCTCTTGCTCGATGAGCCCACAAATCACCTTGATCTCGAAACGATCGAGTCCCTCGCCATGGCTCTCAACAACTTCGAAGGAGGAGTCGTTCTCGTCTCGCACGACGAGCGCCTCATCTCCCTCGTAGTGGATGAAATTTGGATTGTCACCAAGGGCGACATGAAGTCGAACCCACCAGTTCCTGGTAGCGTTACAGTTTTCAACGGATCCTTTGACGATTACAAGGAGAAATTGCGACAAGAGTTCTCAGGCGGTAACTTGCTCAGTGAACAACGCAAAGCTGCGCGAAAAGCAGGCACAAAGAATTCGAAGGAGCCGGAACCCGCTTCGGAGCCCGACCCCAAACCAGAGGAGAAGAAATCGCCCGGGAAGATTACCATCGACAGCGCGTTCGGACAGACGAAGAAATCGTCGGAGAACGCCGATAACACCGAACGTCCAGCGCCATCATCGTCGAAGTGGGTGCCACCACACTTGCGAGGCGCCGCTCAAGAGCAAGAAAACGCCGGCGCAGCAGACGATGCGTGGGACGAGTAAAAAAGTACACACACAAGAAAAGTTGGACAAGTTGAAATCTATCCTAAATAATAATACTTCATGATAAAACGTCGACATTGCGCCGCATCGCCTAAATTACTAACGCCACTCCTCCTCCTTCTCCTCCAACAGCGTCGCTGGATCTGTCGGCGACGTATTCCATCGAATCGCTCGCCAAGCCAAAAGCGCCGCCGCTTCGCTCGCAATGTCCACCAACAATTCCGAAAGCGCGCCGTTGAGAATTAAATCCCCTTCCCGCGAACTCCCGAGCAAGGGCTCACCCAAACCCGCGACGTCAAATTTGTGCGCGACCTCAAACTGCGTCACCACGATTAACAACCCGACGGCGAAACATCCCGCTTGCGTCGTCCTCTTCATCGCCTCTTTAAACGAACCGTCAAACGCGCGTCTTTGATATGCCTTACCCGCCAACGCCCCCACGAGCCAAACCGTCGCTAGTTTCGTACCGTGTCCGATCGCAGGCACTAAATACGGCAATCCTCTCCAGTTTGGCACCAATCCACCGAGCGTCGACGGTATCAACCAAGACGGCCTCGATCCCGCAGCTAAAGCGCACGCCGCAACAAACACTTGTGCACTCGTCGCCACCATCGCGTCCGCGATGGGTAACCCTCTATCCACCGTCGACACCGCGTCTGGGGTGAATCGTCCGCGGATCTCTGTTCGGCCGTACTCCAACCCGCGCTTAAACTCAGCCTCAACGTCGACGGTAAAATCAATCCCACCCTTGTCATCGTCATCAGCGAGACGACGAAGATTACTTTGTTTTTCTACTGCATCGTCGTCATCCTCGGTCGGTTTCGCCGCGACGACGCGTGATGCGCGACGTCTGGGATAATAGCGGTGACTGCGACGCGACGTCGTCGGCGGTGGACTGGCGACGTTGGCGATGCGAATCGTTTTCGCTGAGAGAGTCATCTTGTGAAGCTCTGAGGTGATGCGGACGCGAGTATAACGCAGATGCTGCGGAAAGTATGCTTACTAGGTAGAATACAAATCGTTGTTAAAAAATGAATGGTAAAATTTGAATAATGCGTGCATCTAAAAACCGTTTCCCGGTCACGTCTTGCGCTCCGTCTTGCGCTCGTGGAACGCCGCCAATCCCAACGAAGAACGAAGCGCTTCCACCAGTGGCATTTGTATCACCATGACGGGGCCTTGTCTCGCCGCCGCGGCGAAGAACCCGCGGTAAAATCCGCGTAAGCCGTGTTTTGCGACAATGTCCCGAGCGATTTCAATCGTGCCCTTGCCCTCGGACGCGCTGGACATGACGAGCGTCTTGAGCGTATCGACTGGCTGGGTCACCGTTTGCGCTACAACGCCGCTCACAAAACTCGACGTAAAATGTAAAGGCGATGCATCCTCGTTAAAGTACCCGTGCGCGAGGAACCACCGCTTACTGGCGTCATACGTCGCCAATTGCGATCCCGAGAGCGTCATCGCGCGCGCCACGCACGCGCCGGTGCCTCTCCATAATCCACGCGCCACGCCTTCGGCACGCGCCACCTCTCCAAACGCCGATACCGTGCTTCGATACTCGCAGCCCACAGACTGCATCCGCACCCGCACGACATCGATTGGATTAAACACCAACGCACCAATTCCACCCGTGATCGCCCCTGCCGCGAGTCTCGTCGCGAACCCATCCCCTCCGACGATGCGCAACGCCTCGTCGCGCACGCTCGGATACAAACCGATGCGAAACCCAGTGTAACTCAATCCCCGCATCCACGTCGCCGCGAGCCCTGGGACGAAGAGTCCACGTACAAATCCATCCGCCGCGATCGACTCTCTCGCCAGCGTCGCCGTCGACGTCGGTGACGTCGCCTGTTGCGCTCGAACTTTGAGCACTTCCAGTGGGTTGAAAACTGTATCCGCCAACGCGCACCCGACGCCCGCGGCGGCCCACTCGCGCGCCACCGTCGGCACGGATGACGCTAATTCAGAAGACGATGACGACGCCATGCCGAGCGAATCGTCCGCGCGTTCGTGTGCGCACACCACCGCGCACACCGCGCGACTCGCACTGAAGCAGAAGGACGGTAGGCGAATGTCGGCATTGCTCGACGCGATGCGCCGCGCGTTCGATCGCTTCGCCGTCGTTGCGAGAGGTGTGACGTCGGCGTCGGCGCCGTCGGCGTCACCATCGCGTGGACGACCGCGACGTGTCGATGATTTCGCCCTCGAAAAGACGAACCGGAATCACATTCAGAAACGCTTTTTGACATCCACGACACCACCGGCGGCTCGCGGCGACAGACCCGTCGTCACGGAACGCACGACGCTCGGCCAGGATAAAGCCCAAGCGCGAGCGTCCGCCAATGTCCGTCGCGCGCTGACGCACGTCGTGCACGGAGAGCTGTGGCACAAGTTTGACGGTACCGGGTTGCACGTAGTGGACGCACGGATATCGAAAGACTTCAAGACAGTGCACGTGCTCTACGGAAGCTCTCGGATCGGTGAAGAACGGATCGCGGGACAGGCGCTGGAGAGAAACGCTCAAAAGTTACGAGTCATGGTGTCGAAAATGTTAAAGATGAAACACACGCCGAGGTTGGAGTTTAAGTATGAAGGGGCGAGGAGTTTGGCGCAGATAAAACTGGAAGAGGCTTTCGCACGTTCGTCTCGAGAGGAAGAGGAAGAGGATGTGACGGGTGATTGGAAGAGTTGGGACGACGGTGAAGACATCGATGACGACGACGACGATGATGATGATGACGATGACGATGACGACGAACGCGACAAACCAACGTCTTCTTCTTCCTCCTCCTCTTCATAGCCCAAACGTAGATAACTAGAAACTCGTAAACGCCGTAATATTACAATCAAGCTGTATCAATACACAAACAACACTACACACGTCGTCGTCTCACCACATCGCCCGAGGACCGAGCGTGCCGCCAGTGTTCTTCACGCCTGGCGGCAACATTACGCCGCTTGTCCAATGCGTCAACGCTGGCGCGTCGGGATGCCGCTCTCTGTACGTCCGTCCCGCGGCGTTCGTGAACCCCTTCGCGTCGTTCGCACCTCTCTGATTCACCTCGACGTTCTCCGGTGTCTCGCTAAACTTTAACCAACAATCTCCAGGATAGTGCTCGTGCGCGTCTGGCTCGAAACATTTCGTCAATCCTTCATTGTTTGGGCACCAAACGAACACGTTACACGGCAACCCATCCGCGCCTCGTCCACCTTCTTTCGCCACGTGTCGTCTACACCTCTCCGCGCATTCCTCTGCGGAATTCACCGTGTGATTGATCCCCCAACGCACGGCGATACCGTCGTACGAAGCATGCGTTTCGATGGACGCTTCGAGCGCCGCTCGCGCCTCAGCCGAAGCGTCGTACTCCCTCGCCGTCGCGCTTCGCAACAAACACGTCGCGTTCACATGCGCGTATCCATCAATCGCGGGCGATCCGCACTCTCGCGTTCGCGTCGTCGTCGTAAGCGTCGAGATTGCGGGTTCTTCTATTCGAGGCGCGACCGTGTTCACGTTCGTGTTCGCATTCGTCGGTTTCTCGCCCTCGACGGTGTGCGCTGCTCGTTCCAAAACCACATCTATCGACGACGACGACGACGACGCAAACCGCGCCTTTAATCCCTCGGATGCAACATTCAGCGCTAAAACCAAAGCCAATCCGTATCGAATCGTGTTCGACGACGACGATGTCGACGCGTTTCCTCCTCGCGGCTGCTGCTGATGATGATGCAAGTGTCCTCCCGCCATCGTTCGTGTGCGATCCCCCCGTTCGCGTCAATCACGGCGGGATTCGAACCGATCGAGATTGGTTCGTATCGCGCGCGTTTTTGGTGTCGTGCGCGCGCGCGTTTTTGTGAAGCACGCGCGGTTTCGAGTGATGAGTGAAAAAATGAAGTTGGAAGTTTGTGTTTCTTTCACAATCAATCCTAAAAGTGCCTCCAGATCCCGACGCGCGGTGCGGACACTCGACGGGTTCTGGAAACCAAAGGCGCACATGACGACGCTCACGACGCAGAGCGGTGCGACGACGCTGACGCGCGTCATCTCGAACGAAGGTCCCTCGGAAGTGGACCTGAGACAGAGCGCGGCGCTGGATGAAAAACTGCACGAGTGCGACGTTTACGAGTCCCCGGAGGAGTGCGCGAGGCGCGAGGAGGTGCTCGGGGAACTCAACGCGCTCTTGCAAGAGTGGACCCGGGAGGCAAGCGCGAGAAAAGGCATCACGGAGGATATGCGACCGTCGTGTAACTTGTACACGTTTGGGTCGTATAGATTGGGCGTCCACGGTCCGGCGGCGGATATCGATACGTTGTGTCTCGGACCGAGACATTTGAGCCGAGAGGAGGATTTTTTTGGTTGGGAAGAGAATGATTTCGCGGGGTCGTTTTATGACGTGATGAGAAATCATCCCGGGACGGATTCCATCGTGCCGGTGCGAGATGCGATTGTTCCAGAGATTAAAACCGTGTTTAGAGGGTTTGAGATTGATATGGCGTACACGTCGCTTCCGTCGTTTACGAGCGTGCCCGAGGACTTGGACGTGTGTCAGACGTCTATTTTGATGAATTTAGACGACCCCGGGGTGAAATCGTTGAACGGGTGCAGAGTGGCGGACGCGCTGTTGCGAGTGGTGCCGAATCACGACTCTTTTCGCGTCGCTTTGCGTACGCTTCGTCTGTGGGCTGCCAAGCGCGGGGTGTACTCGAACGTCGTCGGATTCTTTGGTGGGGTAAACCTGGCGATTTTAGTCGCGCGAGTGTGTCAACTCTATCCAAAGGCGGCGCCGTCCATCATCGTGGCTTCGTTTTTCCAGCTCTGGGATGCGTGGCAGTGGACAACGCCCGTCATGTTGGTGCCGATTGTCGACGAAGGTTTGCCCGGGATGAGAGTCTGGGACGAGCGCGTGAACAAGGCGGAGCGTTACCAGCTGATGAAAATTCTCACTCCAGCCTACCCTGCGCAAAACTCCACCTTTAACGTGAGCGTGTCGACGCTTGAGGTGCTGAAGAAGGAGTTTAAGCGCGGCAAGGAGGCGTGCAAGAAAATTTTACTGAGTGAGGCGAAATGGGAAGACTTGTGGATCAAGCTGCCATTTTTCCAAATGTACAAAAATTATCTCATGGTCACCGTGAGCGCCAAGGACGAGGAAGACTTTAAAAAGTGGGAGGGCTGGGTCGGTTCACGCGTTAAAATTTTGATTCAAAGCATTGAAAATTGCACCGGCGGTCAAATGCTCGCGCATCCGAGCACGGCGCGCTTCAAGGATCCGTCCAAGGATGAAGCCTCTCACCACATCTTTTTCCTCGGGTTGTTTCCGTCTCCGCTTAAGAAGAAGGAAAAAACGGCGCTCAACCTCAACCCGGCGGTGGAAAACTGGCAAATGCAAATCACGTCTTGGGCGGACAGAACCACGGGAGAGTCAAACTGGCTCCCGGGCATGGCTGCGGCGGTCAAGCACGTCAAGAGAAAAGACCTCCCGGTTGGCGATATTTTGAAGGAAGAGATTGAAGCCTACCAAAAGGATATTGTCGCCACGGAATCCAAAAAGCGCCGAGCTGAAGACGACGCGGGAGACGCCGGGAAGAGCGGCGGCAAGGCTTCGGAAGACGAAGGAAAACTAACTGCTGGTGCGCCGCCCTCTGACGAGCGGCAGCAGCACGCGAAGAAGACATCACCGGCGGACGACTCAATCCCTGGTCTAGTCGGTACCCATGAGCACCAAAATCTCCTCTTTGAAGACGACGGCGAAAACAAACAACTCGGAGTTGAACGGGGCAACAACATCAAGGTGAGCTTTGCCCAAGCCGTCGCGGGCAAAAAGACAAAGATTTCTCACTCGGAAGACGCGTGAGCGGAGCTTTTTTAGTGATTCGAATAGCGGTGATTTGTATTGATAGTCAAAACATGTTTATATAAACTCGGACACCTGATGCTTATTTAAAGGGGAATAATCCGATAAAAAGGAAATTTGGTACGTAGATAGTACTGCAGTCAACCGCTCTACCACTGAGCTAAGACTCCGCAATCATTTGATACATCGACTGTTTTAAGCCGATCAAATCGCAGAGGAGCCTGCGCGAATTGAACGCGCGACCTGTTGATGGCGCTTATAGTTCCACAGTACGGATTTATCTCCAATACCGCACATGGTCACATGGCGCGAAGAGGCCGATTTGCTTCGCCCTGGCCCGGATTGAAGTCATGTATTAAAAGTACGGGTGGGAGAGTGATGCACCTCGGCTCGACGACGTCCCGGCGATCTATCTCCCCATTCGCTCGCTCGCTCGACGGCGCTTCGACGGAATACGGGGACGAGGAATCGAATCGACGAAACGTTTGACGCAACGAACGAACGAACGAACGTAACGTAACGTAACGTAACGTAACGTAACGTAACGTAACGTAACG
>Ga0181579_10002963_pt1 | contig 13518 bp, 12 predicted proteins | sample 071ome_24_FD_132996 | JGI IMG/M metagenome (GOLD analysis project Ga0181579, IMG submission 132996) | Coastal salt marsh microbial communities from the Groves Creek Marsh, Skidaway Island, Georgia - 071402CT metaG (megahit assembly) | ecosystem: Environmental > Aquatic > Marine > Intertidal... | reverse complement strand
CGGACGGTCTCCGGGCTGCCGTAGACAAACATGCCCATATCGGCCATCCGCTCCATTTCCTTGCCGCCGCCCAGCATTTGACGCTTGGCAATAGCGATGGACTTCATGGAACTGATAGAGGTGTAACCCGGCGGCAGGAGAAGCTCGTTCGGGATGCGCAGAAACTTGTTAAAGAACGCCTCGATATGGGGCTTGGCCTCCTTGGCGGCGATCTCGTCGGTTTCGGCCACGTAGATCGGCAGCGCCAAACCCAACTGCCGGTCTTCGGCTTCGTATCCGTAGTCCTCCTCGCAGACCCGGCGGTACATGCCCATGAAGGTCTTCACCGCCTCGAAAGGTGAATACACATTCAGATAGGTGTACTTGCGGTCCGGATGGGCCGCCCAGCGGATGGTTTCCTCGGACCCCTGGGAGGGGATCCAAACCTCTGGATGGGGCTGACTATAAGGCCGAGGCCAAAGGTTCACATAGGTTAGGTGATAGTGTTTGCCCTCGAAGGTGAAGGGCCCAGTCTCGGTCCAGGCGCGGATCACCAGATCATGGGCCTCGTGGAACCGTTCCAGCGAAAACGCCGGGTTGATGCCCATGGCGTGGTATTCGACGCCTAAGCCCCGGACGAAGCCGGCGACGAATCGCCCGCCCGTGATGTTGTCCAGCATGGAGAATTCTTCGGCGATCATCAGCGGATTGTTGACCAGGGGCAGGGCGCGGCCCAACACGCAGACCTTGGCCCGCTTGGTCTGCCGGGCCAGCGCGCCGGCGATCACGCCCGGCACCGGCATCATGCCATAAGCCGTTTGGTGGTGTTCATTGACGCAGACCCCGTCGTAGCCGAGCTCATCCGCGTAGACCAGTTCGTCGATATAGCGGTTGTAAAGCTTGTGGCCCTCCTCCGGGTCGTAGTAGCTGTTGGGTAGGATCAGGTTGGCCGAGGCGTATTCCTTGTCGTAGTCCATGTCCAAGGGGCCGTAGGGCATCAGGTTGAAGAAATAAAAATCCATCAGGCTGCTCCTTCCAGGAAGCCGGTCATTCGCCGCAGGAAGGCGTCGCGCTCTTCCATCATCGGCGCGTGGCCGCAGTTCTTGTAGACCTCCAGCTCCGAGCCGGGGATCAGATCGTGATAGGCATGGGCGTAAGGTTCCGGGAAGATGCCGTCGCTATCGCCCCAAAGAACAAGTGTCGGAATGGTAATCCGGTGCAGCCACTTGGGCAGGTCCGGATTATGGAATCGGGGCATCCAACAAAGCCGCGCCGCCATCTGACGGTTGCGCAGCATGGTTTCGATCTCGTCCTCGGTGGGCTCAAAGGCGAGCATCTGGTCCCGGAATTCCTTGCGGGCATAGACTTCCTCGATGGTTTTTTCCGGCGACCAGGCAAACAGATCGCCCATATCGACGCCGTTCACTCGAATGCCGGCGGACGAAACAAGTGTTAAGCTTTTGAGTCTGTGGCTGTCGCGGACAGCAATCTCGGCGGCGATCCAGCCGCCCATGGAGTGCCCGGCCAGATGCAGGTGGCCGATGCCCAATTCCTCGATAACCCCCAGATAAAAGTACGCCATATCAGAAATATTATCGGCCCAATCGGGCGGCGCCGTTTCGCCGAAACCCGGATGGTCGGGCAGGATGACGTCATAATTCTTCGCGAGCTCTTCCATCACGGGCAGCCAGGAGACGCTGCCGTTGGCCCCGTGGAGCAGCAACAGCGGCGTACCGCTGCCCGCGCGGCGGACGACCAAGTCCACGTCGCGTGCTTTAAGTTTGTCTTTCTTGATCTCAGCCAATGGTCAGCTCCCCGGAATTCTACTGTTTTACAAAGAGTATGGGGTTTGGCCGGGCATCTCAAGCATAGGCCCCAAGAGGAGCCACCCCCTTGTTTTTCCTTAGGACATCCCCACATCGTATGATGACGAATACCTGGCGTACGGAATAAGTTCGGTTCGCGGATGTTCTAAACCGGAAAACCACAATCGACCAAAAATGCGGGCGAGACACATGAATAGCGTTTCCACGAAGTCCTTTGAACGTCTGTTAAACGACGATCTCAATCTCCAGACCTTCCACAACACTGTCCCGGCAGGGATTCTCGTGATCAGCTTTGATGACGGGCGGGTCGTGTTTTCCAACCGGTATTTTGCAGAATCTCTAGGCGTCGGTGGGGATCAACTACTGGGCGCCAATTGGGAATCCTTCTTCTATGACAAGTCGGAACGGGAACGGCTGATGGTCGAGTTCGTCGAGGACGACGAAGTCAAGGATTTCGAACTTCGCCTTCAATCCCAAAATGGCGACGTAGTCTGGGGGCTGGCCTCTATGTCTATCATCTCCATTGAAGAGGAAGACCTACTGCTGTTCGCCTTTACCGACGTCACTCGGCTCAAGGAGGCAGAGCTCAATCTTGCCACCATGAATCGGGAACTTCAGGATCTGAACGAAGTTCGCAACCGGTTCATAGGTATGGCGGCGCACGATTTGCGAAATCCGATCAGCGCCATTCGCGGCATGAGTCAGCTTATTTACGCGGCTGATTTGGGCGAAAAGAAGCGAAAGGAGTTTATTGCCAATATCACCCGGATCAGTGACCAGATGTTGGCGCTATTGGAGGATTTGCTGGACGTTTCGTCCCTGGCTTCCGCCACGTTTGATTTGGAGCCGGAAGCGGGCAATCTCGCAGAGCTGGTGGAAGAGCGTATCGAGCTGGTGCGTTTCTCCGCTGTTGAGAAAAATATAACAATTGTCCCAAATCTCGCGGACGTGCCGGAAATTTCTTTTGATCGGGCACGTATGGCCCAGGTTCTCGACAACCTTCTCACCAACGCTGTGAAGTTTTCACAGGCTGATACGAAGATCGATGTTCGGGTTGAAGCAACGGACCGCGAGATCGCTGTTGTTGTTCAGGATTACGGACAAGGCATTCAGGAAGACGAACTGGACAAAGTTTTTGCTGCATTCGAGAAGTTGAGTTCGAAGCCCACCGCCGGAGAAAAGAGTACGGGTCTGGGACTGGCCATCGTGAAACAGATCGTCGAGGCCCATCGCGGCGCCATCTCGGTGGAAAGTACACCAGGAGAGGGCGCAACGTTTACCGTCAGGCTGCCGAAGACCTAGAGCGGGATAGAAATTTAGCCACCTCCCTACATTGGAGCGGGTCCACTTTTGCCGGTAACGGCTTCAAATCGAAATATAATTTTTTCCTCACGGAATTATTTGTTTGGCCTGAAGGCAAATGGCGATATAGTCCACGCCCAGCGGAAACGCGCCCCGAATTAATGCCTAAATCTATAGTCTCAACAGGGAGAACCGAGATGAAATTTTCAGCAAAACTGAGCACCATGCTCGTGGCCGCGGCGGCGATCAGCGCTGTCGGGCTGACCGGTCTGTCGGCGCAGGCCGAAACCATTAAGATCGGCGCCTCGGCGCCGAAGACCGGCCCCCTGGCGGGCGGTTCCACGGTCACCTATTGGCCGAACGTAAAACTTTGGGTGGAGCAGGTCAACGCCCGCGGCGGTCTGCAGCTCAAAAGCGGCAAGGCCAAGATCGAGCTGATCGAATATGATGACCGCACCAACCCCGGTGAAGCCATCAAGAACATTCAGCGTCTGGCCACCCAGGACAAAGTGGATTTCATCCTGGCGCCTTATGGTACCGGCTTTAACCTGGCCACCGCGCCGATCTTCAACAAATTCGGTTATCCGCTGATCACCCACACGGCGATCACCGATAAGATCGACGCGCTGACCAAACGTTACGACAACATCTTCTTCACGCTGGGTTCGACCACCGACTTCTCCGTTTCCGTGGTGAACATCCTCAAGAAAATGCGGACAGATGGCGTTATCGGCAACAAGGTCGCCATGGTGAACGTGGCTGACGCTTTCGGCATCGAAATGGCCAATGCAGCCCGCCCGGTATTCAAGAAAGAGGGTTTCGACATTGTCTATGACAAGTCCTATCCGCTGGGTTCCCCTGATTTGTCACCGGTTGTTCGCGGCGCCAAGGATTCCAACCCGGATGCATTTGTGGCCTGGTCCTATCCGCCGGATACGTTCGGCCTGACCGCGCAAGCAAAAGTCCAAGGACTGAACACCAAGGCCTTCTACACGGCGGTTGCCACGGCCTTCCCGGCCTATGGCGGCAAGTTCGGTGCATCTGCCGAGGGTGTCCTCGGTGCGGGTGGCATCAACCCGGATACGGAGGCCATGAAAGAGTATTTTGCCGCGCATAAGAAGGCGACCGGCAAGACCCCGGACTACTGGGCGAGCGGCATGGTGTATGCCACGTTCCAGATTTTGGAAAAGTCCATTGAAGCCGTCGGCTCGAAAGACCGTAAAGCGGTCATCGATCATATCAAGAAGACCACCTTTGATACGGTCATGGGCCCGATCACCTTCAAGAACCAGAACAACGAAAAATACTGGACCGTCGGCCAATGGCAGGGCGGGAAGTTCTACGGCGTCAGCTCCACCGGTCGTCCCGGTGCGAAGGTCGTGAAACCGAAAACCGGCTGGTAAGCCAAACGAAGTCAGCTCCCGGCGGTGGTCAATCGGCCCCGCCGGGAGTATTTTTTGCGCAGTCGTAATCTGGATGACGTAAGGCCGTCATGGATATTCTGATCATCGGCGGACTCCTGGGCGGAGCCTATGCTCTTATGGCGATGGGGCTCCAGCTTCAGTATGGGGTCGCCCGGATTATGAATCTGGCCAACGGTGAAATGCTGGTGGCCGGCTCCTTCGCGGCCTTCTGGATTTTCACCGGCTGGCAGCTCAGCCCCATTCTATCAATAGTCTTCGTGGCGCCGCTGGCCTTCGCCGCCAATTGGCTGATCTATAAAATTTTCATGCGCCCGCTGGTCAAGCGCGCCAAGTCCGAGGGGCAGTTGGAGGTGGACTCCATCCTCTCCACTTTCGGCCAGGCGTTTATCCTAGTGGGCGTTATGTTGGCTCTCTTTGGCGGAGAGTATTTCAGCTACTCCTACCTGGAAGTGCCGTTCGAGATTTTCGGCCGTGCGTATGAGCTCAACCGCATCGTCGCCTTCCTGTTCGCGGTTGGGTTGTGTGGGGGGCTCTATGTCTGGCTCAACAAGACCCGCGCCGGGCTAACGTTGCGCGCCGTTTCCGTGAATGCGGAGGCCGCCGGACTTGTCGGCGTAGACGTGCCCAATGCCTCGGCCATGGCGTTTGCCTTAGGGGGCGCGGTGACGGCATCCGGCGGTGCGCTCCTCAGCATGTTCCTCACATTTGATGCATCTGTGGGTGTGATCTTCACCATGAAAGCGCTGGTCATCGTCATCATGGGTGGGGTGCGGGACGTGCGGGGCGCGATCCTGTGCGCCTTTGTTCTGGGCTTTGCCGAGACGGCGGTGGCGTCCTTGTATGATCCCGGCCTGACCCTCGCGGCCGCGTATCTGCTGTTTATCCTGGTGCTGTTGTTCCGGCCCGAAGGCTTGTTCGGGAGGCGGTCTACATGAGCAGCAACCGCAGAAGGCGATTCCGTATCAAACGCATGACCCGGCGCGAAATGATTGGCTTGTTGATTGCTATCTTCGCTTTTGGAATCGCCGCGCTGTTGCCGATGGTGAACACGGGATATGCCCTGTCCCTCGGGGTGACCATCGCCATGTATACCGTGCTGGCCACATCGTGGACCCTATTCTCCGGGCCCACACATTATATCTCTCTCGCGACTGCCGCCTTCTTCGGTATCGGCATGTATATCGTCGGCGGCGGGTTGGAGCTGTTGCCATTTCCGACTCTGGTCGTCTTGGCTGGGGTTGCCGGCGCGCTCTTGGCTGGGTTTATCGGCTTAGCGACACTGCGCCTGTCGGGGGTCTACTTTGTGATCTTTACCCTGGGCCTGGCCGAGCTCATCCGCCAGCTTATGACCTGGGGACAGACGACGCTGGGCACCTCCAGCGGGCTCTATGTGTTGAATAATGTGGATGAGAGCATCATCTATTGGGAGCTGTTGATCCTGGCCGGCTTTGTCTACCTGATCGGCTGGTGGATCAACCGGTCCCGGCTGGGCTTCGCGCTTCGCATTATCGGCAACGACGAAGAGGTGGCCAAGCACAGCGGCATCAACACGCCGCTGGTGAAAATCTTCCTGTTTATGATTTCCGGATCCATCGCTTCGGTGACTGGGGCCCTGCTGGCGCCGCGCTGGACCTATATCGAACCTATCCTGGCGTTCAGCCCCATGCTGTCCTTTCTGGTGGTTATCATGGCCCTGATCGGGGGCGCGCATCGATTGTGGGGCCCGATCCTCGGTGTTATTCCGTTTGCTTTGGTCTGGGATCTGATTACGGCGGAGTTTCCCAACCAAACGGCTTTGATGCTGGGCATCGCGTTCCTCCTGGTGGTCTACGCCATTCCCCATGGGTTTGTCGGTCTCGGTGAAAAGTACTGGGCCAAGTTTAAGCATTGGAGGGATTTCCGTGTCAGCTGATATTGCGCTCTCCATCAAGGACGTGACCAAAAACTTCGGCGGCCTGGTTGCCGTGGACCGGATGAACTTTGTCATTCGCGAACACGAGGTCATGGGCCTGATCGGACCCAACGGGTCTGGCAAGACGACCATGCTGAACGTGATCTCTGGGCTGCTGCGCACCAGCTCCGGCCGGATCGAGCTGTATGGCCGCAATATCGCTGGGTGTTCGGCCAACCGGATCGCGCGGCTTGGCATCTCCCGCACTTTCCAGCTTGTACGCATGTTGCCGACCATGACCGTGGCGGAGAACGTGGCCGCAGGCGGGGTATTCGGCTATCGCCGCTATTGGGGCGAAGATTTGGACCGTCGGGTCAGGTACATGCTGTCTCAGGTGGGCCTGACCGACAAAGCGCCGATCCCGGTGGGTGCGCTCACCTATATCGATCAGAAACGGGTGGAGCTGGCTCGCGCGCTCATGTCGGACCCGAAAGTAATCTTGCTCGATGAATGGCTGGCCGGGCTCAACCCGTCGGAGATGAAGATCGGCATCAATCTGGTGAGCGGGTTGCGCTACGAGGGCCGGACCATCGTCGTGGTCGAGCACCATATGGAAGCCATCCGCAGCCTTTGCGATCGCTGCGTTGTCATGAACACCGGCGCGAAGATCGCCGAGGGCACGCCGGAAGAGGTGTTGAATGATGCGGAAGTGATCAAAGCTTATCTGGGAGAGGAAGATGCTTGAATGTAGAGACCTCTCCGTCTTTTACGGATTTCATCAGGCGCTGGACGGCATCTCCATCAAGATCGATCCCGGCGAGATTGTCACCATCCTGGGCGCCAACGGCGCGGGGAAAAGCACGCTGCTGCGCGCTATCGCCGGTATGATCGATTTCGACGACGATGATGACTATGAGGAGCACTACGAAAACTATGCCAACGAAATTACCGTTGAGGGGACCTCGATCTTCGATTGGGACCCGCATGAGGTGGTGGAACTGGGCATTTCCCTGGTGCCGGAGGGCCGTGAATTATTCGGCGAGTTGACCGTGCTGGAGAACCTGACCCTGGGCGCCTATCCGAAGCGGGCGCGGGAGAGGCAGGCGGAGAACTTGGAATTCGTCTTGAACGTGTTTCCCAAGCTGGCGGAACGGCGGTCCCAGATCGCCAGAACCATGAGCGGTGGCGAACAGCAAATGGTTGCCGTCGGTCGAGCGCTGATGTCCTCGCCGAAAATCCTGATGCTCGATGAGCCGTCCTTGGGCCTGTCGCCGTTGTTGTGTACGGAGCTGTTTAAGGCGCTGGCGGAAATCCGCAAAACCGGGGTCGGGATTCTATTGGTGGAACAAAACGTCAAGCAGAGCCTAAAGATCGCCGACCGGGGCTATCTATTGGAAACCGGGCGCATTACCCATGCGGACACGGCCGCCGGGCTGGCCGGTGATCAGTCGGTCATGCGGGCCTATTTGGGCGCCGGCGTCCGCACACCGGCGAAAAGCACGTCACGACAGGCGACAGACGAGATCCTTGGGACTACAATCGGCGGGCTGATCGACTCCGCCCTCGGCCGGTTGAACGCTCATATCGACGAAAAGCGCGCGGCGCGTAAATCCCGCGCTTCGGATCCGGATCAGCAGGACTGAAGGGAAGGCAGCCATGAATCGCATTTTCAAGGAAGACCGGAACTACAATGAAATGTATGTGGGCGGCCGCTGGTGGCCGGTCGAGTCCCGGTTCGAGGATATCAATCCGTCCGACGGATCGGTTTGGGGCACCGCCCCCGATGCAACCGTCGAAGACGTGAAGAACGCCATCAACTCCGCCAACCATGCGTTTGAAAGCTGGTCAGAGCTGAAGTTCAACGAGCGCGCTCACTATATGATCAAGGTCGCCGAGGTCCTGGAAGAGCGCAAAATGGATATCGTCAAAGCGCTGCAAGGAGAAGCCGGGGGTTGGTTCGGCAAGGGCATGTTCGAGGCCATGTACATCCCCGAAGTATTCTACGCCGCGGCCGCCATGAACTATCAAGCCATCGGCGAGGTGATCCCGTCGGAGTTCGGCAAGCTCTCCATGGCGGTGCGTCGGCCCATGGGGGTGATCTCGGTGATCAGCCCGTGGAACTTCCCGTGCGTGCTGACGTCACGGGGTATGGCGTTCGCCATCGCCGCAGGCAATACGGTGGTGCTGAAACCGTCGGAAGAGACTCCCTATTGCGGTGGATTGCTGTTCGCTGAAATCTTTGAAGAGGCGGGCGTACCGGGTGGCGTGCTGAACGTGGTCACCTGTTCCCGGGACAACGTGGCCGCCGTCGGATCGGAGCTGGTGGAAAACCCGCTGGTCAAAGGCGTGTCGTTTACGGGCTCGACCCCGGTCGGCAGGGAAATCGCGGCGCGCTCCGGCGCACACTTGAAGAAATGCTGCGTGGAGCTCGGCGGCAAGGACGCGCTGATTGTTTTGGACGACGCGGATATGGACCGGGCCACCGGCGCGGCGAACTTCGGCAGCTTCATGCACCAGGGCCAGATTTGTATGTCGGTGGAGAAAATTCTGGTCCATGAAAGCATTTACGAGCCTTTCCTCACCCGGTTTAAGGAGCGCGCATCCAAGCTCAAGGTCGGCGACACGACCGAAGAATTGGATCACATTATCGGACCGCTGATCAACGATCGCCAAGCGGAGCGGGTCAAAAGCCAGATCGAGGATGCCGTCGCCAAGGGTGCGGAGATCGTCCTGGGCGGCAAAGTAGACGGCCGCTATGTAGAACCGACGATCATTACTAATGTCACCCCGGACATGACCGTCTATAGAGATGAGACTTTTGGTCCGGTCGTCACTGTCATTCCATTCAGCACGGATGAAGAAGCCATCGCGCTTGCCAACGACACCGAATACGGCTTGTCGTCGGGAGTCATCACCAAAGACGAGTACCGGGGCCTGGAAATCGCGGCCAAGCTGGAAACCGGCATGTGCCACATTAATTGCTCTTCGGTGAACGACGAACCTCATGCGCCCTTCGGTGGGTCAAAGTCTTCGGGCGTCGGGCGTCACGGTGGGCGCTGGGCCACCGAGACTTTCACCGAAACCCGCTGGATCACGCTGGAGCGCGGCGGCCGCGGCTTCCCGCCAGGGTTTTAGCTCACGGCGAAGGAGTCTCGTCTTTCGATGCAAGCCTCTCGACGACGAGGCAGGCGACGATATCCCCCGTCACGTTAACCGCGGTCCGACACATATCCAATATCCGGTCCACACCCAGGATGATGGCGATTCCGGTGGGTGGAATGCCAACGCTCGACAGGATCGTCGCCAGAATGACAATGCCGACGCCCGGCGTTCCCGGAGAGCCGATGGCGGCGCCGGTCGCCATGAGTGTGATCAAAAGCATGCCCGACACGCCGAGTTCCACATTAAAGACTTGCGCCAGGAATACGGCAGCGACGCCTTGGTAAAGAGCGGTGCCGCCCATATTGATGGTCGTGCCCAGCGGAATCACGAACCTGGAAACGGAGGATTTGACACCAAGCTTTTGCTCGACCGTCGTCAGGGTCAGGGGCATCACTGCCGCTGAACTGGATGTGGAAAACGCCATGAGAAGGACTTCCCGCGTGTTCTTCAAAAAAATCCCTAGGGGCTTTCTCGTGATCAGCAGGGACAGCGCCAAATAGACGGCAAAAAGTATAAGCAGACCGGCAAGGACGGTCGCGACGTAGACGCCGGTTCCGAGAAGTGCGGAAAGCCCGACTCGCGCGGTCAGCCCTGCAAGCAGCCCAAACACGGCAACAGGTGCGAAGCGCATGACCCAGCCGACGATCACCATGCACGCCGCCTGAACGGAGCCAAGGATTTCCAGCAGCGGCGTGCGCTGTTCCAGCGGTGTATTGATGAGGGCAATCCCAATAATCGCGGCGGCAATGACGATCTGAAGCATATTGCCACTGACGAACGTGCTTAAGGGATCGGTCGGGAAAATGCTAATGATGAGTTCCGGAAGGTCTTCGGGTTTGGGCACAGACTTGCCGGCTGTGGCCGTCTTGTCGACGATCGATTGGGCTCCGGACTGAAGAGAATGTTCCACTAAGGATTTATCAATGTACTGCCCCGGCTGGATGGCCGTGGAAACCGCTAATCCAATTCCAACCGCCAAAATAGTTGTGGAAAGGAAAAACAATATGGTTCTCGATCCCAGCTTGCCCAGACGGCTGCCGCCTTCGCCTGAGGCGATGCCACGAATAACAGAGGCGACGACCAAAGGCACCACAACAAATTGGATGGCAATAAGAAAAAGCTTGCCGGGTAAAGCAACCCAATTGCCGACTAAAGCGGAGGTTTGGGGCTCCATATATCCGCCGGTTGGGCCAATAAGTATGCCCGCCGCGACGCCCAAAAACATGCCTATGAGAACCTGAAGCCATAGCCTTTGGCGAGCAAGCGCCAAAATATGGTTTGCCAGTCGAGGCAGGGTTCGAGGAGTTCCGTAAAAATCCACGGGTGGAATTCATCCTTTTTCTGGTAATTTTGTCTTCAGTTTGCGGGGCGCAGCATCAATTTTTTCGGCTCGGACGGTAGCTTATATATCCGTGGCCCGCTTTGATGGTAGTCAAGCCGCCGAGGAAGTGGAAGATGAAAACTCTGTTTGAGCGTCAACTGCTGCATTTGACTGCCGTGGCATTGCTAGTTTATGCCGTTTATCAGCTGCGGAATTTGCCCGAATTTGGTTTGGGCGGTTTCCTGGGAATCTCCACGAGCAGTTGGGTGACGCTGACAATTGCGGTCGCCATCATTCACCAAGTTTATGTATGGTTTTGCTGGCGAACGGAATTAGAGTGGAAGCTGCTTAGTCAGATAATGGGGCGCCTTGCTTTTGTTCTATACGCGGCTGGCTTCACTGTCTTAATCGTGCTGCGACCGATCCTGATTTTCATATTGGGTTGGTCCAATAGGGGGAGTCTCCCGATTGATCCGATCTTGGGATATGCCGTTTCAGCAATACTTGTGATTCCGGCTCTTTATTTGATGTATTCGGTAAAGACTTATTTTGGATTTCGGCGGGCATTCGGCCTGGATCATTTTGACCCATCGGTGCGGGACCTTCCTCTGGTCAGGCATGGCATTTTTCGCTGGTCGCCGAACGCCATGTATGTGTTCGGTTTTATGGTGCTCTGGGTTCCGGCATTCTTGTTTCAATCCCTGGCGGCGCTGGTGGTTGCCGCCTTCAGCCACATTTACATCTGGGTCCACTTTTATGTGACCGAAAGACCGGATATGCGTCGAATTTATGGCTAATGCCTGGGAAAAACGTAACCGTTTCCCAGCCTCAATTCGCTGCCGGTTTGAACAGCAGCTTGATATAGGAGCGGAATAGCAGAATTTGCTGGGCGGTGACGTGCGGGTCGTCCATGGCGCGGGACATAACAATGCCGCCTTCGACGACGGCGCTGACCATGTCGGCTAGGTGATCCAAATCGATCTCGTCCGTGGTTTGATACTTCTCTGCGATACTGTCGAACATGTCGCGGAACCGGTCCCGCCAGTTGAGCACAGCGCGGCGGTTGGCATCGCGGACTTGGTTGTCGAATAGCCTGTCCTGATATGCGGCGGTGGCGACGATGCAGCCAGGGTGTCCGTTGGACATATCATCGATTAGTTCCGCCAATAACTTAAGTCCCACCAGCATGGTCTGCAGCGGATCATCAGCCAGCTCTTTCGCCCGGCCGAACAAATCGTCGAATAGCGCGTCTTCGATCTCGATATGGCGTTCGATTAGCGCCTTGGCCAGCGTGTTTTTGTCTGGGAAGTGATAGAAGAAGCCGCTTTTGGTGATCTCGGCGCTGGCGACGATCTCGTCGATGGAGGTGGCGTCGAAGCCCTTTAACAGCACCGAATCCTGGGCCACATCCATGATGCGCTGCCGTGTGTCTTCGCCTTTCGCCATCAGGGCCTCCGGAAAAACTGTACCGGCGGTACAGTAAATGGCCGACTTAGCTCTGTCGACCCCGGAGAAGTTTCGTAATCAATTGAATTCATTGCATAAAATAAAATGCCGAACTGGACCATGGGTCGGCTAGGCCCGGCCGTAGGAACCCGGTACACCTGAGGCCATCAACAACGAGCCGAAGGAAAACAAGATGACCAACCTGCAAAACCTATTAAGCGCCGAGACGCCGTTTCTAACGGATGGCGGATTTGAAACGTGGATGTTTTTTGTTGAGGGATTTGAGGCGCCGGAATTCGCCGCTATCGTGCTGATGGACGATGAGGGGTTTAGGCAAAAAGCGCGGGAGTATTTCGAACGTTTCCTGAAAATGGCCGCCGTCGCCAACACCGGCTATGTGCTGGACACCAACACCTGGCGGGGCTGTACCCAATGGGCCGGCGCCCTTGGCGTGAGTGAGGCCGGTCTGCTTCGACTTTCCAGGGATGCCGTGGAATTTGCGCGGAGGCTTAGAGATGAATGGCGAGGCCGGGTCTCCCCGGTCCTGATCAACGGTGTGGTCGGCCCGGCTGGCGACGGGTACGCGACGGAGACCTTGCTGACCGCCACGGACGCTTTCGCCCTGCACCTGCCACAGATCGAGGTCTTTGCCGAGACCGGTGTGGACATGATCTCGGCCCTTACCATGACCAACGTGCCGGAGGTGGTAGGCATCGCAAAAGCTGCCGAGGCCAAGGGCCTGCCCGTTGTGATCTCGTTTACTGTGGAGACTGACGGACGGTTGCCCTCCGGGCAGAGCCTAGCCGAAGCGATCACGGAGACCGACCGGGAGACAAATGCATCACCGGCTTACTATATGGTCAACTGCGCCCATCCCGATCACTTCAAGCATGTTTTGGACGGTGACAGTGCTTGGCTCAACCGGATCGGCGGGGTGCGCGCCAACGCGTCCCGGATGAGCCATGAGGAGCTGGATCAGGCGGAGGAGCTGGACGCCGGTAACCCGCAAGAGTTCAGCGAGCTGCATGTGGAGTTGGCAGCGAGCCTCCCGGCGCTCAAAGTTGTCGGCGGCTGCTGTGGCACGGACCACCGGCATGTGGAGCATGTGTCACGCCACCTGCACCATAAGGACCGCAAGGCGGCTTGAAGGTAGGTGCCTTTTCTTTT
>Ga0181579_10002962_pt1 | contig 13522 bp, 9 predicted proteins | sample 071ome_24_FD_132996 | JGI IMG/M metagenome (GOLD analysis project Ga0181579, IMG submission 132996) | Coastal salt marsh microbial communities from the Groves Creek Marsh, Skidaway Island, Georgia - 071402CT metaG (megahit assembly) | ecosystem: Environmental > Aquatic > Marine > Intertidal zone... | reverse complement strand
GTCAGCGTCATTCGGGATCAGGTCCAAGGCGATGTGATGATCAAAAATGATCAACTGGATGACATGGTTTTGTTACGTTCTGATGGAACACCGGTTTATATGTTGGCTGTGGTTGTTGATGATTATGATATGGGAATTACCCATGTGATCCGGGGGGATGACCACTTAAACAACGCGGCGCGTCAAATGATTATCTATGACGCTATGGGTTGGAATTTGCCCGTTTATGCGCATTTGCCACTGATTTTGGGCGAAGACGGAAAAAAATTGTCTAAACGTCATGGTGCGACTTCGGTTGAGGATTATCAAACGATGGGCTACTCTGCTCAGGGGATGCGTAATTATTTGGCGCGACTGGGGTGGAGCCATGGAGATGATGAATTCTTCACCGATGTTCAGGCTAAAGAGTGGTTTGATTTCGGCGGTATAAATAAGTCTGCAGCGCGGTTTGATTTTAAAAAGCTACAAAACTTATCAGGCCAACATATTGCGAGGGCTGATGATGCTGCACTGCTGCAAGAGATTCTCGTTTATCGTGAAAAAGCAGGCATGGAACCTCTTACAGATGAGGTGGAAGCCAGATTAGCTCGTGCACTGTACTGCGTGAAAGATCGTGCAAAGACATTTGGTGAACTGTTTGATAAAGCGAATTTTTCTCTTGTCGAACGTCCCATTGAAGTTGAAGAAAAAGCTCTTAAGCAACTTAATTTGGTATCCCACAGTATACTAGAAACATTGACGCCGCAGTTGCATAATGTTACGTGGTCGAGAGAGGCGCTAGAGGCGCTTGTAAACCAAGTAGCTGAAGCGCATGAAGTGGGCTTTGGTAGGGTTGCTGGACCTCTTCGCGCTGCGTTGGCAGGACAATCGGTAACGCCAAGTGTAATTGATATGATGTTGGTATTGGGTCGCGTCGAAAGCATCGCACGCCTGAACGATGTCAAGGCCAAGTGTAACGACTAAAGTGAGCAAACTCACATTCGTTCTAAACACTGAGCTTGTCGAATTAGCGCCCTGAACGATTTTTAGGCGCAACTATGAAAGGGAAATCCATGGCTGAACAATCCAGGAAGGCGACATTAAGCTTAGACGGAAAATCCTTTGATTTACCGGTCCATTCGCCAACTGCTGGTCCTGATGTTTTAGACATCCGCAAGCTTTATGCGGAAGCCGGTGTATTCACTTATGACCCTGGTTTTACGTCAACTGCTAGCTGTGACAGCACGATTACATACATCGATGGTGGCAAAGGCGAACTGTTGCACCGTGGGTATCCAATCGATCAACTGGCGGAAAAATCACATTACTTAGAGGTTTGTTATCTGCTTCTGTACGGAGAATTGCCAACAGCTGCGCAATTAGAGGACTTTGAATCCCGAGTCACAAACCATACAATGGTGCATGAACAAATGCATTATTTCTTCCGTGGGTTCCGCCGTGATGCGCACCCCATGGCAACTTTGGTTGGTGTCGTTGGTGCAATGTCTGCATTCTATCACGATTCAACTGATGTTAATGATGATTGGCAACGTGAGGTTGCAGCTATCCGTTTGATTGCTAAACTACCGACAATTGCTGCAATGGCCTATAAATATTCCGTTGGTCAGCCATTTGTGTATCCACAAAACGATTTGGATTATTCGTCAAACTTCTTGCACATGTGTTTTTCTGTTCCCGCTGAAGAATACCGTGTAAATCCCATCGTCGCGCGCGCGATGGATCGCATTTTTACGCTGCACGCGGATCACGAACAAAACGCATCAACATCGACTGTACGTCTGGCCTCCTCGTCTGGCGCAAATCCGTTTGCCTGTATCGCTGCGGGTATTGCATGTCTTTGGGGTCCTGCGCACGGTGGTGCAAACCAAGCGTGCTTGGAAATGTTGCGTGAAATCGGATCGGTTGATCGTATCCCTGAATTCATCGCGCGCGCTAAGGATAAAAATGACTCCTTTCGCCTGATGGGCTTTGGACACCGAGTTTATAAAAACACAGACCCTCGGGCGACTGTGTTAAAAAAATCAGCGGATGAAGTTTTGGAGCTATTGGGGATTGAAGACAATCCATTGCTACAAGTTGCCAAGGAATTGGAACAGGTTGCATTGAACGATGAATACTTCATCTCAAAGAAACTGTTCCCAAATGTTGATTTCTATTCTGGCATCATTCTAGAGGCGATCGGTTTTCCAACATCTATGTTCACGCCAATCTTTGCCCTATCGCGCACAGTTGGTTGGATTTCACAGTGGAAAGAAATGATTGGCGATCCACAAATGAAAATCGGTCGCCCCCGTCAGCTGTATCTGGGTGAAACATCACGTGATTACGTGGATATAGAAAATCGTTAAGTTTTAGAGCAACGTAAAAGAAGGAGCGCTAAGCTTACTCAGCGCTTCTTTTTTTCTTCAATTTCAATTTATGGGTCAGCGGCCTTCAAATTTAGGGGTGCGTTTGTCTAAAAACGCCAAAACGCCCTCTTTAAAATCATGTGTTTCCCCGCAGGCTTTCTGCAATTTTGCTTCAAGTGCTAATTGATCTCCCAATGCGTTATCCCAGCTTTGGCGCAATGCTGATTTAATGTGCCCATAGGTGACTGTTGGACCTGATGCCAAATGCGCTGCACGTGCGCGCCATGTGGATTCAAATTGTTCATCGTCTACTGCTTCCCAGATCATCCCTGAATTTGCAGCGTCCTCGGCCATGATTTTTTCTGCGAAGAGGGATGCGCCCATAGCCTTGGCCATGCCCATCGCACGCGGCAGGATGTAACTGCCGCCCGCATCAGGGATTAATCCAATTTTTGAAAAGGCCTGCATAAGGTAGCTTGACTTGGCACCAATCACAACGTCCGCGGCCAGGGCAAGGTTAGCCCCTGCCCCTGCAGCCGGTCCATTCAGTGCTGTTACCGTTGGTACAGGGCAATTGATGATCGCATGTAGCATCGGTTCATATTCATCGCGTAAAGTGCGTTGCAAATCCAAATTTTCTACGGATTGACGATCACCCAAATCCTGACCAGAACAAAACGCTTTGCCCTCCCCTGTCAGCACGACAACACGCGAATTTTTTCCCGATTGTGTTACGGCTTGGGTGAGTTCAGCGCGCATTTGTGTATTAAGTGCGTTCATTACATGGGGACGGCTCAACGTAATGATGGATATATCGTCCTTTAGCTCTAGTCTAATAGTGTCATAATGCATAGTTTGTCTCACATATTTTTTTGGCAACAATGAGGCAAAATAATCAAGACGCACAAGCCAAACCTTGCGTCAGTTGCGATTAAGGATTTCGTTCAGACGGTCCGCTTCTTCTGTGCTGAGGTCCTCTTTTGCGGTGAGATTAGAAGAGGATCGGCGTATCATGTTCAAACCTATGAAGAGTGCAAAAAGCAATCCCAACGGCCCAGCAATCCACAATACCAGATTGCTGCCTCCGAATTTGGGCCTCAGCAGTGCGAATTCGCCATAGCGTTCGACAACGAAGTCCAAGACCTCTTCATCACTGTCGCCTGCAACCAGTCGTTCACGCACCAAAAGGCGCAAATCACGCGCAAGGGCCGCATCACTGTCATCAATGCTTTCGTTTTGGCACACAAGGCAGCGTAAACCTTTCGAGAGTTCGCGCGCACGTTCCTCAAGCACGGGATCATCCAAAATTTCATCAGGTTGCACCGCATGGACGGGCATTGCGATAATCAATGACAGGATCAGAATAATGCGTTTCATTCTGCGGGCACCCCGCCGACTGTGGTTTGTTTTCGCGCACCCGCCGCAACGCGGAACCGCCGATCAGTTAGCGAGATCAATCCACCAAGCGCCATCAGCGCTGAACCCAACCAAATCCAATTTGCCATGGGCTTGATATAGGTGCGCACAGCCCATCCACCGTCCGCCTGTGGATCACCGATCACCACATAGACGTCGCGCATCATGTTATAATCAATCGCAGCCTCGGTCGTTGGCATTTGCGCGACGGGATAGTTACGCTTTTCTGGGTTCATCAGGGCCAATTCCGTTCCGTTTTTCGCCAAACGTATATCCGCCGTTGTGCTGAAGTAATTCGGTCCACGTTGCTGACGCACATCTTTTAATGTGAATTCATATCCACCCAGATCCCATGTGTCGCCCACATTCACAACGCGAATATCTTCGGCCTGCCAGGCCATTATTCCCGCAATGCCGGCCATGGTTACACCCAGACCAGAATGAGCGGTGAATTTCCCCCAATCTGCACGCGGCAAACGCAACAGGCGGCTGAAATCACGCGATTGTCCCAACCGCAGGATCAATTCCATAGCCGCCCCTGAAATCAACCATGCCCCAAGGAACATTCCAATGGGTCCATGCAGGCTTTGACCCGTTTGAAGGGCCCACACAAATCCCATAACAGCGATTGCAAAGATGAACGGAACTTGCATGGATTTAACGGCGCGGCCCAATCCCCCCCGTTTCCATGGCACAATCGCGCCAATCGGAAGGATTAAACCCAATGCGATCATAAATGGGGTAAAGGCCAGATTGAAAAACGGCGCCCCGACCGACAATTTGCGATCAAAAAACAATTCTGCAACCAGCGGCCAAATCGTACCAACAAAGACGACAAAGGAACTGACCGCCAATAGAATATTGTTCATCACTAATGCGCTTTCGCGGCTGACGAATGAAAAGACGCCCTTGCTTTCCAATTCCGATGCACGCACCGAAAACAGGGTTAATGCACCGCCCATAAATACACCCAAGATTATCAGAATAAATACACCGCGATCAGGATCATTGGCGAAGGCATGTACGGATGTCAAAACCCCTGAACGTACGATAAATGTGCCCATTATTGAGTAGCCAAATGCAAAAATTGCAAGAAGGATTGTCCAATTCTTCAGGCTTTCGCGTTTTTCCACGACAATAGCGGAATGCAAAAGTGCTGCCGCAAACAGCCATGGCATGAAAGACGCGTTTTCCACTGGGTCCCAGAACCAAAAGCCACCCCAGCCCAATTCGTAATACGCCCACCAACTTCCCAATGCGATCCCAATGGTAAGAAACACCCACGCGGCCAATGTCCATGGACGCACCCAACGCCCCCAAGCTGCATCAACACGTCCTTCGATCAGGGCGGCAACGGCAAAGGAAAATGCCATGGAAAGGCCAACATATCCCAAATACAAAAACGGTGGGTGGAATGCTAGACCCGGATCCTGCAACAAGGGGTTCAAATCTTGACCGTCCAACGGCGCGGGCGCCACGCGAAGAAAGGGATTCGAAGTAAAGATACAAAACGCTAAAAATGACGCGCCTATCATACCCTGTACTGCAATCACACGGGCGCGGAATGTGGGCGTCAGGTTCTGACCAAACCATGCTGCACAGGCCCCAAAAAGCGCAAGGATAAGGATCCAAAGCAGCAATGAACCTTCGTGGTTGCCCCAAACACCACTGATTTTATAAATCATGGGCTTCAGCGAATGTGAATTCAGCACAACCAGTTGCACCGAAAAATCTGATGTTACAAAGGCATGCGTTAATGCCCCAAAGGCGGCGAGTACTAGCAAAAATTGCGCTGTCGCTGCGGGCATGGCTAATGCCATAAGCCCATGCCGGTTAAAGGAAGCGCCAAGCAGTGGCAGGCTTGATTGAAGCAGCGCCACCATAAACGAAAGAATAAGTGCAAAGTGTCCAAATTCAGTAATCATACAGCTAACTATAGGGTGCTATGATCCTGCTTACCATCTTTAAATGCGGTGATTTTTGTCGCAACCTTATTTTCGTGTTCGCCACTCTGCCGCCGCGGCTCTTCTAGGATTGCACAGATGGTTTTTAGTGCGTTTGTGCGAACGGTTTTCACGATAATTTCCGCCCTTTTTATCCATCTGCTTCAGCGCAACGCACAGTGTGAATTAGCTGTCTGGATCGACGTATGTGCCTTGTTCTTTCAGCGCGTCGATCACCTCTTTTGGCATATAAGTTTCATCGTGTTTTGCTAAAATTTCCGTCGCCTGGAAGACGCCATTCACATAGTTACCTGTGCCGACCATACCCTGATTTTCCTCAAACAGATCAGGAAGAATACCTTTAAATATGACAGGGATTGTTGCACCACCATCGGTTACGGAAAACTGCACTTCTTCGCTCTGACCACGTACAATGGTGCCTTCGGCGACAAGGCCACCGATGCGAAATACTTCGCTTGGGCTAGGTGGTTCCGCAATAACCTGAGAAGGTGAGCGAAAGAAGTTGATTCCATCGCGCATGGCATAACCGATTAAACCCGTTGCGATAGACAATGAGACAAAGGCAAGAACGATAATTTGAATGCGACGTGTTTTTTTCAGTGATCTCATGTCAACCTCATGGGAACATTGGAACCATGCCCAAACCTGCAGTTTCCGGCAAGTCAAGCATGATGTTAGCATTTTGAAGCGCTTGTCCCGACGCGCCCTTCATCAGGTTATCAAGGACGGACAGAATAATCACACGTCCTACCTGCCGATCTCTGAACACAGCTATACGGCAAATATTTGACCCCTTGACATGTTGTGTTTGCGGGACTTCTCCTTCGGATACAACATGCACAAAGGGTTCGTTGGCATAATATGATGTCAGATGTGCCCGCACGGCATCTGGGTCGCCTCTTACATAAATAGTCGCCTGCATGCCCCGCGTCATGGGCACCAAATGCGGTGTAAATGTAGCACAAACATCATGGCCTGCGGCCTTTGTCAGCTCTTGATCCAATTCGCCCATATGACGGTGGTGCGCAACACCATAGGCTTTGAAACCTTCGTTCGCTTCAGAATAAAGCATGGGTTCGTTCAATCCACGACCTGCCCCAGATACGCCGGATTTCGCATCGATAATAATAGGGTCACTGTCGATCACGCCGCCCTTTAGAACGGGAATTAGCGGCAATAATGATGTGGCCACGAAACACCCAGTGTTTGCGGCGATCCGTGCAGATTTGATCTCTTCGCGATAGACTTCTGGCAAGCCAAGGACCGCTGATTGCTGCAGATCAAGCGCCTTATGCTGCTCGCCGTACCATTTTTTATAGGCATCGCCGTTTTCAAGGCGAAAATCAGGGGATAGATCCACAATTTTCACATGATCTGGAACCCTGCGCACAAAATCATGTGCGACCCCATGGGGCAATCCGCAGAACACCAGATCAATATTGGAATAATCAATATGCTCAATCTTGACCAAATCAGGCAAATCAAGATGCCCTAAATGCGGAAATACAGACGCCACTGGTTGTCCAGCCTTACGGTCCGCTGCCAGCGCTGCGATTTCCATGTTTGGGTGGGCATGCACCAATCGAACAAGCTCAGCGCCCGTGTACCCAGATGCACCAAGTATCGCAATTTGCTTTCTCATGTGTTTTTTCCCTGAGATTTACACCGAGATAAATTTGATCTCGCGCTTCAAAAACTGTGTGGCCCGCGACGAAACGGTTCGCGGATCACCTGTCGTCAAATACTTACTTTCTTGGCCCGCACCAACCATTTTTGGATGCCGTTCCAAATAATCTGCCAAACTTTCTGCAACAATGTTAGCCTGAGAGTATACTTTGACATTTTCGCCAAGGGCATCGGCAAAGGTTTTTGCCATTAAAGGGTAATGAGTGCAGCCCAAAATCGCAGCCTCTGGTTTAGGCATTTTCCGTTTCAATGCATCGACATGCGACCGCACCATGGCCTCGGCCAAAATGAAATCACCGTCCTCGATAGCATCGACAACACCGCCGCAGGCCTGTGCTTCGACATCCACACCGATGGCACGAAACGCCAATTCCCGTTGAAATGCACGGCTGGCCACAGTTGCAGGCGTGGCGAATAGAGCCACGTTTTGAACACCAACCTGTCGTGGGGGCGAATTATCACCCCATTGGCGTTCAGTTAGGGCCTCGATCAGTGGAACGAAAACGCCCAGTACACGTTTATCTGTGGGTATCCAGTTTTCTTGCATTCGACGCAATGCAGCCGCAGATGCGGTATTACAGGCTAAAATCACGAGATCACAACCCTCTTCCCATAATCGCTCAACAGCACGGGTGGTGAGATTGTATACATCATCTGCATCGCGAACGCCGTAAGGCGCATGTGCGCTGTCACCGTAATACACCAAGGAAACATCGGGTAAACGGGCAGATACAGCATTATGCACGGTCAAACCGCCCAGACCACTATCAAAAATACCAACGGCCATGTGGCACTACTTTCTAAGGTTTATGTTTTTCTTCAAATTCAAAGCCATAATCCAATGACTTCAATGGTGTTGGCGATAGCTTATAAGTGGATTGTCTCAAATAATCCATAAGCGCACGCGCATCTTTTTCACGCGCCTTCATTTCGCTTGGATCTATCGGTTCACCGATAACCACCCGCACGCGCGTGTCAACACGTGCACGAAATTCCTTTATCAACAATCCCATACGCAAGGTGTAATGCAATCGGCTTGCATACTGAAATAGGCTGGAATTCGCACCATCAAAGAACAATGGGACGACCGTCGCCCCCGATTTCGCAATCAAACGTGCAGTAAAGGAGCGCCAGGCGGGATCCATCGGATGCGCAAATGGTTTCGCCGCAGTTGACACTGTACCACCGGGAAAAATACCGATTGCACCGCCCTTGTTCAGATAATCCAACGCCACTTTGCGTGTTTCTAGATTTAGTTTGACCGCCTCTTTTGTTTCATCAAACGAAATTGGCAGGATCACGCGGTTCAAATCTTCGGCCCTGCGGAATACTTTATGTGCCAAAATACGAAAATCACCACGCGTGTGTGTCAGAATATACCCCAACATCAAACCATCCAAAATTCCGTAAGGATGATTGGCAACCATAATCAACGGTTTGTCGCATGGGATATTGTCCAAACTACCGCTAACGATATCCAAATTCAGACCATAGCGCTGAACCATAACTTGCCAGAAATCGCCGCCGTTTGCGACTTCGTCTTCATAACCACACGCACGTTTGATTAGACTCACCCGTCCCGATGCGTTTTCCATCAACTTGATCAGGGTACGCCCACCGCGTGTTTGTGTAGAATAGGCGTAGCTTATATCACGTGCTATTTGTCTTTGGCTCGGCATGACAGTGTGCTCAGTTATCTTGCCACCATATAACGAACCCTATTTTGACTTTCCAGCGGAACTTACCTACTCAGCAGCATGCTGCATTGGGGATTTGGTATGCTTCAACGCCTCTAGGATTTCCGTTCGTCGCTTAGAGGCCTTTTCCTCGTTCGCCCGCTTTACAGGTCCAAATCCGCGAATAGACAAAGGAAGGAGGGCAAGTTCAACGATTAAATCCAAATTCTCGACATTCATCAAAGATGATAACGTTCTGAAATCATTTTCATATTGCTTGATCAATCCGCGCTCCATTCGGCGCTCTGCGGTATAGCCAAATGGGTCAAACGGCGTACCACGCAACACTTTCAATCGGGATAAAAGAGCGAATGCACGCAACATCCACGGACCAAATACGCGTTTTTTCGGGCGGCCATTCAAATCCGTTCCACTCAAGATTGCCGGGGCTAAATGGAATCGCACCATTTCTACATTGTCAAACTGTTCCTTAGCCTTTTTTAATGTCGTCAAATGCAGGCGCGCGACCTCATATTCGTCCTTATAGCTCAGTAATTTGTGATACCCCAATGCAACCGCATCGCGGAGGCGTGCATTGTCAAACTTATCTAAGAATTTTTGATACCGTTTGGCCAAACGTTTGCCCTGATATGCGCTCAAATGATCAACGCGATAAGCAATTTTGTCGGCACTGTTTTCAGTTAAGGACACTACTTCCGCCGCTATCATTTTTTGTGCGTCTTGGGGGTGTGCAGCCGCCCAACGCCCAACCTCAAATGCGCGTTGGTTTTGTTCAACTTTTGCGCCGTTTAAAGCAATAGCCTCGTATAGCGCGTTGCGGCTAATAGGAATAAAGCCCATCTGCCACGCCGCCCCAAACACAATCATGTTAGAATAAATGGAGTCGCCCAGCAGATCCGCTGCAAGTTTTGTTGCATCTATCAGTGCAAGTTTATCTTTGATCCGCGCCTCAAGCGTTAGGCGCAAGTGATCGTTGGGGATTTTGAATTCCGTATCGCGGGTAAAATCACCTGTGACAATTTCATGATCATTAACAACCGCACCAGTGCGACCTGTTGATGTCAAACCGATCGTTTTTGCGCCTGAACTGACAACCAAATCACCGCCAATCAGTGCGTCACATTCCCCTGTTGCGACCCGAATGGCCGATATATCTTTGGGCGTATTGGCAATACGACAATGCACGTGCACTGCACCGCCTTTTTGCGCAAGGCCCGCCATTTCCATCATGCCAGCGCCCTTGCCATCAATTTGGGCAGCCTGGGCCAGCAATGCACCAATTGTGACAACACCTGTTCCGCCAACACCAGTTGCGATGATGTTAAACGTTTTACCTGCGGGAATTGTTGGCACGATGGGGTTTGGTAAATCAGGCAATTCAAATGTTTTGCGCGTCTTCCTTTTTGGTGTTGCGCCGGGCAGTGTCACAAAAGACGGACAAAAACCATTAACGCAGCTGAAATCCTTATTACAGGCAGATTGATCAATCGCGCGTTTGCGACCCAATTCGGTTTCAACAGGCGTGATTGCAACACAATTTGATTGCACACCACAATCGCCGCAACCCTCGCAAACATCAGTGTTGATGAAAATACGTTTATCCGGGTCGGGGAATAGGCCACGTTTGCGGCGGCGGCGTTTTTCAGCAGCACACGTTTGCACATAAACAATCGCACTTACACCTCTGATTTCACGTAATTCTTTTTGCACATTCATCAAGTTTGCACGTTCATGTTTTTCAATGTCACTTGGGAAAGCGTTAAGATCCAAATCTTCTTTATCATCATACACAACGACCAGCTTTTTGACACCAATCGCCTGGAGTTCGCGCGCAATACGTGGGGCGTCCAATCCCCCGTCATTGCCTTGTCCCCCTGTCATGGCAACTGCATCGTTATAGAGGATTTTATAGGTGATATTCGTGCCCGCACTTACAGCTGCGCGGATCGCCTGGATGCCAGAATGGTTATACGTTCCATCCCCGATATTTTGGAAAACATGGTCTCGTTTCGAAAATAGGGACTCTCCAATCCAATTGGCCCCTTCAGCACCCATATGCGTGTACCCGAGTGTGTCACGTTCCATCCATTGGGCCATATAATGACACCCAATACCGGCATAGGCACGCGACCCTTCTGGAACCTTAGTCGATGAATTATGCGGACAGCCTGCGCAGAAATAGGGTATTCGGGCGGCAATATCACTGGCATTGTCAGCTTGTTTTGCATTAGTGATTTGCGCCAATCCATCGATGATTTTTTGTCCACCGCACCCCTCTTCGACAAAGATCTGCCCCAGTGATTGTGCGATATCAACTGGGTCCAGTGCCCCTTCTGACGGGAATAACAGGGTTCCAAGGTCACCCTTTTCGCCTCCATAAACGCGGCAATGATTGGTATCATGGAACACCGCATCCTTGATCTGTGGTTCGATCAACTTGCGTTTTTCTTCTACCACAATGACTAAACCTAACCCCTGGGCCCATTCCCGCATGCTAGTTTTGTCTAACGGCCAAGTTTGGACAACCTTATAAGTCGTGATCCCCAATCGTACGGCCTCATCCTGATCAATTCCAAGAACAGACATGGCGTGTTGCACGTCCAACCAGTTTTTCCCTGCGGCGACAATCCCGATTTTAGCACCTTCTTGTCCCAGACCCCGTTGATCAATTTTATTTTCGCGGGCAAAAGCCTCGGCTGCACTGATTTTATGGCGCAGCAGCCGTGCTTCTTGATCCACGGGCATATCAACCAAACGAATGTTTAAACCTCCGTCAGGCAAATCGATGTCTGGAGTTTTGAACTGCACGCGATTTGGGTTGCCGTCGACGACGGATGTCACCTCGATCGTGTCCTTCATCGTTTTTAGACCGACCCAAACACCTGCAAAGCGAGATAAAGCATAGCAATAATGCCCATAATCCAAAATTTCTTGCACGCCTGCAGGGGATATTACAGGCATGGATGCATCCACCACGGCCCAATCAGATTGATGCAAAACGGTTGAACTTTCTCCTGTATGATCATCCCCCATGGCCATGATCACACCGCCATTCTTAGATGAACCAGCCATGTTCGCATGACGCATCACATCGCCGGATCGATCCACGCCGGGTCCTTTGCCGTACCAAAGACCAAAGACACCGTCAAAACGCCCCTCGCCCCGCAATTCCGCCTGTTGCGCACCCCAAAGTGCCGTTGCAGCCAAATCCTCGTTCAGCCCCTCTTGGAACGTAATGTCATTTTCGGGCAGCACATTACCCGCTCGCTTCATTTGAAAATCAACTGCGCCCAGTGGTGAACCACGATACCCCGTGACATAGCCTGCTGTATTCAATCCCGCTTGGCGATCGCGTTCCTTTTGCGCGATCATCAGGCGTACCAAGGCCTGAGTGCCATTTAACAACACCTGATGTTTTTCGATGTCGTATTTATCATTAAGCGAAATCTTAGACGTGCTCATCAACTGACCTCCCAAACGGTTATCCAAATTATAGGTCAGCTTTTCTGACCAAGCTATAGATTTATTTTGGACGCTGCGTCATGTTAGTACTTTGATATGACCATGAACAGAATCATGTCATCAAGATAAAAAACGGAGCATTTGGGATGGATTGGGATAAACTTCGCATTTTTCACGCTGTGGCCGACGCAGGAAGCCTAACACACGCAGGTGATACATTGCGATTGTCGCAATCGGCCGTGTCCCGCCAAGTGCGCGCCTTAGAAGAATCGTTGAATACAAATCTGTTTCACCGCCATGCGCGTGGTCTAATCCTGACCGAACAGGGTGAGTTGTTGTTTGACGCTACCCAATCCATGGTCAAACGTCTTGAGGCAGCCGAGGCGCGCATTAAGGATAGCGAAGAAGAGGTATTTGGCGAATTACGCGTCACAACTTCGACAGGGTTTGGATCCTTGTGGTTGGCCCCGCGACTGCCGAAACTTTATGAAAAATATCCCGAACTAAAAATCGATTTGATGTTGGAAGAGCGCGTTTTGGATTTGCCCATGCGCGAAGCAGACGTTGCCATCCGCATGAAAGAGCCATCCCAAGCGGATTTGATCCGCAAACGTTTGATGAGTGTTAAGATGCGTCTTTACGCATCCCCCAGCTACATCAAAACGCATGGTGTGCCTGAAAAGATCGAGGATATGGTGAACCATCGCCTGATTTGCCAACACCCCAGATCCGCGCAAGTAAGTGCAGGCCTGGCCCTGACGCAACATTTGATGACCTATGATTTGCCATCCATGTTGACCGTGAACAATTACTTTGGCGTTCTACAGGCGGTGATCCACGATTTGGGAATTGGAATTTTACCTGATTACATCACATTGGATTTTGACGGCGTTGTGCGGGTTTTGGATGAACTTGAATCTGTTGAGGTCCCCGTTTATCTGGCCTATCC
>Ga0181579_10002960_pt1 | contig 13526 bp, 11 predicted proteins | sample 071ome_24_FD_132996 | JGI IMG/M metagenome (GOLD analysis project Ga0181579, IMG submission 132996) | Coastal salt marsh microbial communities from the Groves Creek Marsh, Skidaway Island, Georgia - 071402CT metaG (megahit assembly) | ecosystem: Environmental > Aquatic > Marine > Intertidal... | reverse complement strand
ATAGCCGGCAATTTCTTCGCCAAAAGATGCGCTTGTTCATACTCTGGAAGGTCACTCAGCCGAACCATAGTTTCCTCTCAACTCAACGTTCCCTGTCAATGTTTCCTCTCGGCAAGAACCCTGAGGTTTTCTCTTCAACCTAAGGGCTGAGCTGGTGCTTGTCGCCGTTGGCCCGACCCGTCCCCTAGTGTCCCAATGAGACCGGGCCGTGAAAAGTACAACATCGGCCACCGCTGAATCCAGACGAAGCTAGCGGTTATCCGCAGCATCCTCTAGAGACCCCATGCGCTTTCTGACACTATCAGAGTTCAAAACTCTTGGAGAGGAGTCGATTATGAGTGCAGCTTCATCAAAACCCTACGTGCCCGAGGTAGAGCTAACCGCAGGCCAGCCCGCTCCGATCGCCGCTAACCGCGGCAAAGCTTATACCAGCCTAGACGTCGACGGCGATGCCGGCACAACTGCGGCCGTAGCCGATGCCCTAACCCAAATAGCCGGCGGCGACGGACAAACGGTGACAGATCTCATCGAAAATGCCGAGCCCGGCCCCATCAAAACAGACTGGGGCCTTGGCTTTAGGCGCTATGCAGAGTGCATGGATCACATCAGGGAAAAGAATCCGCAAGTTCCCGAAGGCGGCGTTGCGCTGCCTTTGCGGTATACGATTTTTCAGGCGCCCTCCTATTCCGTGGTGCCATCCAACGCAATTTGGCAGGATCCGGCTCGCACGGACGAAGCGGCCAAGCTTGCCAAGGACGAGTACGACAATGCTCGCCGCAGTTTGTATTTCCCCCAAGTTCTGAGGGACGCCCGGCGCATATCCGAGTACTACCCGAACCTGTCGCCTGACACGCCTGAGTGCATGGACACCTTGGGAATCTCGCTTGCCCAGTGCGAATCGGCCTGCAACAACTTCTACGACTCTGAAGAAGTACGTCGTGTGTTTTACCCTGAGATGGAAAAACTGCTGCTGGAGTTCTTCCCCGATGCCACCGACGCCTTGGTCTACAACCACGATGTTTTCGACAAAGATTATGAGGGAGATCGAACCGAGGATCAGGATGCGAAGAACCCGGGCGTAAATGCTCACTACGCCAATCTGGTTCACAACGATCTAAACGATAACAGCGGGCGGGTTCGCTGCCGGGAACTGCTAGTGCGGAATCTGCGTAATTTCGGGCGCGAACAGCATTACACCGAGGCAGAGGCGGATGCCAAAATGTCTCGTCGCTTTATGTCCATAAATCTAGCCAAGCCCATGGAAACCGTGGAGCAAAATCCCTTTGTGCTGTGCGCTTGGCCTTCTTTTGCCGATCAGCCCTACATTAACAACTATCGGGTTTACGACGATCGCGTTGGCGAAACCACACGCTTTACCTACCGCCCCAGCCACGAGTGGTACTGGCTGCCCCAGCAACAACCCAACGAAGTCTCCATGCTCAAGTGCTACGACTCCGTTACAGACGGGTCTGTCTCGCGCTGGTCCTTTCATTCCGCTTGCGTCGACCCAACCGCTCCTGCGGATGCTCGCTGCCGCAAGAACGTGGTTGTTCGCTCCTTCGTCTTTTTCTAAGACCGGCGACTATCCATAACAAGAGCAATAATCCATGGGCATACCCACCATACTCGATACGGATATTGGCCACGACGTAGATGATGTGTGGGCACTGGCCTTCTTGCTGCAGTGCCCGGAACTGGACGTCAAACTGATCACCACCACCACTGGCGATACGGTTTATCGTGCCAAGCTTGTGGCGAAGATGCTGACGCTGCTGGGATGCACCCACATCCCTATCGGCATTGGCATTCCCCTAGATGACAATCCTCACACCCATGATGAATGGCTAGGCGATTTCGATCTGGCCGACTATCCGGGAAGAGTGATTCAAGATGGCGTGGGCGCCATATGCGACACCATTGTCAACGCTGACCAAACCGTATCGCTGATTTGTATCGGCCCGCTGCCGAACATTGCGGCGGCACTGGCGCGACCACCTCGGATTTGCGTCAACGCTAAATTCGTCGGCATGCACGGCAGCATCCACCGGGGATATCTTGGCGCGCCTAAGCCCATGCGGGAATTCAACGTTAAGCTACATGCGCTGTCTTGCCGCGCGGTCTTCGAGGCAGAATGGGAAAAAGTGATTACGCCTCTGGATACCTGTGGCGATATTATTTTGGACGGTCAGCGTTTTGCGGACATCGCGCAAGCCGCAGAGCGCAACGGGCCGGCAAGCCCTGCAGGTATTTGTATAGACAATCATCTGGCTTGGTTTAAGGCCGTTAGCCACTGGCCGATTTTGAAAGACATGAACCCCCAACAACAAAGCTCGATCTTGTATGACCTTGTCGCGATTTATCTGGGGTTTGCTGACACGCTTCTTGATATGGAGCGTCTACCCATTGTTATTACTGCGGATGGCAAGACGCTCATCGATGATGCTGGCAGCCCGGTTAACTGCGCCTTGAATTGGCGCGATCAAGAGGCATTTCTGGATCTGGTCACGCATCGGCTGACGGGGGTTCAGGCATGAGCCGCCGACCCAACGTGGTAGTGTTATTCCCAGATCAACTGCGAGCACAGTCGCTACCTTTATTTGGCGAACAGCAGATTGATACGCCACACATCGACCGGCTCGCAAGCGAGGGCACGATGTTGGAGCAGGCCATCTCCAACTGTCCGGTATGTACTCCGGCGAGGGCCATGCTGCTGACGGGGCGCTACCCACAAACCACCGGGCACCTAATCAACACCACACGCACTCGACATAGCGAGATTTCCATCGGCGACGCCTTCGCCCATCAAGGCTATAAAACGGCCTGGGTCGGCAAGTGGCATCTGCACACAGGCCTCTGGCCAGCGTTGGATCGCATGCCCCAACATCCAGACTGGGTACCGGAAGGTCGAGATCGACTCGGCTTTGATTATTGGCGGGCATATAACCAGCACATGGTGTATTTCGACGGATTCGTGCACAAAGACGACTGGAACTACGAACGCTGGGACGGCTACGAAACCGATGGCCTGTTGAATTACGGCAAGGAGTTTATGGACTCGGCTGGTGAGGATCCGTTTTTGCTGTTCTTATCACCGCATCAGCCTCACTTCACACCCTTTACCTTTGCACCTGAAGCCTATTATCACCGGCTCCCCAAGACTCTCACGCTGCCGGCCAATGTGCCTGATTCGGTGAGGGGTGCTGCGCTGGATATGTATCGTCATTATCTGGCCATGATCCTTGCCGTGGACGATATGCTGGGTAACTTGCTGGCCTATTTGGATGAGAAGGGATTAGCCGATAACACCATCGTCGTGTTCGCGTCTGATCATGGCACACAGGGCGGTGCCCAAGGGGTGAACCCATGGTCCAAGAAAAATCCGTATGACGCCTCAATCCACATCCCCGGCATTGTTCGCTATCCCGGCACGGTAGCGAAGGGCGAGCGCTGCAATAGCATCGTGTCGATGGTGGATTGGTTCCCTACCCTATGCGAACTGGCTGGCATCCCGGTGCCACGCAGCATTGAGGGCGCCAGCAAGGCGGCTGCCATATTGGGCAAAGGCCAGATCGATGATTCTGCCTTTATTATGAATTTCTCTAAGTGGTTCGACTGGTTCCAAGACGGTGCCGAGTGGCGCGGTGTGCGAACCCGCGAACATACCTATGCCCAGTGGCTTAACGGCAAGACCGAGTTGTACGACCTGCAGGAAGACCCGCTGCAAATGCATAATTTAGCGGGCACCGGCAGCCAAGCAGAGCGAGAAATGCAGGCTTTACTGAAACATCATCAAGCCCAACGCCAAGACGAACTGGTGGCCTGTACCGACTGGAAACACTGGCTGGACAACGAACGCCGAGTGGTGCGCAATGCCTTTGGCGAACTGAGCCACCCGGAAAGCCAACCGGATTGGTCCCTCTTACATTAGGGAGACAACTCATATGACCGCAACTAACTTTCCAGTAGTGCTCGATAAACGCACCATCGAGACTTTCCAGCAGGACGGTTTTGTCAAAACCGATAGCGGCCTATCCGCTGCGGAACTGGCCGCATACGCAGAAGCCGTGGATCGCGAAGTCGCCCTCCGAACTGCCGCTGATCGGCGTAACGTGAGTGAAAAAAGCACCTACGAACAGAGCTTTATTCAGTGCATGCGGCTTTGGGAAACCAACGAACAGGTTCGCGCCCTCTCATGCCACCCGAGCTTAGCTGGCATGGCTGCCCAGTTACTGGGCGTTGACAGTGTGCGCCTGTGGCAGGATCAAGCCTTGTACAAAGAAGCCGGCGGTCGAGAAACTACCGCCCATCAAGACGAAACCTTTTGGCCAATCGGCAAGGCGCCCTTGGTTAGCGCTTGGATACCCTTTGATGCGGTTACACCAAAGAACGGCGCCATGGCCTATGTACCGGGATCCCACCGCGCTGGTTCTTTGAAAACAGTCGACATCACCCACCAGTCGGAGCCCTACGATATTTTGCAAGACCCTAAACTGGGGGGCGCGCAGCCGCAGTGGATCGCCGTCGACCCGGGCTCCATTGTTTGGCACGACGGCTTCACCGTACATCAAGCATCTGCCAATGACAGCGATCGCACACGGCGGGTATTCACCATTGTTTATATCGCCAGTCAGGCCCAGCGCGTTAAGCCTTGGCCTTGTTTCCCCCTAGACCGGGAAGCCATCGAAATCGGCGAGACCTTACGCGGCGACGGTCTGCCCGTTCTGTGGCCTGCGCCACAGACGCTACCCGCTGCGCCGCGCATAATTGGAGAAAAATCCGGTCCGCAGCAAAGCGGAGTCGTCCAACCCTAGACAGCTGGAGCTTTACGAAAATGCACCCCATGGACGACATTCCCATTCGGCCGCTGAAATTCGACCCAGCAGCAACGGACCCTGTGTGGAGCAAAAGCTCACCCGAGTTCGCTATGTTCATTAATGCGCTGGGAGTGGATGTCCCACACTTTGAGCGCTTTCTCGTTCGCGTTATGCGAGCTTATCGGGACGATATCGACGACCCCAAGCTGCTGCAGGATGTTCAGGCCATTATTGGTCAGGAGTCCCACCATGCGTTCAATTTTACCAAGTGGACCCAGCGATTAAGCCAACGTTACCCGCGTATCAACGAGATCAACGCCGCGTGCGGCGATGTCTTTGCGAAGTTCGCTCTCCGCGACAAAAAATTTCAAATTGGCTTCGTTGCTGGCTACGAGACCTTTACCTTTCTCGGCGGCCTCATCATCCTGCAGCGATACCGCGAACTGATGGACAACGCAGATCCCGTCTTGCGGGCATTATGGGTATGGCATCAAGTGGAGGAGGTTGAACACGGCGCGGTCGCCTTCGACTTTTATCGCACCTTTTATGCCAAACACGAGTGGTACCGGAAGTGGATGGTCGTACTGGCCTTTAGCCACATCTTGACCGAGACCTTTAAGGCCTATGCCCCCATGGTGCGGGGAGAGGGGCTGTACCAAAAACCCCGGAAAGCGCTCAAAGCTTGGCGTTTTTTCTGCGGTTTCGGATTTGATTTGGCAAAGTCAGCGCTGCCGGTTCTAAAGCGGAACTACCACCCACGCCGGCACCCCATTTGCAACGACGAACAGAATCCTATTGCTATGGCTTGGCGAGAGCATTATCGACGTGGCGGCAACGTACTTGAGTTAAACGACCAAATCATGGGCTTGCTGCAGCGCACTTAGCACGTAAACAGCCAAACAGACGGGACCAATTCAAATGTTAAATCAAAATACTCAGACCACGGCGCTCTTCAAACGCGTGGTCTTTCACGCCATTTTAGTTTTAAGCATCGGCCTCGTTGCGGGTTTGATGCTAACTTTTTCACTGCTGGATGCCGTAAACCTTTGGCCCCTGCCTGTCTGGGAGGTCGAGATCCCCGGCTCAGACAGAGGCTGGGCTGCCGCCCACGTCGGCGGCATTCTTAACGGCATCATGCTGATCGCGTTAATTCAGCTCGCAACCAAGCTGGATCTCTCGGATCGCGATTTTCGGTTCAGTGCTTGGTCCTTAATCATTACCGGCTGGGGCAATACCTTGTTTTACTGGGCCGGCAACGTAGCGCCAAATCGCGGCTTGTCTGTTGAGGACACAATTTATGGCGGAGCAGATATTTGGGGTGTTCTTGCGTTCCTAGGTGGCGGCGGCGGAATGTTTTTTACCTTCTTTGTCATGTATTTGCTCGGCCGAGCGGCGCTGCAAAAAATCGAGGAAGACACATAGATCATCGTCCAACAGAACCCGCGCAACGTTTCTGATCAGCCCAGAGCGTTGCTGAATGCCGCCTGCGCAAGGTCCTGCAAGGATGACCCTTTGTTAGGCACTATTCAGTCTTGCCCCCTTGGAGTAACGTAGACTCAGGGCGTGTGAGGAAAAACTAATGCAAATTCTAAAGCAAGACTGCGACCTGACTTTACGTGAGGGCTTGGCGGAGCTTTACCGAGCCAATCCAGAAGTCGAGTCCGTCTCCAAAGCAAAAGGCAAAATGTTCACCGACCATGATCTGACCCATGTGATTTTTGGCTGTGACACCTCTTTGATTGGCGAAATCGTACTAAAACCTTGGATCTTGTTTGGCACCACCATCAACATCGAAGAAATGAAGACTTACGCTGCCGACCCGGAGGTCAGGCGGCTCAACGAAGAAGGCAGGGAACTCATGGGTGGGCAGGTGCTGGGCACGCTCAAGTTAGTATTCTATTACCTGCCTCAGTTTTTTTGGATTTGGCTGACCAAGGTGCGCAAGATGCGGCAAAAATGGCCTCACTCTGCAGTCACCGAGCACATGCTGGAAAGCAAAATCTGCGATCTGAGAAAAGACTACAACATCCGCATTCTGCAATCGCGGAGCAGGTGAGTCGAACTACCAACACATTTAATCAGCGGCATGCTCGGGCGAAACACGATCCAGCGACTATCCGGGTTCGTTATGAACCCGAATCCCGTCACCCAAATCGCAGATAACTTCGTGCAATGTGTCCCCGCGCTCACGATATTTCGCCTCAAATGCGCTAAGGGGCGGCAGGCCGCCGGCTTGGGTTTTGGTGGCGCTTAAACCCGCGACCGCCAGCGCTAGCACAAACTCTTGGGCATAGATTGACCAGTTGGTTCGCACGGTTAACAGACCGCCAAGGGCCAGCAAGGTAGGAAACGCCGGCGACCCATACCAGCGCTTTCGTATCTGCGATGCCTTGGGATAAGGGTTGGGGTACAGCAGATAGTGCCGGAGCGGACACCACCCTGCCGCCACTGCCAGACGCCAAAAGTCATTTACGTCCGCTCGCAGCACGGCGTAGTTCTTTGATTCACCAAACTGGTGGCGGGCAAGCCGGTGGGCAGATTTATCTACACCCAAGACGAGGGCATCGGGAAACTGGGCGGCCAACCGACGGGTGCTGTCTCCTGTACCGCAGCAAGAGTCGATAATCAACGGACGGGATGAGTCTTCCACTCGTGAGCGAATAGCCTGAAAAGCTTCCTTCGAATGCACTGCGATTGGCCGCCTCCACGGGGATCTCATGTGGGCGACAACGACGTCGGCGAGATCCTTTCGGACTTCCTGCTGACCTAATCTGGATCGAATCAATGACGGTATCCCATTCGCAAAGACCCATCTTAGAGGTTCTAACCCATCAACTCACAGCGCAGATGAACTTTTTCCGGATGTTCTAAGCGCGAAGAACCCAGACGCGAGGTCACTTCTCACCAAATCATGGGGCCATTGGCACAACAAGATACAAAAAGCGTCCCTGCCCTCACTGACACTGAAAAAAAGCCGAGTCGCAAGGGCGGCCCGGCTAACTTGGTGCCTTGCCCAAGACCCCTTCTAGAACGTGGCGTAGACCTTTACGCCATAGCTCCGCCCAGGCAGGGGCACTTGGTTTTTGACGAAAGACGAGTGATTACGAGCGGCTTCGTCCAACAAATTGGAACCAAACACCGAAACGTTTAACGCCAGATCGCTGCTGAGTTGGAATCGATTCGACACTCGAAAGTCCAGCATCGAATAACTATCCGTCGCATCCTCAAACATTGCCGTATCTTTCTGAGAATCGACATCCTTGAACACCAATGATAAATCCCACAAGTCCTTCGCGTAACTCGCGCTGTAGATGCTTCGACTGGGGTTTATCCTAGGAACATTGCTGTTGTCCGAGAATTCTGCTGAAACGTTGTCCAACCCGTAGGAGAGCGTAAGAACCCCCCCTTTTAACGCAATGTTTCCACCGAATTCAAGTTCATAGCCCCTAAACTCCGCATCTTGCTGTTGGTACGTGGCTACGATCAAACCGTCCTCTGTTGCAGCCGTATCCTGAAGATAGATGTAATTATCTATCTGATTCTCATATACCGCTAACGAAGCAAACAGCGCATCGCTATCGTAGTCCATGGTGAACTCCACGTTTTTCGCTCTTTCCGTCCGCAAATTAGGATCCCCTACCTCGTTCCTTCCGGTGGCTAGGTGGGCCCCGTTCATAAACAGCTCCACCGCAGCTGGCGCTTTCTCAACACTCGATAGGTTCAAGGTCGTCGTAACCTGATCAGTAAACCGGCGACCTATCTGCAGCCCGAAGCTGGTAATCGATTCATCTGTTTTGAAGTACTCGACTTCTTCGTCGTGGTCGCCGTCGTCTTCGTCGTGGCTTTCCGTCACAGAGCCGCTTCTTTCCACCCAATCGTTACGTACACCAAGGTCGACCACGTAATCACCGAGGGCGCGACTTAAAAAATATCCCAGGGTCAGTTCGTCGCTTGCAACCGGATTCATGAATTTCTCAGCGCCACCGATTGATTGATCCTCAGAGACAATTGAAATCGATAGTTTCTGGATAAGCACATCGCTGGAGAGGTCAAACACTGCACCAAATTCCTGTGCGTCATTTAAAAATACCGTGGGGCCACCATGAGCATGTCCAGCGTGGGCGGCTCTTGCATCGGCTTCTTCTGCGTGGGCCTCAATCAACTCATAGTCGGTATCTCGGAAGTGATAGTTGACACTATTTACCCAGCCCATTTGCACATTAAAGGCGCCTTCCAAACTAATAATCTGCGAATCAGTGGCGGCAAATATGCGTTCACCATCGTGGGCTTCATGGCCATCGCCATGATCGTCGTGGTCGTCGTGGTCGTTATCTTTTTTCTTCTCCGCATGGATCTCCTCCATATGGAAAGGCACACCATAAAGACCGTCGTTACTAGCATAAGAAACCCCCACGAAGCCCCAATCGGCTACTTTTGACAAGCCGATACGAAAGTTCTCTTTGCTGTTATCAGAGTTCGCAAGTTCATTGCTTTCAACCTCATCATCGTGGTGATCACCATCTGACTCTAAAATCGCTCCTGTGGGTACTTCATAGTTTTCGAATTCAGAATCCTTAAACGACGCCGATAAATTGATCCCGCCGACATTGCTGCGGTGATAGATAAATCTAACATCGCCGTCGTTAACGCTTTGAGTCTCGTACCCCAGAGACGTTTCGCTTTCGACCAGCTCCTTTTTAGCGATTGCGTTATCCACGACGTTAACAATGCCGCCAAGGGCGCCATTGGTGAAAAGAAGAGACGCTGGCCCTTTCACGACTTCAATCTGCTCAATGTTGAACAAATCTACGTCCATGCTGTGGTCGGCACCGAGTCCCGACACGTCTCTTGTACTTACCGTATTGTTTAAGACTTTCACTCGATCGCCGGATAGGCCCCTTATGGTGGGGCGACTAACCGCGCCCCCAAAATCGGTGACCGAAACGCCCAACAGATCGTCCAGTACCCCTCCCAAGCCCTCAGTGGCCGCATTGGCGACCTCTGAACCCAGAAGCACCCGAGCGTTTCCGGATACGCTGCCATCCAGTTCATTCAGCAGAGCAGCCGTAACGACGACCTCGTCAATTACCGCGGAGCCACGAAGGGCACCGTCATCGGCAGCGGCCGACGGACTCAAGCCTGCAGCCAGGGTTATCACACCCCCAATAAAATAAGAGGAGCCAAGAACGGCCCCACGGTTTTTGAATTCCATGTGTCATTTCCAGTAAAAATAAATGTTGAGGATCGAAACCAATCCACTGATCGATAAATTTCTACTAGTTCGCCGGTGGAGCCCGGCTGGGCTGAAAAAGATGGCGACCAGAAACAGGTCCAGAGAACGGTACAAACCGGCGCGATGCAGCAACAATGACAAAGGCAACCGGCATGAGTTGGGGCAGGAGCGCAGCAGCATCTCCACCATGCCCGCCACAAACCATGCATACGGTCTCTTCGCAATCGTCGTGATCCGTCAACAGCTCGATTTGTTCGTGGGCAATCAAAGCAACGCACGCCAATGACAGCGTGAGCGCTTTTAAAAAACTTAATTTCGCGCGGTTGACCATTCTAACGTCGTCGTCATATCTAGCGGTTTGATATGTTACAACATAACTTTTTAAGAGAGCAATGCCCAACCCCAACTTAGAGTTCGACTGGAATGACGGCCATCAAATAAACATCAATAACTAAGGCCACCGAGTTTGTGCAAGCTGACTCCCGCCTTAGTCTCTTCTAAACAGCCTCTAGCCCTAGAGCTGAGAAGCAGGACCGCAGCTCAGCGTGATCTAAATCTCTAGCGATAAAAACCACTTTCGTTCTGCGATCTTCGGAAGGCCATCGCTCAAGCACTTCAGGGGGATGAAATACATGTTGCACGCCGTGAATCGTCATTGGGCGATCCATCCCCTCAACATTTATGATGCCTTTCACCCGCAGCAAGTCGGGGCCACGAAACTGCATAAGCGTTTCCAGACAAAGTTCAAACAAGGCAGGATCCACCGCTTCTTCAAAAATCAGAACGCTTGCGATGACGGGACCATGACGGCTTTCATTGCGTTTTGCTGACGCCGAAGGGTTCGCCGCGATCATTGAATTTGCCGCCAATTCGTTTTCAAGGCGTATTTGCAAATCTGCCGCACTTTTATTTGAAGCATCTAGGAACCAAGCCGGGTCCGCTCCACCGTCTACCACCGTGCTTATTGGCACACCGGGCGCCAAATTTTGCAGTTGTTGTGTCAACGCCTCATGGCCAAACCCGGAAAGATCGGTCTTCGTAAGTAAAATTCGGTCGGCTACGGCTACCTGTTTTACTGCCTCAAAATGGGACCTAAGAGCATTCAGGCCGTTAACCGAATCCACAGCCGTCAACACCGAGGACAATTCGTACCGTGAGGCCACGGCCTCTTCGCCAATAATGGTTTGCAGAATCGGAGCAGGATCAGCAATACCCGTTGTTTCAATAACCACGCGATCAAACCAACGAACTCCGTCCCGAGCAAATCGCCAAGGCGCTTCTTTTAGGGTTTTAACCAGATCCGAACGAATGGAACAACAAATACACCCGCTGCTAACGGCTACCAACATGTCATCGTCGATTGGCGCAAGCAATTCATGATCTAAGCCCACCTCACCAAATTCATTGACAAGGATTAACGTTCTCTCCAGCGCACCGATCCGCCCAAGGTGTCGCAACACGGTCGTTTTGCCGCTGCCTAGAAAACCGGTAAGGATGGTAATAGGAATACGTTTGTCCGCTGTAGATTGCATGGTTTCACTCGGATTTAAAGCACTTGTGAGGGTGACCAGTACCAAGGGCGCACACCGGGCGTGAGCGAACTACCAATCTCGACAGGCCGTATCAGTGATCGCAATCGCAGGCACGGCACAAACGAAAATTAAGAATGTGCGCGATCATGACGCAGCCGGCCCCCAACACCGTCAGAAGGCGCTCCGCGAACTCTCCAAACAGGTCGTGTCCAAACAAGAAAGCGAACACTAGGAGCAGCGGTCCGCTTACCGCCCAGAACAAAATGCCGTAACTGCGATGGTGCCGGCAACCCAATCCAATTCCCAGAATCGTCGTCGGGAGCACCAAGTAGAGAAGAAGCAAATGCAGATTTTCTCCGGCAAACCAATACGCCGCCAATGAGGGCATCATGGTGACGACGAAAGGCACGGCAATGCAGTGGGCGATGCACAGCACCGACAAACTCACGGCAGATCTGTCCATAGTGGCAATGATGTTCACGGTGACGCCTGTTCAGCCTCGGGACAGTCTGTGCAATAACATTCTATCTCCAACTGGTTGCTGGCCAGACGAAATCCAGCATCTTCGGTGATCTTCGCCACCTTGGAAACGACAGGTTTTGGGATACTCACTTCTTCGACTTTGAAGCAGGATTTGCAGATCAAAAACTGTGGCGCTTGATGGGAGTGCTCGCAGGTAATGTGTGAGCAGGCAATGTATTTATTGGTCGTGTTGAGGCGATGAGCCAGACTGTTCGCTTCGAGAAACTCCAAAATTCGATACACGGACATCGGCAAAAGATCATAGCCGAGCTTGTCGCGACAGAAGTCCGTCAGCTCGTATGCTGACAGTGCTTTTTTCGATTCGACCAGCCCCTCAAGCACCTGTTGGCGCTTCGCTGTTAATTTGCAGCCCTCTTCGGCGCAGCGCTCTTGAGCGCGCGCGAGAACCGTCTGTGTTTTTTGCTGGATGATGGTATCTGCCTGCTTGTCGTTATGTTGCTTTATAACAATTTGAAAATTTCTTTGTCAATTTCCCTTCGCGGTTCCGCCCACAGCAACCGACAGGCGATAGGCCTGCAGTGCTGGAAGTACCGTCAAGATTAAGGTTGTGAAGTAGATCAAGGCCAAGGCCAGTAAATTAGACGAATTGAAAATTTGATAGGAGAGCATCAGCCCTAATTCCTGAGCGAACGCCGCATTTGCAAGCGCTATCGACAGCAGGAGCGCCAAAATGGCGAGGACAACGCCTGTCGTTACAATAAGCACAGACTCCACCATCAGCAGCCCAAGAACGAACAGGGAGGGAGCACCGATACTGCGCAGTATTTCTATCTCAGCCCGCCGCTCTCGCATAGAGGCAAACAGCATGGCGTTCAAACCCAGCAACGAGGAGAAGAACACTAAAATCGAGATACCCATCAGTATTGATTCCACGTTACCGACCAATTTCCAAAGCCCCGTCAACGCGACTGCGGGCAGGATTGCAAGCAGGGCTTCATCAGCATACGTATCGACCCAGCGTTTTACCTGCAATGTTGCTATCGGCGAATTTAGGCCGACAAGCACTGCTGTAACCGATCCAATCGGCGGGTGATCATGTTCATGATCGGCGGTTGGCTGCGAGCCTTGCGCTTGTGGGGATGAAGACGCCGATTCTGCACGCGGATTATGCTCACCGTGGTGTTCGTCGTGATGCTCGTGTTCGTCGTGATGCTCGTGTTCGTCGTGATGCTCGTGTTCGTCGTGCTGCTCGTGTTCGCCGTGCTGCTCGTGTTCATCGTGATGCTCGTGTTCGTCATGATGCTTATGCCTGTCGTGCCGCTCGTTCTCCTTGTGCTGCTCTTGACTGACTTCTTTCCGCGCCTGAACGGAACTTCCTTCGGGTCGTCGATCATTGCTTACTTCTTCCGCATGCAGGGCTTCAATGGCCTCCAGATCGACAAATAAAGCATTGTCCACAGGCGT
>Ga0181579_10002958_pt1 | contig 13529 bp, 6 predicted proteins | sample 071ome_24_FD_132996 | JGI IMG/M metagenome (GOLD analysis project Ga0181579, IMG submission 132996) | Coastal salt marsh microbial communities from the Groves Creek Marsh, Skidaway Island, Georgia - 071402CT metaG (megahit assembly) | ecosystem: Environmental > Aquatic > Marine > Intertidal zone... | reverse complement strand
TCCATCGCGTCCGAAACCGGGTACGGATTTTCAACCTCCACTCGAATCGAATCCCGAATCGAATTTTTGATCTCAAAAGTTAAAAAAATCCGATCGCGTCTTTGCGCCCAAAGCACCGTCGGCAGCGACGGCGTCGTCGGCGTCGGCGGCGCGACGACGACGACGTTGTCGCGATCTTCGGGTGTCGGCGTTGGTGGTGACGGCATCGTCGTTTCTTTTCTGCTATATCGAGTGCGCGCGCGCTTCCTTTTTTCTTTTTACCACAAAAAAAAAGGCGTTTCATTCTTCTCTCTCGGAACTTAAAAAATGTCTGAAACCCTAAATATCTCACACGGTTTTAAAATCCCGCTTCGTGGGGAAGAAAACGCACAAAAACTTCAAAACCATGAACGACACGGCGGATGAAGCCCGTCGCGAGGACGACGACGACGACGACGATTACGATTACGACGACGACGACGACACGTGGACCACCGTCGTCGCCAAGATGAAAGCGTCGTCGAAGAAACCTTCGTCGTCGTTTTCGTCGAGACCACCGCGAGCGCCGTCGCCGAGTGCTGTGGAAGCGTCGTCGTTGAGGAAAAATTCGAGCGAATTTGAACGGAGTTGTTCGTCGAGCGCGCAAAACTCGAGGAGAAACTCTCTGAGCATCGAGCAACAGCAACAACAACGACAGCGAAGGATCGGTGCGAGAGGAGGAGGAGGAGGAATCGGTGGCGGTGGGATTAAAAGCACGAACTCGTGGGACGCGCTGCGGCAGAGAGATGAAGAGGAAGAAGAGGAGAGCCAGACGGAGGAATTTGAAGACGCGAAGGACAAGTTGGTAAGCGCGGAAGGAACGACGACGACGGTCGAGGAGGAAGACGAGGAAGAGATGAGACGGAAGCAGAGAAAAAAGGAGAAGAAAAAGTTGCGGAGGAAGATGAAGGCGGCGCAGCAGCAGCAGCAGTTGGAACAACAACAACAACAACAACAACAAAAGCAGCAGCAGCAGCAGCGTACGCCGGATGGCGCGACTTTGGCAAAGCAGGAAGGAGAGTCGCCGGAAGAGCAAAATACTAAAACCTCTGAAGCGACGACGACTTCAACGAGTAAACTTGGCGCGAGCAGTTCTCGAGAGGGAGACGCTAAATCACCGAATGCGACGATGATGAGAGAATCGGAGAGTTGCGGGTCGTTGAAGTCGTTAGGTGATGAAGATGAAGAAGAAGACAGTGAAGAGTGGAAGATGGTGGAAAGCAAGAAAAAGAAATCAGGTTCGTCCAACTCGGCGTCGGCGTCTAATTTAGCGAAAATGGCCATGATGCGAAATAATTCAGGGACGACGGAGTTGACGTCGATGTCGTCGTCGTCGCAACATTTGCAGCAGGAAGAGCGTGGAACAAGCGACGGGAGCAAAAACAAGCAGAAAAAGAAAAAGAAGAAAAGTAAGTCGAATAAGAAGGAAGAGAAAGGTGGTTCTTCCTCCGGATATTCGTCCGAACCGGAATCACCTTTAGGCACGGATAGCTCGTTTTCTCTCTCCACGCCGAATGCGAATTCAAGTCAGGAAAACATTGCGCACATACGAACGACATCGATGAACGCCGCGAGTCGATTGAACACGAGCATGGACGCCTCGACCGAAAACCCTCGCGAGAGTACCAAAACGCAGGAAAAGAAGTTAAAAGACATTAAAACAACAACATCAACATCTGATGCTACCATGACAGCGACTAAAAAGAAGAGTGCCATCGAAGAAATTGCTCAGATGGTCACGAAGAACACCGCTTTTGATTCCGACGATTCTGAGGACGATGTCAGCGAACGACGCAGGAAGCAACACGAACGAGAAAAATCATCCACTCGCTTCCCGAGCACGGAAAAACTTATCGTGTTGCCTCCGACGTTGACTTCTTCAACTTCGCCGGTACATCGACCGTCATCGCCGTCGTTGGCGCGTGCAAGGCGTGAGAGCGACGAGAGTAGTAAGATCAACGCGTTACGAAGACAACTGTCCTCGGCATCTAGACAGCAGCAGCAGTACCAACAGCAACAACAAAGAAGCCACCACGGGCATACGCTTTCGTCTGAGCGCACGTTTTCAGAAGATTTACCCTTGGTGCCTGGTCGTTGGGCACACTTTGTAAATAAGTTAGACGAGTGGGTTTATTTCTTCACGGACGTGTTTTGGAAATCTTTAGGCGCATTTTTAAGCACCATTTTGAATTGGTTTCGAGGAGGCACGAGTAAGAAAACCGAAGAGGCACAACGAAGAGCCAGAGCGAATTTGAAGCGCATAAGAAAAGAAAATTCGAGTCAAAACTTAATTAACATGTCGCAACAATCGACCGGAAGAACGCCTACGTATACGAGCGGTTCTGATGCGGGATATTTAACTCCCCCGTATCTCCCCTCGATGCCAGGCGGTGCGAAAGCTCCACGGACGCAACTCAAAACACCCGCGTTGAATGCGAAGAAATATAGCGGCAAAGATCAAAAGGACAACTTTGGTTTGGACAATAGAGCGATATTGAATCCTTATTTGGGCTGTTTTGGCGGAGCTGGCGACCGCGCGCCGAGTTTCCGACGCGCAATTGTCCCAGAGGAGGATCCGTTTGCGCACAACGAACTCGTTTCGTGCGTCGGCTGTTCGAAGACGAACGTTTTACCAAACGCGAAAATTGTCGCCACTGGTGGATGGGATGGGACCATTCGCAGTTGGCGATGGAATCCAAATGTCGGTTTGTCCGGCGGCCACTCTTTATCGGGACACACAGACCGCGTTGAGTTTCTCTCCATCGCTGATTACAGCAACGCCGGCGCGGGCGTCATTCAAAAACCATTCCTGTGCGTGTCTGGTGGTAGAGATAACACCGTGCGCGTGTGGGATTTAGAAAGATCGCGCGAGACTCGTAAAATGTACGTCTTTGACGCTGTTACGTCTGGCGCTGTCGATTGGCAATCGGCGACCATCGCGGTTGGTTCGAGATCCGGCGCTCTTAGTTTATGGGATTTGAATACCGGTCAGAAAAGAGCGAGCATTCGAGGTCACCAAAACGATGTAACGTGCGTCATTAGCTATAACGAACCATCTTTAGATGGCGCTGGTTTATTCGTTTCCGGCGGCGCGGACGGTGTCGTCAAAGTCTGGGATCCGAGGCAAGAAGTTGCCGCAGCGACAATGACTGGGCACAGACGCCGTGTGTTTTCGGTATGCGCCGGGCCTCCCGGAGTTATTTTCGCCGGGGATTTTTCTTCGTCCGTGAAAACACACGTATTAGCGAGGCCGTCCGCGCGACCTCGCGATTTGCCGAACGCACCAAGAATCGACGGGTGTGAAGCGCCCATTTCGGGATTAGAGTACTGCTCGTTACCAAACGCTACGCCGAGAAGCGCGACGAATCAAAGAAACATACAAAACGGCCAACCCGCTGGAGTGTTGGTTTCCACCGCGGCATACTTTCCACCTTCGCAAAAGAGCAAAGAAACTCCGCTGTCTAAAGCCGTTTCGAACATCGCGAGCACTTTACTGTTGCGCAAAACGTCCGCGAACGCTTCGTCGGACCATCACAAAGACCTCCCGGTGCTCGAAACGGCCACCGGCGGCCGTAGCGAAACGTCCGCGTTAGCCAATGCTGCGAACATGCGCGTCCCCAGTTATTACAACGACGACGATGACGACACCTCTAATGATTCTGACGATTCTGACTCTTCCGATGCTCCCCTTGGCCTTCTCCACGTCCGGTGTGTCGACGGCCAAGGCGTGGGCCTCTCGGGCTCTCTCTTCGTCGAGCGCGAAGAAGGCGAAGTTGTCTTAGACTCCGACGTCGATATCAACGGCGGCTACCTCTACTCTTTACCAGGCACAGAAGGTCTCCTCACGTGCGCAGCCATGAGTGCCAACGAATCTACCTCTGAAGTCTCCATCTTCGCCGGTGCCGCTTCGGGAGCCATCTGCGCTTGGTCCCAAGGCGGCAGCTTAACCGGCTTGCCCGCTGAAAAGGATTCCTCCGCCGATTACAGCGACGACGAGTTTCACAGAGATTGGATGATGAACCATAAAACCGACGGGTTTTGGAAGTCTGAGTTTAGCGAAAGCGTCGACGTCGGATGCGAGAAATATTCCGTGGATTGAAAAGCTCTTTTAGACGCACGCACTTTATAATAATATAATAAATACATAAAAAGAAGAAATTAATCAGCCGTCAAACAGTTCAAACTAGAGGTAGTTTGGACTAGCCTGGGTGTTTAGGGTTTCAGATGATAGGAGGCACTATTCTCACAGCCGCCCCAGTTGCTACCAAGTACTGTTGATAGCAACGACAAGACAAGCAATAGTGACTCACATAAATCATTTTAAGTTTGAATACCCTTCACTAAGATAATGACAGTTGCTACCAAGTCCAATTGATAGTTAAATTAACTGTCAGTGTGTCAAACAGATGAAAAAAAAATATCTTCTTTGCCACGTGTGTTTTTTCCCAAAAGTACGGGAAAATGTGTGAAAGGTCAACCTAACGGCACAATTCTTATATACTCCCCCTCCCTTTTTTAAGAAAAAAACACAAGTGGGAGGAGAGGTAAGTTTGATTGAGAACAGCCACAAGACCCGAGACGATGGAGACGCGTCGACGAAGCGGAAGACGAAGCGGAAGCGGAGGGAAACGCGCCCCCGAGGTTCTCCTTTTTCTCTCGTTCGCTTTTGCTTTTTTTAATTCTTTCGATTCGATCTTTTCCTGTTTCACCGCTGTCGAGGCGGAAGTTGTCGCGCCGACCTGGGCGGCGATAAAGGCGAATAATCCTCGATCGCAGCAATGGCAAGGCATCACGGTGCACAAGGATGGCGATGTTCAAGTCGGCGTGGTTTTAAATGGACACATTTGGATTTCTAAAAACTCGGGAAGTAAATGGAGAGAAGTGGAAATTACACCAGGGAGCACGCAACAATACGAAATAGCGGCGATCGCAGATGACGACGCAAACTTGATGATTGTAGCAGCTACAAACTCAGATTTATATAAAACAACCGATGGTGGGACTACGTGGACGACTATCACGAACACGGCGCTCATGACGCAAACAGATACGAGCGCGCTTCCCTCGTGGAAAGGCTTATCGATGTCCGCAGATGGGCAATACATAACGGTGAACTCGTATAATGGAAAGATGTTTGTTTCGTCGGATTTCGGAGCGACGTGGACAGAGGCAAAATTGAGCGACGGTACAAACATGGGCGCTAAATCATTCACGTCGTGCGCGATGTCAGCGAACGGCAAATTTCAAACCGCTGTCGTCGAGAGCGGGTATTTATATCGAAGTGATGACTACGGCGCTACTTTTTCAGTACCGACTGGAATGACGAGCACCGAATCGTGGAAATGGGTGCGCATGAGCAGAGATGGGAAGTATCAGTTGGCCACCGTCATGGTGCAATATGTCGGTGGCTACATGGTACTTTCCAACGATGAAGGAGTTACGTGGACAAAAATAACGGGACAAGCGCTCGTGCCAAACATTGACACGTATGAATATACTTCCGTTTCTGTGTCCGGAGACGGACGGGTTATGATGGCTACAGCGTTTTTCTCGGAAGTGGTGCGTTCTGAAGACTACGGGCAAACTTGGACTGGGTCAGCGAATGGTCATCCTAGCGCAAGCCGCTGGGATGAAATCGCTTTGTCGTACGACGGGAAAGTGGTGTTGGCGTATTTAAGAAGCAGTTATTTATACATGGGTCGTTACGAGTGTATTCCGGGAACCTATGGTACTTTTCCCAACTGCGATTCGTGCCCTGAAAACACGTGTAGTTTTGGTGGCGATGGGACAATAGCATCGAGTTGTTCTGCTGAATTCTGCTTTGACATTGATTTTTCTTCTGCGGAGAGTGGGAATGACATGTTAGTCAAGAATCCAACGGAGTTTGTGATGAAACTGCCCACGGCGGTTCCTGCAGGAAACACTTTGCGTTTTGAATTCCATTCGTCGGACGATCCAGTGGTGACAAATTACATTTTAAACTCCGCAGATCCTTCATCTTCATTATTATCTGATGCTGAAGCGAGCAGTTATCTCGAATTCAGGGAAGGAGAGCGAGAGAAAACGTTCAAATTGCAACACGCCTCAACGAATCCATCTAAAATGTATGTAGTCATGGAGAATGTTGCGCCTGGTGGGACGTACGCCCTGCCAAATCGGTACCCGCTATATTCTCCTCGCACAATCGTGGCGAGGAAGAAGAAAATTTATGCATCGAACATCAACGATGGAGCGGCGATAAGTCAAATGCACACGTATGATTTTATCGTCACGATTGAGGCGTTACCTTCCGCAGAAGCGTTGGCATCAGGCCTTCCTTTTTCCGTCGGGTATGCAAGCACGTATCTGGTATTTTCGATGTCTGACGGTAATTCTGAAATCAGTTTCTCGACGACTTCGTTGACGAACAATTTGCGCATGTATGCTGTTGAAATCGGAACACAAGATTACCGCGTAAACGTGCCTCCTGAAAGCATATTTTATGAAGAATACGAGTTTGAACTCCCTGCCCCAAAAACGGTGGATATAAGTGTACGCTGCGGTTCAAACATGGTTCCTGAACGTGAAAACGTGTATACCGGAGAACAAACGAAAAAGTGTGTTGCGTGTCCGACCGGAACAACGGCCAAAACTTCTGCTGACTCTTTACTGGATTGCATTTGTCCCGCAGGTACGGTCGATGTTCGCGTGCAAGGTATCTTACCGGATACATACACAGTTGCACTGGATGCCTACCCGTGCGCGTCGGCTTCGTTATATTGTGAAAATCGTGAAATTGATGAAACTCTCGGAACGTATAAACAGTGCGTTGAATTTCTCGAAGGGAAACCGGTTGGAGTTATTCAAGATTATTATCGATATAAATACGAAGGTTGGGACCTCGTTATTCCAGGTTCTGAAACCGCGACGATTGAGTTGACTGATGCCGAATTACTCCTACTGACGCCGTTGGTTCCCGTTTTATCTTGCACCGGCGCCACTTGCGAATATAACGCTACGGGCGTAGCATCGAGCGGTTGCAAAAGCGGGAGCGAGGGGCCTTTGTGCTCTGTTTGTCAGAAGGACTACTACTGGCACCAAGATGACGAGCAGTGTGAAAAATGCTCTCTTAATCCAGATGGATATTTCTCTTCAGAGTTTATCGCGGTTATCATAATCGCGATTTCTATTTTCATCGGGGTAGCTATGCTTATCGTTCCCATTCGAGACAAACTTGATGAAATCGAAATATTCCGCGCGGCAGTCCGAGCTGAATTTCGGACGCGTTTTGGCATATTCAGAAACGATGTTTCTAGTGGGAAAAAGCAAGTTCAATTCATAACGGATGGCCAGACTCTCAAGGAGCGACTTGCATCGGGTCCAACCATGCCATCCTCGTTCCGCTATCGATTAGGACGAAAGATTTACGATTTCCTCGAAGATCTCGCGCCGAAAATGAAAATGCTCATCGGTTTCATGCAAGTGATAATGTTGTGGCCAGAAACTTTATATTTTGTGAGTTGGCCAAATGGTTTCAATAAGTTTGTTCAGGCACTGAAAGTATTCGCGTTGGATTTTGAGCTCTTGCCGATTGATTGCGTCGTTCAAAGAGATTATTATGCAAAATTCCTCGCGGCGACGATTTCGCCTTTTGTCGGATGTGCATTTATAATGTCGTGTTTTGGCTTCGCCTCGTTCGTATTTTCCCAAATTGGAAAAGTGGATTCATCGCGAAGATATATCGGATATGGTGTGAAAACGTGCGTCATGCTCTTGTTCATTATCTATCCTTCGGTATCGGGTACGATTTTGCAATACTTCCCTTGCCGTGATATTGGCGGCGGAGTGCGTTATTTACGATTCAGCATCGAAACGTCCTGCGATACTGAAAAGTACGACAATTTCGCTCCTCTCGTGTACATCATGCTCGTTGTGTACGTGATTAGCATACCAGTTCTTTTTTTGGCTTTTATGTCATCCGATTCGAAATCTCAATATTTCCGTATTCTGTTGAAAGATTATAAAGCCCAACACTGGTACTTTGAGATTATCGATATGCTTCGAAAGCTTTTTCTCGGGGCTGTCATTATTTTTGTCGGCGATAACGAGTCTGACTTGCAGCTTTACGTCATTGTGTTTGTAACCATGGCTTTTCTCGTATTGTTGGGCATGTTGAAACCATATCGCGTCGAAGACGACAACGTGATTGCCCAAATCGTAAACATGGAATTGGGATTTATCGCGTTAATTGCAATCGCGATTAAAGCGGGAGCAGATAGTCTCGGCTCTGAAAAAGTAGTCAACGGTCTCGTGCTCTTCGCAGTGATATCAGTAGTTCTCACCTGCGTCGCGAGTGGCGTGTTGCTTGCTTTCGTTTCAGACAGAGATCGACACGACTTTACAAAATACGACAGCGACATGTCTGGCGACATGGACCGAGACGAGCTAAAAATGCTCCTCCGGGATTTGAAAAAGAACGATAGCGATGACATCTGCGATTTAATCTTTTCCAAGTTTGACAAAGAGAAGCAAGATACCTTGGATTTTGACGAGTTCATTGAGGCTGGTACCTTCATCCATTCGTTGCCGGAGCGAGAGAAGAAGTCGTTCAAAATCTCCTCGATGTCTTTCCGCGAGAAGGACGTCGGAAAATAAAAGAGCAGAGAAGAAGAAGAAAGGAGAAGAAGACTCGGCTATCAATGATTTTATTATATTGTTATATTACCAGTATTATTATTCTGGCATGTTATCACACGCAGCGCGTATGCGCGTTGTTAATACTTTACTCTCGTCACGTTTTTTTCGCCTCCACACCTCATTCTGAGGCTCCACACGACTCCGCACTCTTCTTCTTCTCCTTCTTCTTTCTTCTTTCACGCGAGCGCGCGCCACAAAATACCAAACGTGCCGCCCCATGTTCAAAAAGTTCTCTTTGGACGACTTCCACGGCTCGACGCAGATCAAATCTTCCGTTCAGCGCGCGATTCGTTCGAAAATCGCCGAGCAGTTCCCGCAGCTCTGCAGCAACCATCAACACCGGGAGAAAAAACCAACCTCGGATTCAGATTCGGATGCCTCCTCTTCTTCCTCGGAGTCAGACTCCGATGACGACGACCAACCGACGCCGCTGGACCTTCTGATGCCGAAAAAGAACGCAGAAATCAGAGTCGGTAAACTCGAGAACAAAGTCACGGTCGTTTTGGTTGAAAACGAACCTTTGTTTTTCCAAGTCGTGAAAGACGGTCCGTATTACCCGACTTTGAAAGTCCTTCATCGATTTCCAACGATCATGAAACGCTTGAGAACGGATAAAGGAGCGATTAAATTTGTGTTTAAAGGATCGAACATCATGTGTCCCGGGTTGACGAGCGAAGGGGCGACCATGCACGACGAGGTGGAGGAGGACGAACCGGTGGCGATATTCGCGGAAGGGAAGGAGCACGCGTTAGCGGTAGGAACGTGCGTCATGAGCACGGAAGCGATGCGGACGGAAAACAAAGGCATCGGGGTGGAATTGTGTCACCACTTAGGCGACGGGTTGTGGGAATATCTGTCCAAAGTGCACGAGTAGTTTCGCGTAAAGTGTCTCACATGTAGTTTATTTAATGTTAGAAAGAATCCTAAAAAGTTATTTATTATTCAAACGAAGCGAGGCGGCTAGATTTCGAGAGCTAATACAATGTTTGTGTGTGCGCGTTGCGAGGGAGAGATAGAAAGTCTACTTTCTAATCGCTCCCTCCGCTCTTCTCTTTACCTCCCCCGCTACCTTTCCCGTACGTTTGCTTCCCCCACGAAAACGGAACGTATTTATGCTTAATCATATGTCTCAACTGCTGTTTCATCGTCATCGTGAACAACATTATAAAATACATCAACAATATCGGCCAAAACACGGGCACGTCAAACACCGGGAAGAAGGTCATGGAGAAGGAAACGAGCAAACTCTTCGCGGATTTCACCCAAAACTTAAACTCTGGAAGTTTTCGGACGAACGGTCTGACGAAAACGCAACGAAAGAAAGGAAAAAGAGAGGGTAAAAGGTCAGCGCGAAAGAACAAAGTCGCATTAGAAAGGCGGATGGAGAGAGAGAGAGAGAGAGAGAGAGAGCGGGCGCTCTCGCGCGCAAAACAAATATACTTTTAAAAGTTGAAACTACTACTTTATATTTTACCTGTACTCTTCGTTGTTGCTGCTCGGCAAAGTCGGCCCGTCCCCTCCGGCTGGATCTCTCGCCGGGCTCAAAAACCCAATCACCAAGTTCAAGTTATAAATCCCGAGGCCGTACGTGACGATGTAATACCCGTGCACGAAATACGCGCGGAGGAAATACGCCAGGCAGAGGAAACACCACACCGCCCAACGTTTCCCGGTAAACGGAACGCTTCGATCGAGCACGCGTTGCAGTCGCTGCGAGGATTGGATGCGAAGTTTCGCGAGTGGGTTGCCTTCGAACTGGGTCGGGTCTTCCGAGGCGCCGTAGGCGAAGGATTCCGACATGCTTTTACGCGTCTTCGTTCTTCTTGTTCGTCGTCGAGAGAATCAAAACGTCGCGGTCGCGAAAGTGTGCAGCTCTGCGCTAATCAATCAGTTTGGTCCTCAAGATGTGAACCCTAAACCCTAAACCCTAAACGTATCGTTTTGCAAAAAAGCAAAACTCTCTGCTGTGGGGAAAAAATTTCGAATTTACGCGACTCTCGAGACGCAGCAAAAACGCGCGCGCGCGCTTTGAAAAGTAAGAGAGAGAGAGAGAGAAAGAAACACGTCTCTCTCTTCTTCTTCTCGCTCTCTTTATATTTCTGGCGTTGCGGTGTGGTTATATCATCAGCAAAAGTCTCTCTTTATTTAAAAGCAAGTCATGATGTCTGACATCATCATCGGCGACGGAGAAGAAGAAGAAGAAGAGGAAGACGCGGCGTCGCTGCTGGCGTGGATGTCCGCGAAGGAGGACGCGAAGCTCGAAGAAGAAGAAGAAGAGCACGACGACGACGATGAAAACGAGGAGCTGGGGATGCCGCGGCGGCGGTTACCGCCGACGCCGGCGCGGTTTTCTTCCTTGTTCTCTCCTCCAGGCAACACCGAGAACAACGAGAACAACTCGACGAGTCTGAGAAAGAGAGCGGAAGTGCTGACGCCGCCGAGCGCGACGACATCGACGTCGACTGCAACGACCACAACAACGCCAGGAAGAGGAGGAGGAGGAATAAGTTTAGAGGAGACGGCGAGGAAAATCGACGAGGAATATTTCGCGACGCCGAGAGGAGAAGACGCGAGCGAAAGCGCGGCGAAGCGGTTGGACGGGTTGAAGGTGGAAGAGGAGACTTTGTACATGCGAAAGAATCCGCGACGGGCGGTGGCGTCGCTTTCTTCTTCTCCTTTTCCTTCTTCCTCGCGCGACGAGAAACCGTTGATTCTTCCAGAGGCGAAACCGATTGGAAGTTATCCGATGACGGATTTAGAGAGGAGGACTTTGGCGCTGAGCGCGGATTCCGAGGGAAAGGAAGACGCTTTGGAGAGAGCTATTCATCGAGCGATGGAGAGAGCGGGGACGCCGGTGAGCGCGAGCGCACCACCGGCGGCGATGCCCGCAATAGTGCGCGAAGGCGGAAGAGATTTAAAACAGACCGGTGTTTTTAGCAGCAGTAGTAGTAATGATGATAAAAATAACAGAAAGCTCGAGGCGTTGCGTGTTCGAGATTTTAGAAGTTTAGAAAACGTAAAGGAAATCAGAGAAGGCGCGATGAGAGTTAAAACGTGGTTTCGCTCGCTCGGCGTCGAACTCAACGAAAGCGTGTTGGTATCGGCCAAAGACGACGATGAAAATGAAGTGGATACGTTTGCTCGAGCGTTAACCAAAGCTGCCACGGATGGGAGTTTATTGAAAGAAATAGTAGAATCCGAATCGAACGTTCGCATTCCATCGGGCGTTTTCGCCGCTTCTTCGTCGATTACCGAGGGAGTTTTGAAACACTTACGAACGGTTCCAGGCGTAAAACCGCGCTATTTATGGTGCGAAGACGAAATAGAGACGGGTATCAACGTCGAAGCGACGGTTGGCTTGTTCGATGATATCAGATCGTGCGGCAGGTGGGACTGAGAAAAAGTGACCGATGATTGTAAAATTCGCGCTCGCAGAAGGCTAGAAATTTTTAAAAACTACTTTAGTAAATGCACATGATTATTGCTTTGACACTTTATTGCACTTTGTGCGAGCCTCCCTTTCTTCTGCCAAGCCTTCCGGTTCGAGAGAATCTCGGAAAGAGAAACCAAAATACCCAGTGTTCACCTTTCGTTCGTTCAAACACCGCTCTCACCCTCGCTTCTTCTACGTGCGTACTCAATCCCGCCGCGTCTCTCGCCATCGACTTCGGACTAAAACTCCCGCCCCGCTCCTCTCTTTCCCGCTTCGCTTTCAAAGACGCGACGTAAAATTCCCCTCGTTTTACCGCCATGTACGTTTGGTAAAATAAACCAAACGTGAGAGGAGCGATGGTCGCGGTGGCTACGACGACTATACTCCACGTGCCAATCCACGTGTCTTCGCACGCGCTCACGTATTTCAGGGCGAAGCTGCAATACTGTATGAGCGCTCCCGTCGAGGTTGGAAAATGTCCGATGTGATCGTACGCGTTCTTGCCATAGTTGGAATATTTATCCGTGCCACTCATGATTTTTACGTACGGTTTCATAAACGTCGCTCTTTGCGACGTGAACGGCAACAAAATGGCAACGACAAACGCCAACGCGCATCCCAACGAACACCACAAGCAAAAGCACGTAAACGCTCTCACGTTGTGTTTGCCGACGCAATTTTGCAAAAACGGACAGTGGTGGTCTAAATCGACTATGCACTTATTACACGTGGAGCAATGCGAGGTCCCGAACGGTTTAACATCGTCGCATTTGATGCAATACGCGCAATTTCTGAACGAGTCTCGCGGCACGACAGTCGTCGGATGTCTCGTCTCCGTTCCGCCGGTTTCCACGTCTGTTTCCTGCGCGTCAACCTCTAGATTTTCGTACTGCTGCTGTTGCTGACACCACGGCAACGGCATGATCCCATTCCTATTATTCATATTATTATCATTACTACTACTACTACTACTCGCATTTCTACTTCTACCACTCTCCACGTCTTCTCCATCGCTTTCGCCTTCGCTCCCTTCCCCGTCCTCTCGCAACCGGCGAATGCTCTTCGGCGGCGAAAAAATCGACGACGCGTAGTTCCAATAAATATTCGCGCACGCCAACATCAGCGCGCCTCTCAGCGCGAAACACATCGCCCAATCCGCCGCGGTTCGTTCCATCTCCCCGTTCAAAATCACCTCTCGTTCCGTCGTCAGCTTCGGAATCGACACGAAATACGTCTTCGAGACTAAAAAGTACACCAAAGAGACCACGGTTGGTATTAAAATCCGTCCCATCGTTCTCGCGCAGCACCGCGCCGGCAGCACGAGGCAATATTTTTCGCAGCTGCACCCGTTCTTCTTCTTCCCGTTCGCATTCGCCTTCCTCTCTCCGAACTCGCGCGCCTG
>Ga0181579_10002957_pt1 | contig 13529 bp, 10 predicted proteins | sample 071ome_24_FD_132996 | JGI IMG/M metagenome (GOLD analysis project Ga0181579, IMG submission 132996) | Coastal salt marsh microbial communities from the Groves Creek Marsh, Skidaway Island, Georgia - 071402CT metaG (megahit assembly) | ecosystem: Environmental > Aquatic > Marine > Intertidal... | reverse complement strand
GATGTCGATGTCGTGGTCGAATTGATCGGCGGTACAACGGTCGCACATGAACTGATTGCTCTGGCTATTGAGCAGGGCAAACATGTGGTCACGGCCAACAAGGCGCTGATTGCGGAACATGGCAATGCGCTAGTTCGGCAAGCCGAGGCGGCCGGAGTCGAAATCCGTTTTGAGGCTGCCGTTGCTGGCGGTATTCCTGTCATTAAGACCTTACGCGAGGCCTTGGCTGCCAACGGGATTGAAGAGGTCGCGGGTATCATCAACGGCACCGGCAACTTCATTTTGACAGAGATGAGTACCAAGGGGCGTGCCTTTGATGACGTGCTTGCTGAGGCGCAAGCATTGGGTTACGCCGAGGCCGACCCTACATTTGATATTGATGGGACTGATGCAGCGCACAAGCTAGTGATTCTGGCGTCGCTCGCGTTCGGGATCCCCCTCAGCATTGATGCCCCCTACAAGCAGGGCATTCAGGCAGTGACGCCGCAGGATCTCGATTACGCGGCCGCCATGGGTTACCGCGTCAAACATTTGGGCATTGCGCGTAATACCGCTCTCGGCATTGAGATGCGCGTGCATCCGACGCTGGTCCCTGAGCAGAACCAACTTGCGACAGTGGACGGCGTGTTGAATGCGGTGATGGTCCGAGGAGATGCGGTCGGTGAGCTGGTGCTGGTCGGGCCCGGCGCCGGTGGTGCTGCGACCGCCTCGGCGGTGTGCGCTGACCTAGTCGATATCGCGCGCAGTGGAGGCGCTGGCGGGCCGGCACTGGGCGTACCCGCAGAGCAGCTGAGCCCGAAGCCTTTCGTGCCTGCAGCCGATATCACCAGCGAGTGGTATGTCAGACTGACAGTGACAGATGTTCCCGGCGTTATGTCTGACATCACGCGAATCCTCGCGAGTCACGGGGTGAGCATTGAGTCACTCGTGCAAAAGGCTGCACAGGAAAATGACACTAACGTTCCCATTGTTATGCTGACCCATGTGGCCCCTGCTTCCGTAATCAATGAGGCAGTCGCGGAGATGACTGCACTGGAAAACGTGCAACCCGATTTTGCCTTGTTGCGCGTTGAGTCTTTCGAGCGTTGATGCAACTGTGATGCGAGGAGGGTGGGAGTGAGTATTCGTTACCTCAGTACCCGCGGTCAGGCGCCCACGCTCGATTTCGAGGGCGTGCTGCTGGCCGGCCTGGCTAATGATGGTGGTTTGTACCTGCCCGAAACCTTGCCGCATTTCAGCCCTGCCGAGCTGCAGGCGATGCGCGGCCTGAGCTATACAGAGCTTGCGACCACGGTGATCGCGCCTTTTGTTGACGGGTGCATAGATCGCGAAACACTCGCGCAGTTGGTCGATGAATCCTATCGGGACTTTCGCCACGTGGCGGTCGCGCCTCTAAAGCAGCTGGATCATGACCAGTGGCTACTAGAGCTTTTTCACGGGCCCACGCTTGCCTTCAAGGATTTTGCGCTGCAGTTACTGGGGCGGTTGCTCGATCACGTGCTAAGTCGGCGCGGCGAGAGGGTGGTGATTATGGGCGCCACTTCCGGTGACACGGGGAGCGCGGCCATTGAAGGATGTCGGCACTGCGAGCACGTTGATATTTTTATCCTTTACCCCGATGGGCGGGTATCCGATGTACAGCGGCGGCAAATGACCACGGTGAGTGGCGACAACATTCACAATCTCGCGATAAGAGGCAATTTTGACGACTGCCAGGCGCTGGTAAAGGCCAGTTTTGTTGCTGAGGCCTTTCTCCCCGAGAGAAGGTCACTGGTCGCCGTGAATTCGATCAACTGGGCCCGCATCATGGCCCAGATCGTTTATTACTTTTATGCCGCTTTCGCACTCGGCGGTCCCGACAGGCCGGTTAATTTTTCCGTGCCGACGGGAAACTTTGGCGACATCTATGCGGGTTACCTGGCCAATCGGATGGGGTTACCGATCAACAATTTAGTAATAGCGACCAACCGCAATGATGTGCTGCATCGCATGCTGACGACGGGCACGTATGCACGGCAACCGATCGAAGCGTCTTTGTCGCCCAGCATGGATATTTCGATTTCCTCGAACTTTGAGCGACTACTGTACGACCTCTACGATGGGGACGCAGCGCAAATCGCCCAATTGATGGCTGATTTTTCCGCAGGACAGATTACATTATCGGATGCGGCGCTCGCCAAAGCGCGAGGATTATTTTCGAGTGCGCGCGTGACCGATGACGAAACCTGCGAAGAGATTCGAGCATTGTGGCAGCGCACGGGCGAGCTCGTCGATCCACATACGGCGATTGGCACTAAAGCGGCGCGCGCCTGCACGCGTCCCGATGAGGGACCGATGGTGACGTTGTCGACGGCGCATCCCGCCAAGTTCCCCGGGGCGGTAGAACGAGCCAATACGGGGCGGCAACCCGCATTACCTGAACATCTCAGCGATTTGTTCGATCGTGAGGAAAGATTCCATACGCTGGATAACAATATCGCCGATGTGCATGCCTACATGGCGGCGCAGTGCCGTATCTGACGACTCCAACGATACGCCGGCGGACCGCCGGTATCAGTCCAGCGCTCCAGGCTGCTGCGATTCCCGAAGTACTTAAGCGTGTTTATGCGAGCCGCGGCGTTCAGAATCCGGCTGATCTCGCGCTTACCCTCGACCAACTGACTCCCCCCACGTCCCTGAAAGGCATTCAGGAGGCCGCTGAGTTATTGGCTGACGCGATAGAAGGGGAAGCGCGCGTATTGATCGTTGGTGATTTCGATGCGGACGGCGCCACCAGCTGTGCCATGGCCGTTTCTGTGCTGAGGCAAATGGGCCTGAGTGAAGTCGCCTACCTGGTACCCAATCGCTTTGAGTTCGGCTACGGCTTGACGCCTGAAATCGTCGAAATGGCGGCGCGGCAGGCGCCCGATCTGTTGATCACCGTCGATAACGGCATTTCCAGTATCGAGGGCGTGGCCGCAGCTCAGGGGCTGGGTATCAGCGTCTTGATTACTGATCATCACTTACCCGGCAATACCCTTCCGACCGCTGATGTTATTGTAAATCCGAACCAGCCAGGGTGTGCGTTTCCCAGTAAGTCACTTGCCGGTGTCGGGGTGATGTTTTACGTATTGACCGCTCTTCGCGCGACGTTGCGACAGAGAAATTGGTTCGCCGATCGTGGCATAGAGCCGCCGAACCTGGGCGATGCGCTGGATCTGGTGGCGTTAGGGACGGTAGCCGATGTCGTGCCCTTGGATCGCAACAATCGGATTCTGGTTGCCGCTGGATTAGCACGCATACGCAGCGGCAGAGCGCGACCCGGTATCGAGGCGTTATTTGAAGTGGCGGGTCGTGATCATCGCGCTGCGACGGCGGGTGATTTGGGCTTTGTGGTCGGGCCGCGGCTCAATGCCGCGGGGCGCTTGGACGATATGTCGATTGGCATAGAGTGTTTGCTCTCGGAGTCAACTCAAACCGCGAGGCAGCACGCACAGGCGCTACATAATTTAAATCGAGAGCGGCGGGATATTGAGCAATCCATGCAACAGGACGCGCTCGCTAAACTCGAGGCATTGGATCTATCGGGTGGGCAGCTGCCCTATGCCATGACACTCTATGATCCATCCTGGCATCAAGGTGTCATCGGTATTCTGGCATCAAGAATACGGGAACGTGTCTATCGGCCCACGCTGGTTTTTGCTGACGCCGATGAGGGTATGTTGAAGGGATCTGGACGCTCCATAGCCGGATTGCATCTGCGCGATGTGCTTGATCAGGTGGCCACGCGACATCCCGGCTTACTGGAGAAGTTTGGAGGCCATGCCATGGCGGCGGGGCTCTCTCTTGCAAAAGCTGATCTTGATACCTTCCGGGAAGCGCTCAATAGCGTTGTGGCTGAGACATTGAGTCATCAGTCACCCGAGCGAATCCAGGACAGTGACGGGGCATTGGCGGCGGGAGAGATGAACGTCGAGTTGGCGGAGCAGCTGTCGGCGGGAGGCCCCTGGGGGCAGCAGTTTCCCGAGCCGTTATTTGACGGTCGCTTCAGTGTTAAGCGACATCGTATCGTGGGTGAAAAGCATCTGAAGTTGTCCCTCGAGTCTGACGGCAAAGAAATTGAGGCTATTGCCTTCAACGTTGATGCCGAGCAGTGGCTGGCTCAGCCCCTTGAGTCAATAGGCGCTTTGTATCGACTCGATATCAATGATTATCGGGGTGATCGAACGGTGCAGTTGGTGATCGACTCTTTCTGGGCGGAATGATGCCTTTGTACCGCGTGCTGCTGTGGCACAAGTGCGGACAACCCTTTAGACTCCCGCCCCTGTAGCGCCACCCGCACCGGGCTTCCCACCCCATAAGGCTTGGTTTCGATGGGGGTGGTTGCGATTGTGATCGTCGAATTCTGGAACTGTAATTGTGGAAATAGCCCCCCTCGTTAACCAAATTAAAGACCTCCGCGCGCGTACCGACGTGCTGAGGGGGTATCTTTGACTACGCTGTAAAAAAAGACCGTCTGAAAGAAGTCGAGCTGGAGCTCGCTGAGCCCAGCGTCTGGGATGACCCTGAAAAAGCGCAGGCGCTGGGACGAGAGCGCGCCTCGCTGGAAGTTGTCGTTACCACGATAGAATCGCTCGACGGCGGTTGCGCCGACGCGAGCGACTTGCTCGATCTGGCTGTTGAGGAGGATGACGCTGATACCGCGCAATCGGTTGAGCAAGATCTCGCCTCGTTAGAGACACTGCTGGAGCAGCTTGAGTTTCGCCGCATGTTTTCCGGCGAGACTGATCCCAACAATGCGTACCTCGATATTCAAGCTGGCTCTGGTGGCACAGAGGCGCAGGATTGGGCTGAGATGCTACTGCGGATGTACCTTCGGTGGGGTGAAGACAAGGGCTTCAAAACCACGTTAGTCGAAGCCTCCGCAGGCGAGGTGGCGGGGCTCAAGAGTGCAACCATCCAGTTCGAGGGTGATTACGCATTTGGCTGGTTGCGAACCGAGACAGGTGTGCATCGATTGGTCAGAAAGTCGCCTTTTGACAGTGGGGGTCGCAGGCACACCTCGTTTGCTTCGGTTTTTGTCTCCCCAGAGATTGATGACAACATCGAGATCGAGATCAACCCCGCCGATCTGAGGGTGGATACCTATCGCTCCTCGGGAGCCGGGGGGCAGCACGTGAACACCACCGACTCTGCGGTGCGAATTACGCACGAGCCGTCTGGTATTGTGACCAGCTGCCAAACCGAGCGATCTCAGCACCAGAACCGTGATAACGCCATGAAGCAGTTGCGGGCGAAGCTCTACGAAATGGAGATGCTCAAGCGCAGTGCCGAGAAGCAGGCGATGGAAGACAGTAAGGCGGATATCGGGTGGGGCAGTCAGATCCGCTCATACGTCCTTGATGACTCGCGGATTAAGGATTTGCGGACAGGGGTTGAGACCCGTAATACTCAATCCGTGCTCGATGGCGCTTTGGATCCGTTTATTCAAGCTTCGTTGAAGCAGGGTCTTTAGGTGCAGATGTGATGGAGAAAAGCGTGGACAAGTCGCAGCAACCAGAAGCCGAGAATCGATTGATTGCCGAGCGTCGGGCCAAGTTGGCCGCGTTGCGCGAGCAGGGCCCCGCCTTCCCCAACGACTTTCGTCGCACAGCCATGGCTGGAGACTTACAGGCTCGATTTGAGAGCAGCGATAAAGTCACGTTGGAGGTCGCTGACGAGCGGTTTTCGGTCGCGGGGCGCCTCATCCGAAATCGCGGCGCTTTTTTATTGATTCAGGATGGCTCCGGCACCATCCAGCTCTATTTGAATCGAGATGCACTCTCTGAAGAAGCGGTTCAGGCGATTAAAACCTGGGATTTGGGTGACATTGTGGCGGCATCTGGACCGCTTCATCGCAGTGGTAAGGGTGATTTGTACATCAATATGGAGGCGGGACGGCTGCTGACCAAGGCCCTGCGCCCCTTGCCCGACAAATACCATGGTTTGGTCGATCAGGAAATGCGCTATCGACAGCGCTACGTAGACCTCATTGTTAATCCGGAAGTTCGGGAAATTTTCCGCATACGCGCGGCAACCATCCAATTTATCCGGCAGTTTTTAGCCGAGCGCCAGTTTGTCGAGGTCGAGACCCCCATGCTGCACCCCATCGCGGGTGGTGCGACGGCGCGCCCTTTTATTACGCATCACAATGCGCTGGACATGGAAATGTACCTGCGCGTCGCCCCGGAGCTTTATCTGAAGCGGCTTACGGTCGGAGGGTTAGAAAAAGTCTTTGAGATCAACCGCAATTTCAGAAACGAAGGGTTGTCTACGCGACACAACCCCGAGTTTACGATGCTCGAGTTCTACTGGGCTTATGCCGATTATTGCGATGCCATGGATCTGACTGAAGTCTTAATGCGTGAACTGGCTCAGTCGGTACTCGGCAGCACTGAAGTGAAATATGGCGACATGACTTTTCATTTCGATCAGCCGTTTACGAGAATGACGGTGCTGGAGGCCATACTCAAATACAACCCGGATATTAAGACGACAGATTTAGCTGACAGAGATGCAGCGAGCCGCGTTGCGGATAGTTTGGGTATCAGCGTCGAGTCGAATTGGGGGCTCGGCAAAATCCAGATTGAGATATTCGAGGCGACGGCGGAGTCTCAGTTGCGAGAGCCGACCTTTATTACCGCTTATCCGACCGAAGTGTCGCCGCTGGCGCGCCGCAACGACGATGATCCCTTCGTCACCGATCGCTTCGAGTTTTTTGTCGGTGGCCGGGAGTTGGCGAATGGCTTTAGCGAGCTCAACGATGCTGAAGATCAGGCCGACCGGTTCAGAGCACAGGTCGAGGCCAAGGAAGCCGGCGATGATGAAGCCATGCACTTTGACCACGACTATATCCGAGCCCTAGAGTATGGTTTGCCGCCCACGGCAGGCGAGGGGATCGGTATTGATCGACTCGTGATGCTACTGACAGACTCCGCTTCCATCCGAGACGTGATTCTCTTTCCCCACCTCCGTCACGAGTAAGCACATTTGAATCCGCGCCTCGTGGTTTTGCGCGCCGCGGGGACTGTCCTCAATTCACTGCGGAACTCGCGCTCGGTGTTATGGCCCCGAGGCACGTTGTGTGTGCGGCTTCAGCCACCCATCGACTTCAGCGTCCCCACGGCGTTGTAGGCACTGGCACGCGGCGGTGCTATGCTCTTTCAAACTCAAGGGAATCTCCAACGTGCTTCTTTGGCCGCGTGTCGCTGCAACTCTTTGTATAACCGCTAGTTTGCTCACTGCTGGATGCGGGATGAATCCTGTCGGAGCGGGCGCAGGCGATACCGCCGCCAATCAGGGCGGAGAGGGCGAGAGTGCTGGCCCGACGGCGTGTGACTGCCCCGCGCCGTTGCAGATCGACCATTTCAGCGCCGGCATGAATGCGTTGGCGAATGGCGATGATGATGAGGCACGAACCCAATTTACGCTGCATGCCCAGACGGATGAACCGTTTGCGGGCGAGGAAGCGGAGGCTGGATTGGTTTTGTTGAGCCTGCTTGTCGCGTCTCATAATGCCAGCTCGTCTCAGCAGGGTGGTGCGTCGCCAGGTACGGCAAACAGGCTGACGTTACTGGCGCGGGTCCTGAATCTGATTACGCAGTTGGAGCAGGATCGCGCAGAATTGACGGCGCAAAATGAAGCGCTGGCGAGTGATCTCGAAAAGCGCGAGGAGGCGCTTAAGCGGTTACGGGAGCTGACGTTGGGTCAGCCGGAAGCGTAACCTTGAACCGCGCGCCTTTTTCAGGCTCGCTCTCAACACTGATTTCACCTCCCAGCATCTGACAAAACTCCCGAACGATCGCGAGGCCCAAACCGGTGCCACCGTATTTTAGGCCGGTGCTCGACTCCGCCTGAGTGAACGCCTCGAAAACCCGGCTCTGTTGGGCTTTCGTCATGCCGATGCCGGTGTCTGCGACCCCGATTATCAAGCGGTCGTGGTTGATGTGAGCTGAGACCGTAATCTCTCCGTCCTTGGTGAATTTGCAGGCATTGGAAAACAGATTAGTGATGATCTGCTGCAGTTTGCCGCGATCCGTGTCGAGGTCTCGCATGCTGTCTTTATCAATATCCAGTATCAGACGATTATTGTTCTGTAGTAGCAGTGGCGAGAGCGCGTCACAAACCTGAACGATCAAACCAGCGGGGTTGAAGACCTCAGTACTGACTTGCATCTTGCCTGTTTCAATTTTGGATAAGTCAAGAATGTCGTTAATGAGGGTGAGCAACTGCTTGCCCGAGAAGATGATGGTCGCGAGGTCATGATGGAATTGCTCTCGATCAATGGCGGTGCCATCACCCAATTCATCTTGCAGCATTTCTGAGTAGCCGATGATGGCGTTGAGGGGCGTTCGCAACTCGTGGCTGACGTTGGCGAGGAACATACTTTTTGCGGCGTTGGCAGAGTCGGCATCCGCTCTTGCGGTATTCATTTCTTCGATGGCGGACTGCAGTTTGGTCGACATTTCGTTAAAGGTGCGCGCGAGATCGCCAATTTCTCCAGCGTCGCGCTGCTCATCGATGCGGTAGGTCAGGTCGCCAGATCCAAAACGCTCAACGCCCCGTTTCATTCGAGTCAGTGACGCATTGGTGCTGCGGATCATGGCGAAGACCAGCGCCAGTGTAATCGCGATAGAGCCAATAAAGCCGATTACCGTAATCTGGTCTGTGAGGGTGATGGTCGCGTCGATTGCGCTCGCCCGTTGCACGGCAACATAGGACTGACGCTGATCCAGTTCCTGTAACCGCTGCTGCGCATTGTTGTAAGACAACGCCGATTCAACGTCAGACGCAGGTCCCACATCATTGTATTGCTCGTAGAACAACCGCCACTCCGCCAGCAGGGCGGTGGTACTGTCGAACAGGCGCCGATAATAGGGCTCGAGCTCGGTCCCCCCATAGCCCCCCAACTGGCGCAATCGCTCGGTGATAATCTCGAGGTCGGCGCGCGCCTGATCAAGTTCGCTGCTCTCGACGGGATCTTCTGTGGTTTCCCGAAGGGTCGCGAGCACGAGAATTTGTTGTCGCTTGTTTTGCAGGTTTTGCTCGAGTTCTGAGGTCAGCTGTGCGGCGGTGACGGCCTCCTGATACGCGATTGAGCTCTCGTTACGCGCAAAACTTCCCCATAACGATGTTCCCACGTTGATGGCAAACAGAATGAGGATGGCGCCGGAGAAAAGATACAGCCGGCCACGCAGGCTGAGCCGGGGCCGCAGCTGTGCGACGGGGTTACGCGTTCGCATCGATCCAGCCCGCGATTTTTTCCAGAAGATCAGGGAAGTCCACCGGCTTGGTAGCGTAGTCAGAACAGCCGGCCGCGAGCGCCTTGGCTTTGTCTTCCTCCATGGCGTGCGCAGTCAGCGCGATGATGGGGATATGGCTTATTTGCTCGTTGTTTTTCGCTTCCTTGCAAGCGGTCCAGCCGTCTTTGATCGGAAGGTTCATATCCATCAAAACTACGGCAGGCCGGTGGGTATGCATGGCGTCCAGCGCCGCCTCTCCGTCGTTCGCAGTGATCACGCGGTGCCCCGCACGCTCGAGTCGTCGCACCAGCATGGCACGATTCACCTCGTTGTCTTCGACCAAAAGAATGCTCGGGGGTTGTGCGTTCATTGCGTGAGTCCCAGCACCGGATACGTCAGAATTGTGTCCTCAATACCTTTTACGACCAGCTCGCGCGGTGCTCCCAATTCAAAGACGCCCGCGGGTAACAATCGGGCTGTGGCATCGGCGATAAGGATTTCGTTGACCTCAGTCTGACCTTCAATCCGCGAAGTCACATTCATGGCGTGGCCGACGCAGCCATACTTGGCGCGCTGTTCCGAGCCGATGTTGCCCGCGATAACCATGCCGGTGTTGAGCGCAATGCGCTGGCTCAGAACAGGGAGACCGGCAGCCTTGTTCGCCGTATTCACCGTGGCCATGGCGTCGCGCATCGCAAGCGCACAGCGTACGGCGCGCTCGGGATCTTTCTCGGAACGGCGCGGCGCCCCAAACACCGCGAGGATAGCGTCCCCCAGGAATTCGTCGATGGTGCCCTGATGGTCAAAAATGATCCCCGTCATTTGCTCAAAATAACCGTTGAGGAGCGACACGACTTGGGGCGGTGGGAGGTGTTCCGCAAGGCTAGTAAAGCCGCAGATATCAGACATCATGATCGTCACTTCACGCAGGTCACCACCGAGCTCGAGTCCCTCGGGTGCTTCTAATAGCTGCTCGACGATTTCGTCAGATAAATAGCGACCAAACGTTTGCCGAATGAAGCGCTCATTACGCTCCAGTTGCTCACGATAATCTTCCTCCCGGTCGTGCCAGCGTTTACGTTCAATGCCCGCCGAAATGCGCGCCTGCAACAGTACCGGATTGAAGGGTTTGAGGAGGTAGTCGTCTGCGCCCGCCTGAATACAGGCGATAATCTGATCCATATCCTGGCGCCCACTGATCATGATGACGGGAGTCGCGCGAAGGCCTTCGTGCTCTTTCATGATCTTCAGCACCTCGGCGCCACCGATCCCCGGCATCATTAAGTCGAGTAGCACGACATCGACGCCGCGTGTCTCGAGCAGTTCGAGGGCTTCCTCCCCGGACTCAGCGGAGATGACCGTGTGGCCGGCCCGCGACAGCAACCGGCTGATCAGCTCTCGGTTCTCCGGCATATCGTCTACCGCGAGGATGACACCGGGGGCATCTGAGAGGGGTAAGGGTTGGTTAGATTGGCTCGGGGCTTCGTGCGTGACCCGGGTGCCACTGACTGACACTAAAATAGGAGGCAGAGCGTCTTGCAGGGTGGGGTGCAGGAGCGCGCTGTCGTCGTACAACATTTCCGAGTAGCCGCGAATCGCTCCAATCAAATTCAACAGATCGTGGTGAAAATCCGAACTGGGAGCGCGTTGCAGTTCTTGGACCCGCAGCAACGCATCTTCGAGCGCCTCGATGTCCCCGGCCAGCGATGGTTCGATGCTGACCGTAGGTCGGTGGATGGCCGCCAAAAAAGGCGCCGCCGCGGCCAATATTCGACTCGCCCACTGCTCTGGTTGGTCTGTCTCAGCGGTCACGCCAATTGCCTCTGCTTTACTGCCTTTGAGTATACCGGTGAACGCTGCGAAGCGAAGCCACTCGCCGGGTGGGGATAGGCGACGCGGGGTTCATGGGGTAGTATCGCCATTACTTGGGAAAAAAACGGGGCACAATCGTTATGTTAGATCAAGTGGAAATATTTCACGGCTTGTCTGACGAAGAATTGAAGGCGCTGGAGGGGAGCAGCACAACGCGTGCTTTTCCAAAGAATACCGTTGTCATCCATGAAAACGACCCCGCGGATTCTCTGTTTGTGATCGAATCTGGCAAGGTCAAAGTGTATTGCAGCGATAAGAACGGCAAGGAATTCATTATGAATACTCTCGGCCCCGGAGATTATTTCGGTGAGCTGGCCTTGCTCGATGATTCCACGCGGTCGGCGTCTGTCAGGACGGTCGAGAAGTCCGAGTTTCGCATTGTGATGAAGGAAGACTTCGCGGGCGTGCTCGAGGACCATCCCGGCATTACCAAGCAACTCATTAGCAACCTAGCCGGTCGTGTCCGTAAGCTAACGGCCGACGTAAAAAGTCTGGCGCTCCAAGATGTCTATGGCCGCGTTGCCAATGTGCTGATGGACCTAGCGGAAGAGCGGGGTGACGGCACGTTATTCATCCCCGAAAAGCTGACTCAACAGGATATTGCTGACCGGGTTGGCGCCTCGCGCGAAATGGTGGCGCGGATCCTCAAGGACCTGACAATCGGAGAGTACATTCGCTTCGAGGGTCGGCACATCATTATCAATACCCGGCTGCCCGCAAAGTACTGATTAATCCTCGGGGTGTCCCTCGACGATTGCGGTGAGCGCCCCGCCCTTCACTCTCACTCGAAGTGCATCGCCTTTGTTGGCGTCGCTTGGCTGCTTCAAGACCAAGCCGCGCTGGTCGGTGACGATCGCATAGCCCCGGTTAAGGGTCTGCTCCGGCCCCAGTGAAGACAAGAGTTTTAACTGGTGCGCAACCGCCGTTTGTAGCTGCTGGAGGCGTTGCCTGACCAGCGCGCCCAGCTGCCTTTTTCCCTGCCAGAGGTCTTTTTCGAGCGCCGCGAGGTGTTGCCTCGGATGTTGCGCTTGGAGCCGACTGCACGACTGGCTCAGCTCGGTGTGTCGCATCGCGACTTGCCTTCGCATCGATCGATGCAGCGAAAGATTCAACCTTTTCAGCGCGTCTATTCTTGTTGCTACTGCATGACCCGGATGGCGAAGCCGTTTTTGTAGGGCGGCGAACTGGCTCAGGGTGCCCGCCAGTCTGCCCGATAGTGAGCGCTGCATGCGCCCACCCAAGGCGTCGACGTGTTGGCGGAGCTCATATTGGTCTGCAGAAATCAGCTCGGCTGCGGCCGATGGTGTCGCGGCGCGGACGTCGGCGACCAAATCGGCAATACTGAAGTCAGTTTCATGACCCACCGCGGAAACGACAGGTATCGACGCGGCGAATATTGCTCGCGCAACGACTTCCTCATTGAAGGCCCATAGGTCTTCCAGTGACCCTCCGCCCCGGCCGACGATGACGACATCCAGGGGTAATTCGCCGTCTTGCGACAACGAGTCGGCCTGATGAATTGCCGCCGCAATTTGCGCTGCGGCACCTTCGCCTTGCACCGGGACAGGGAAGAGGTAGATCCGCGTCAGCGGGCTGCGACGCTTGAGGACGGTCAGGATGTCGTGAAGTACTGCGCCAGTCGGGGATGTGATGACACCAACGTGCTCCGCGTGCTGGGGCACCCCTTTTTTAGCTTCGGTCGCAAATAACCCCTCGTTGGCCAGATCAGTTTTAAGGCGCTCAAAGGCCAACTGCAACGCACCGGCACCTGCCGGCGCCAGATGCTCACAGATCAACTGAAATTCGCCGCGTCCCTCATAAAGAGAGACTCGCGCCCGAATGCGAACTGAGTCACCCTGGGCAGGGCGCACTTTTACGCGGCTATTAGCACCTCGGAACATGGCACAGCGAACTTGCGCGGCCGTGTCTTTCAGCGTGAAGTACCAGTGACCTGAGCTCGCTGCAGTGAAGTTGCCGATTTCTCCTTCTACCCACACCCAGTCAAAGTGGCTCTCAAGCAGGTGCTTGGCCTCGCGATTGAGCTCGCTCACTGAGAGTGTGGGCGGACTGTGCGGATCGGAATACGTCACGGTAACTATTGAAAAGCCTTTTTTTTGGGGTTGCCGGGAAGCCTGTGATTGTCGCACGAAGGGCCCCTCTGTATACTAGCGCGTTTGGGGAGACCCGGTACGGCAACTCAGTGTCGGCCGGGCACAACGAGGCCAACATGCTCCGAATCGCACACGAAGGGCTCACTTTCGATGATGTGCTCCTCCTGCCCGGCTACTCCGAGGTGACTGCCAAGGACGTCTCGCTGGTCACGCGCCTGACGCGAAATATCCCACTGAATATCCCGCTCGTATCGGCCGCTATGGACACCGTCACAGAGTCCCGTTT
>Ga0181579_10002950_pt1 | contig 13557 bp, 9 predicted proteins | sample 071ome_24_FD_132996 | JGI IMG/M metagenome (GOLD analysis project Ga0181579, IMG submission 132996) | Coastal salt marsh microbial communities from the Groves Creek Marsh, Skidaway Island, Georgia - 071402CT metaG (megahit assembly) | ecosystem: Environmental > Aquatic > Marine > Intertidal zone... | reverse complement strand
CACAGCGCCGCTGCTTGGTTGCAGGGTGCCCACTAGCAGTTTCAGCAAAGTAGACTTACCGGCGCCGTTGTCGCCGATTATGCCGAGGCTCTTGCCATCCGGCAGGGCGAAGGAAATGTCCGACAGCACATGGTAGAGCTGATGGCGCGGTTTGCGCAGAATGATCTCCCACAGCCGGTCCTGTGGACTGTCGAAGATTTTGAAATCCTTGTGCAGGTTGCTGACGGTGATGCGCGGCGTGTCCATCTACAGCACATCTCCGAAGGCGTGCCGGATGCGCATGAACAGCCAGCCGCCGACGCAGTAGCTGACCAGCGCGGTGGGCACGATGATCGACAGGTGAGTCAGGCTGACTTCGCCGAGCAGCACGATCTCCCGGTACAGGTTGATGAAGCTGTGCATGGGGTTCAGCAGGAACAGGTCGCGGACACTCTCATCGCGGATCATCGAGACGGGGTAAATCACCGGCGTGAGGAAAAACCAGATGGTGACGCTGAGCAGCACGATCTGCTGTAGATCCCGTAAAAACACACACAGGGCGGACAGCACAGCCACCAGTCCCAGGGTAAACAGAAACTGTAGCGCAAAAATCATCGGAATCAGCAGCCAAGCTGCCGAAAATAGACCCTGTGTGGCAAGATATGCCAGCAGCAAACCGAAGCCGATGGAGTGGGTCAGGTAGGGTACCGCCGTGCCGACAACCGGCAGCACCTGCACCGGAAACATTACTTTCGTAATCAGTGGTGCCTTCTCCAGCAGCAGCCCGGTGGATTTGCTGAGCGCCTCGGCGAACGCGAACCAGGGCAGATAGCCGATCATCATGAACACTACAAAACGGGTCTGGCCGAACTCTTCCGGCGCGCGCACTTGAAAGATGTAGCTGAACACGAAGGCATAGATGATAATGTGCACGACGGGGGTTAGGAGCAGCCACAGCCAGCCTCCGATGGAGGCGGTGAACTGTCCGAAGAAATCCTGCCGGGTGAAGTTGTGAAACAAACGGTAGTGGGTCACAGGCGTGAGCAGCCATTGGCGCAGCAGGGTGAAAAACATGGGCTATTAAGGAACTCTTGATCGGGCCGCTACAGTCCGGCAAGCGCAGGCCTGTCCGGTGGTGTCTTGGAGTCGCATTTAACCACGAACTATCCTGGAAAGGCTAAAACTAGCGCCGCGGAGCCTTTATACTCAGGGGCCCTGAAATCTAAGTCTGAGTATCATGCCGCTGAATCTTGAACACATTCTCATACCCTTTGCGCCGGCTGCGCTGCCGCCCGGACCCTGGCTGGTGTTTGCTCCGCACGCCGATGATGAAACATTTGGCATGGGTGGCAGTCTTTTAAAAGCCAGCAAGCAGGGGGTCGAGACCCATGTTATTGTCCTGACCGATGGTGCGTTGGGAGGCGAGGGGGAGGACCTCGTGCAAATCCGCCGGCAGGAAGCGGTAGCGGCCGCGCAGTTGCTGGGTCTGACAAGTCTGGAGTGCTGGACTGAACCTGACCGCGGGCTAGAGCAAAGCGAGGGCCTGGCTGACCGGATCGGGGCGGCCATAAGCCGTTTAGCCCCGGCCAGCGTCTTCTTTCCCGGACCGTTGGAGATTCACCCAGATCACCGCGCCGCCGGCTTCGCGGTCTGGGAGGGGCTACAGCAGGTGTATAAGCAAAACGAGATCAGGCCAATGGCCATTGCCTATGAGATCAGCGTGCAGAACCCGATCAACTTCTGCATCGACATCACCGGTGAGAAGGTCGGCAAGGAAACCGTCATGGCGGTATATGCCAGTCAGAACAGTGAAAACAACTATCTCGAGCTAGTCATTGCGTTGAACAAGACCAGAACACTCTCACTGGCAAGAGAGGTCGAATATGCCGAAGGTTTTTTCAAGTTCAGTGAAGAAGACTTGAGCATCTCACTGAAGGAGATGACCCATCACATGATAAATTTGTATCAGTAAGCACTATGGCGTATTCAGTCAAGTTCGATTTCTGAATTCGCTTCACATGACTGATCTTAGTGAAGTTAGTATTTTGGTTCAGACGTTTTTACGCGGTTTGACAACGAGAAATCAACCCGCCGGCGCAACCATGAGTCGACTTATATCTATCATGTCTGCCGCATTCAGCGTGCCGGCTTCGTGCTTCAGCATCAACAGATTGGCGATCTGCTCATAACGCGTTTTTTGGAAATCACGCTCAGCCTGAAAGCGGTCACGGAGCGCATTGAGTACATCAACGTTTGTGACCGTTCCTAACTGGAAGCCTTCTTGGGCAGCTTCTGAGGCGAGACGAGTGGATTCCAGTAATCGTTCGGCTGCCTCAGTGAGCAATTTACTCGACTGCACTTGTAAATACGCAGATCTGACGTTGGCGTTTGCTTCTAGCTCGGTGCGACGGAGTTCGTTTTGCGCAATGTTACGTTGTGCTCTAGCTTCGGTCTCTCTCGCCCTATTTGCTCCGCCGGCGTATATCGGAATAGCGACATCGATCCCGATAAATGTGTTATCAGTATCACCAAGAAACCTATTGTCGAAGCCAACGTTTGACTCTTGTCGAGTTGCGAAGAAATTGACTCTGGGCATGTAGGCGCCCTTGCTCTCCGAAATACCTTGTTCAGCAGCCTCAAGTGCATATCTTTGAGCCTGTACCATTTTATTGTTGCGCTCTGCCATCGTTACCCAGAACTGAATGCTGTTTTGGACCTCCGGAAGCTCCGCATCTTCCGGCAGAACGTAGATTTCACCAACTTCTATTCCTGTTACAGAACGGAGCGCCTCTTGTGCCACATACAGCTCGGCTTGCAGCCTGAGCTGTTCTGCTTGAACCGAGGTAAGGCTCGCTTCGGCCTGACGCAGGTCCGTAATTTGGGCCAGCTGTAGGTCGAATAGGCTTTGAATTTGGTCACGCTGGTTAGTGATTGCTTGTAGCTCTGCAGCGACAGAAACGAGTGCGTCTTGGGCTATCAAGACATTCAAGTAACGACTAGCGACATCAGTCATTAGTCTTGAGAGCTCTAAGAAGTATTCTGCTTCTCGCTGATTTACTATTTGGGTTGCGCGTCTCCTTGCAGAAAAAGCTTGCCAGTTGAAGAGCGTTTGCTGCAGCGATACAGAGAAACGCTCGCCATCAAAATCCTCTGTAAGCTTCTGTCCGAATTGGCTAAAAGAATTCCGCGAGTTATCGGTAAGGTTGGCGTTAGCGCTTATCTGGGGTTGTAACTGACCTTGTGCTTGGTCTTCACGAGCTCTGCCGACGTTAAGGGTTTCCTCCGCTATTCTCAGTGCGGGGCTGAAGTCAATCGCTGCAGCATAGAAGTCTTCGAGGCTTTGTCCCGCTACAAGACTATTTATAGCAGTGTTTTCCGCAGCCACAGCAGACAATGCAGCCATATTAAGAACCGCCCCGAAAATGAACAGGCCTCGCGCTAAAGCTGTTAACACTTCTCGAACTTTCATGATTCAGTCTTCATTGAAGCTTCGAGCAAAGGAATTGGACAGCGGCTTGAACAGATACTGCAAGAAGGTGCGCGAGCCGGTGTTAATAAATGCTTCTGCGGGCATGCCTGGCAAGAGCGCCAGGTCACCGAAATCTTGGCTTTCGGGATTTACTTCAATCCTGGCTAGGTAATATGAAGCGCCAGTTGTTTCGTTTATTAATGCATCTGCAGATAGTGAAAGTACGTTACCGAAAAATGTCGGAGCGCGGCTGCCAAAAGTAGAGAAGCGGATACGCGCCTCTTGCCCCACGGAAACGCGGTCAATATCGATCGGACTTACGCTTGCTTCGAAAACGAGCTCATCGCTTGCAGGTACAATCTCAGCGATTGGCGAGCCCGGCCCAATTACGCCACCTATGGTATGAACCTGCATGCCGTTAACCACTCCAGTGTCAGGTGCAACAATTGTGGTTCGTGTGACGATGTCTCGAAGAGCAGTTAATCGCTCGTTGGCATCTTTCAGAGCAGTTTGCACTTCGCTGAGTTCTGTGACGACCTCGTTATGAAAGTCGCTTTCTTGTTGTAAGATCTGTAACTCAGTTTCACCGATTTGTACCTGAGTCGACGAAATATTCGCCGTGAGTTCAGCGGCCTCACCATAGAAGGCGGCATAGCTGCGTTCCGCTTCTCGTAAGCGCGTTTTCTCCGAAAATCCTTGATCTAAGAGCATTTGGGTATCTGACAGTTCCTCTGCGAATGACTGTGCAAGCAGCTCCTTGCTTTCTCGCAGAGCCTCCATACCCTCGATCTGATTTTGCAGCTGGGACACTCGCTGTCTCAATATTTTCCTTCGACCTTCATTTGCGGTCTTTCGCGCCGCAAAAACCTGATTTTGTGCGGCAATTTCTTGGCCAACATCAGCGTCAGAAAAAGTCGCATCTTGCGCGTAAACCACACTGTCTAGTTTATCTCGCTCCGCAATCAGCCGGGCTTCCCGCATTTTTAAGGATGCGTGCTGTGAAGCTATAATTTCCAGGGATGACATCGATTGTGTGTCATCAAGTATTAAGAGGGGCTGGCCTGCCTCGACGACGTCGCCATCGCGAACAAGTATCTCCGAGACGATCCCACCTTCTAGATGTTGTATGGTTTTCTTATAAGACTTGACCGTGACCGTTCCAGGGGCGTAGGCGGCGCCATCTAAAGGTGCGAGCACAGACCAAAACCCAAACACTCCAAAGACTAAAAAAAATATTGTTAAGCCGACCCTCTTCGGGCCTTCGACCGACGACAGATCTGAGCCCTCAAGTCTTTCGATCGCAGAGATAGCTTTAATGGTAGCTGACATAGTTAGAACCCCGGCTAGCTAGAAGCTGCTTTTATTGCGGGCTGCTGCTTGGTTAGTGCCGATAAGACCTCATCCCTTGGGCCGAAACTAGCAAGGGCGCCATTTCTCAAAACGAGTAGCTTGTCCACACACTTTAGAATCATGGTTCTGTGTGTAATCACGAGCGCTGTGCATCCGCTTGCTTTGATGCGTTCAAGAGCGAGCACTAACTCTTTTTCTCCTTGGTCGTCGAGGTTCGAGTTGGGCTCATCAAGAATTATTAGCCTGGGGCTTCCGAATACAGCTCTTGCCAGCGCTATCCGTTGCCTCTGCCCTCCCGATAGTGCACCGCCAGAAGAGCCAATCACCGTATCGTAACCCTGGGGCAGCCTGAGTATCAGCTCGTGGACGCCGGCTAGCTTTGCCGCTGTCACGATTTCACTAGAATCAGCGATTCGGAAACGAGAAATATTTTCCGCAATCGTTCCATCAAATAGCTCAATATCTTGCGGTAAGTAGCCAATGTGCGGCCCGAGCTCTGAGCGGTCCCATGAAGCGATCTCCGCCCCGTCGAGCCTCACTTTACCCGCGTAGGTGGGCCAGATTCCCAAAACAGCTCTAGCTAGCGTCGATTTACCAGAGGCGCTAGGGCCGACAATTCCGAGCATCTCCCCAGGGCTGAGTTGAAAGGTGACGCCACGCACCACGGCATTGCGTGCCCCTGGGGGTACAACTGTCACCTGCTCCAATGAGAGCGCGCCTTCGGGGTCCGGCAAGGGCATACGCTCTGTGTCGACAGGCACCTTTTCCAGCAGCTCTTTCAGCCTATTATACTGCGCGACAGCCACCGAGTAGCCCTTCCAGGTACCCACTAACATGTCGATTGGTGCGAGTGCTCTGCCGAGGAGCAGCGAGCCCGCGATCATCATCCCTGGTGAAATCTCTTGCTGCAGCGCCAAGAAAGCACCAAGACCCAATAGAAGAGACTGCATGATCATTCTAAATGACTTGGACACCCCGTTCAGAGCGCCTGCACGAGAGCTTGCCCTAGTCTGCTGGACGATTACCTTGTCGTTAAGCAGGTCTTGCTTCTTCGCAATGTCCCTCGACATGCCCATTGCGGCAACAACTTCAGCATTGCGCAGGCTACTTTGAAATTGCGCGCTTGATCGGACGGCGTTCTCATTGGCTTCTTTCAGCACTGCGTCAGTAACAGAATTGTTTAGCGCGGCTAGTGCCACCATAATGGCGCCGCCGACAATGCCGGCCACACCAAACCAAGGGTGGAACAGGAACATCACAATGATGTAGACCGGAAACCAAGGCGCGTCAAAAAATGCAAACAGGCCGTTACCGCCGATGAATTGCCTTAGGGAGGTTAGATCGCTCACCGGCTGGGCATTGCTGACCATTCCCCCTGACAACAGAGATCTTTTAAAGGTGGCGTCAGTGACTCGTCTGCGCAGTCTTTCCTCGAGCTTGTTGCTTAGCCCGATCAGTAACCTACTCCTGACCCACTCAAACCCTCCGACTGCAAGCAGCAATGCAATCATCAAAAGAGTGAGCATTGCTAGAGTCGAAAGGCTGCCGCTCGTTATCACCCTGTCATAAACAGTGAGCATGTAAATAATGGGAGTTAGTAGGAGCAAGTTGATGGCAGCACTGAACAGCCCCGCGTAGACAACATGCTCTCTGCATGCGTCTAGGCTCTGCCGTAACTCGTTCCGGGATTCATGTTTGGCGGTCATGCTCATAATATTCTCTGTAGTAAGCCACGTATATTGGGTCTCGGGGCCGCTAATTCAATCTCTGGCCTAGGTTTCATCAGAGTCGTTGCTGTCCTCAGCGAGCGCCTTGAGTTTATTGGGGTGGACTATTATTAGAGAGGACGAGCCGTTGCGTTTTACTATCTGCCGATTTTGTAATGTCTGAAATACTCGGGTAACACTTTCCCGGCTAATGCTGAGCATGTTCGCTATTTCGAGATGGGTAGGTGGATTCGCGATTTGTATCTCTGTGTCTGTTTGCGCACTTCGGCGTGAACCATTACACAGCATCCATAACTGGCAGCATACTCGCTGCTGGATATTAGGGATTGCGAGTAAAGAGCGCTGGTATGTCAGGTATCTAACTCTTGAGGCGAGCTTGTTGCCTAAAGTGTTCATGACGCTGGGAAACTCGAGCATTATCTCCTTAAGGTTGGCGCACGGGACCTTAACGACTAAAGATTGAGAAGAGGCAATAACATAGTTTGACTGGGAAATTTCATCAAACAGCACAATCTCTCCACAAAAATCTCCTGGCTCGACGAAGAACAGGCCGACCTCCCTACCGTCGATGGTGAAGTCAACTCCCTGGAGCCTCCCCTCGAACAGGAAACATATCGAGTCAGCGTTGGCCTCGGGGTCAATGACTACACCGCGTCTGGAGTACTTCTCCGCCTTGCACAGCGGAGCCAGCTCGATGAGAAGCTCATTGGGAAGTGGCTTAAACAGGGGAAATGCACCCAGCAGGTCGGGCGTGACGTCCATGGAATAGTTGATGTTCCTTTTTATCAGGAGCTGCAGGCGCCGTTGACTATCTCAAGAGTATAAGTGCCTGATGCTTAAAGGTAAATTGGAGTAATCGCTGCAAATGTGACCGACGTCACCTGACTTCAGCGATTCTTGAAGCTATATTCCCGCAGTCAGCATGCTAATTGTGAATTGTGCGATATGAATAGACATCCGTTTTTTCAGTTGGGGCCCCGGGTTCTGGCAGCGATCTTGGTCATGTGTCTCCCAATCGCCGAGCTGACTTCCGCGCCTAATATGATCGAGCCAGTCGGAGAGGTGGCACTGGTGCTCGGTCAGGCCACTGTGATCAACTCGAAAGGCGATATTGCCGACCTCTCACGAGGTTCGCTTGTGTTCGAGGGCAGCCGCATAGAAACGGCTTCCAACGGCCATGTGCACATTAGATTTGTTGACGAAGCTTTGTTAAGCGTCAGGCCCAATAGCACCCTGGAAATAGAAGTCTACCGCTTCGACATCGATAATCCAGGATCCTCTGCAGTCAAGCTAAACTTGGATGAGGGGGTTGCTCGCGCTATTTCCGGCAAGGCTTCGAAGGCAGCACGCCAGCGTTTCAGACTTAACACACCGGTAGCTGCGATTGGAGTTCGGGGCACTGACTTTGTGGTTGGTGCGGACTCCGGGCAGACACGGGCTCTGGTAAACGAGGGCGCGATCTTTATCGCGCCGTTTTCGGGGACTTGTTCAGAAGACGGACTGGGCCCCTGCACGGGGGATGGACTGGAGCTGATGCGCGACGGTCTGCAGCTTGCTTCTCTCGAGTCAGGGCAACCGCTCCCCACCTTGCTGGCCGGTCAGAATATAAGGGAGCCTGGCGCTCTCCAAAGGCAAATACAGCGTTTGACTGCACCCGAGATCCTCCCTGCAGAAGCGATTGCGTCCAACTCTGAAGACGAGGTTGAGGGGTCCTCCGAAGGCCTAAACAACGAGGTGTATCTTGAGGCTGTTACCTCTCCAGCAGTTCGTGCCGGCGCAGCGGTTGCAGCAGCCAAGGCGTCGACAACGGATTTTCTGCCCGTAGATCCGATTGTTGTTTCTCCGGCGGGGCAAGTGCAGGGCTTCGACTACACCCCACCATCAAAACTCACCGCCACATCACTTAGCGATCGTCAGTTGGTATGGGGTTACTACGGCGCAATCCCATCCTCAGCCAATCGCCTTGCGCTGAGTTTCACGGAAGCGAGTGAATCAAGGCGTATCGCTGTCGGCAATCTCAGCTACGGGTTATTTAGACGGGATGCCAACCCGCGGCGTGTGGCCTCTGATTTGGGGCTAGTGGGATTCCAGTTAGCTAGCGCTCAGGCAGTATTTAACAACGAGACTGGCATCGCGGTGCTGAGAGTCGACGGGGGCAGCCTCGATATTAATTTTCAAGACCGAACCTTTGAGACGATGTTGAGCCTTGGTCACGATAGTCTGGGACAAATTGAGTTCAGCGCGGTGGGCAAGATATTCGACGGTGGCTTCCTTCGAGCTGCCGAGGCCACGCAACGGCTGGCCGGCGCAGTAAGTTACGACGGTTCCGAGGCCGGCTACTTTTTCGAAAAGCAACTCAGTAACGGCCTACTAAGTGGCTTAACCCTGTGGGATAGCAAGTGAGAAAGAACATAATCTCCTTGCCGGAGGGCCTTGCCCACATTCTGCTGTCCTCGCCGATCAAAGGGCGATGCTTGGCGTTAGTGGTCGCAATTGTGGTCACGGGCGCTGCTTCAGTCATCGGATCTGGATGGCTCTTTGATCAAGAGGAGCGATACGGCGCGCTGGGGTGGACCTTATTCAGCGACAATACGCCCGAGGAGCGTATTACGCTGGTCGTTGTGGACGAGGCGAGCATTGCAGAAATGGGTCCATGGCCATGGGCGCGCGATGTAATGTCGGAGCTCGTCGACGCGATTGACGCGGCAGGGGCTCAGCTCCAGATTCATGACATCGTGTATCCGGAGGCTAGGCCAGGTGACACCCAGCTTCTGAGTTCGTTAACGGACGCTAGAGGCGCGGTCATTGCTCAGGTGCCTGCATTGAATGATAGCTCCGAGTCCTCGCGAGTCGGAGTGATGTCTCATGGCGTTGCCGCTCCAGGCTGTAGCATCGCTGGATTAACACTTGCGCAGGCTAGCAGTTACGTTGCCCCCGCTGAAATCTTCTCATCAGTACCCAAGGGACATAATGCTGCGCTGATCGAAAGGGACGGCAGCGTCAGGATGAGCCCGGCGTTGGTTTGCGTTGACGACGTCGTCTACCCCTCCCTGACTTTGTCTGCCTTCATGCAACTCGGGATGTCTTCAGAGTGGGCCGTGGAGGTGAGCATGGATAACGGCCTGCTTGGTCCTCATGCATACATCGAGGTAGGGGGATATCCCGGCCTCCGTATACCGGTAGATTCGAACGGGAACATGAGGGTCGACTACAGCAGTGCACCAGAGACATTTAGAGCTGTTTCAGCCTCCGACCTCCTCCTTGGCAGGGCTGGAGCGGACCTTCTTGACAATGCTTGGGTAATCCTGGGTGGTACCGCCTTTGGGATGTCGGACATTGTGCCTACCCCATACAGTGGAGCCACGTTCGGGATAGAGCTCCAGGCACGCATGCTGGCCAGCGTTTTGGATATGGAGACGCCTTTTACGCCAGTGGCCGCTGATCTGATTCAGGCCGCAATCGCCATTATCTTCGCTGGCCTGCTGCTCTCTCTACCGAGAGCTTCAGGCGTGGGCTATATGTTCTGGCTGGTCTCGCTTTCGGTGCTGTTACCCGTGTTGGCCCTGTGCATACACATTTACTTCTTGGCTGCTTTTGCAATGTGGATAGGGTGGGCCTCGCCGGCCCTGTTTGGCTTTCTCTCCGTTGCCGCGATCGTCCTTTACGAGCTGGCGGTTGCTCGATTAGAGCGGGCTAGGGTTTATCAGAACTTGGCGAGCTATCTCCCTTTGACAGTAGCGCGAGAGGTGGCCCTCTCTCTGCCTTCCTCTCAGGTTGATGCGACCCGAAAGAATGTGACTCTGTTACACGCTGACATACGCAACTTTGCAGCTTTTGGTGAGGCTAGGCCTCCAGAGGAGATAGCAGCAATCCTGCACTACTTCAGTACGTGTGTTAATGAGGTAGTCGAGTTACACGGAGGCAAGGCTGTTGAGTTCCGTGGTGACAGCGTCCTCGCCATGTGGGAGGGAGCGGACTCCGATAGTGCGAATGCGGCGTATTCGGCTTCACGCGTACTACAGAATGCCCTCAGTGATAAATTGCTCTCTGAGCACAATCTGAATGGATTGGAGCAACTCGGACTAGGAATTGGCATTGACCAGGGTCCCGTGCTGATTGGATCTATAGGCCCGGCGAGCCGTCGAAGTTTCACAGTCCTCGGTGACACCGTGAACACCACTATTCGGATCCAAGAAATGACCGAGGAGCTCGCTCAACCGATCCTGGTCGGCTCTTCTGCAGCGAGGCATCTCGTTGATCGTAACCTACAATCTCAGGGAAGCTTTCTTCTTGCTGGATTGACCGTCCCGCATGTACTCTTTGCGCCGCCGCCATCAGCAGAGGTGCTGCATCTCACAAGCAAGAAAGGCAAGAGCGCGAGATAGGTAAGCCTCTCAAAATGGTGATTTCTGGGTTATGCTTGGCCCGATAAGTTGAGTGGCTGAACTTGCAGTATTCCGGCACCTTCGCCATTTGCGGGTGTAGCTTGAAGGCCGCTTTTCAGTATCGCACTATCTAACTAACTACTCAGAATTGGCGGCCTTGCACTTGGTAGAAATCAGAAAGTGGATGTGCGCAGTGGCATTTTGTGCGCTCTTTCCAGCGCTTGCTGTTGCTTGTCCCAACATCAGATCGCTCTACCCGGAAGCAGATCAAGATTGGTCTCAGCTTCAGCAGGAATTGCTGCAGCTGTTTGATCAGTGTCTCTTGAGTTCGGAATATTTTGCGCTACTGGGGGCGGCTGAGCTCAACATTGGCAATCTGTCACAGGCAATAGAATCTCTCGAGCGGGCTCTGCTACTAGATCCTGATAATGGTGCAGCTCTCATTGATTACGGTGAGGCGCTATTCGAGGACGGCCAGCTGTTTGCGGCCCTCGAGACCAGTGAGTTACTGGAAGCCCGGAAAGATGTGCCGCAGGACCTCAGGGAACAGATTGTCGAGAGGCGCTCGCGTTGGGAGGATTTGACTCGTCGGACCCGGTGGCAGGCGGAGCTGAGTGGCGGTTATGACAACAATCTGAATGGCGCGCCGGACAACGACCGGGTTGAGCTCACACTATCAGGGGAGCCCATCTACTTGGCCCTCAGCGAGGAGTTCAGATCTGTCAGCGGCGCGCTCTTCAATACCTCGCTGTCTTTAGACCACACGCGTCTTGCGCCCGACCTACAGCATCGCTGGTACGGGAGGGTCCGCGGAAGATTCAGCGAGGATGATGCGTCTGATGTGGTTCAACTGACCAGCCGGTACAGCCGTACGAAAGAAACAAGGCGGTTTGCTAGCGCCCAAGGGCTTGGGCTCAACCACTTGAGCTTCGCGGGGCAAAATTTCTTTACTGGTACAGATATCGTGCAGCGCATCCGAGTCGGAACTAGCCTATCAGCGTGCGAGAGCTTCCTATCTGGGGCCGCGCAGCACCAGGTCTGGCATTTACAGCGCCAGCTGGATGGTGTTGAGCTGAGGGCTGGTGCTGGGATCTTCTGTCGTAACAATCATAACGCCTCGTCCTATTCGATTGAGATGAGCGCTTTGAAGAACATAGCGCGCGAAGACTTTCGGTTGGGTGGTGATCGAGAGGGCTGGCTTGCTCGGATGCAGTGGGGCCTCCCTGCCCTTGGAGGCGTGATTTCAAGCCAGTTCGAGATCGCTTCGATACTCGATGATCAGGGGTACAGCGTGCTGCTCGACAATAATTCGCGCAGGCGTGTCAGCCGGGCGTCGATCTTCCTTCAGTATCAGCGGCCGGTCTCAATATTGGGCCTAGATGTCGATGTCTTGGTTAATCTGTTCCATCAGGAGCAGGCGTCCAACCTCAAACTATTTGAGGTTGATGATTCGGCAGTGGCGCTGGGGGCCAGATTCAGTTTCTAGGCTTTTGTCTAAAAATTGACCATCTCTAACGCGCTTAAATTCAGAGGGGCCAAATTGCGTTTATTTGGAGCATTCTGAGAGCCATTTGCCCGCAATCTTGGCTGTTTAAAGGGTATAAAAAATAGAGACTTACCAAGTATTCTTAATTTTTTGTTGCTAATGTTGTTTTTGGGCTCAAGAATGTGCCACAATTCGCCGATACCTGAGCTGTGGAGAGCTCGGCGTGTGCCTGCAGATTGGGAACTTATGCTCAAGGCAGCCTTGATTCCTAGGCACCGCAGTCGGCCCACACATATTGCTTCATAATATCCGGTCGCGCCGGATGTGACTCGCGTCACAAGAGAAGAAGTGCAGGCAAGCCTATAATTTGCTGTAGGTATATGAATATTTGGCGAAAGCCGTCGGAGGTTTTTCAGGGAATTCCTCGGCCTTCCCCGCCCAAAGCGCCCCTTCGCCGGGCGTTTCGGGCTGGTAAAGCGAGGAGAGCTGGGAATGCTGCGGAAGAGAGAGGCCCTGCGGTCTTAAGCCATCTAACGTTAGATAATGATATCGATCTCAAGGAGAAAGAAATAAATGGCTATTACAGCTGAAACTCGTCTAGACATCATAGAACTTGCCGTTGCTGCAAATAATGCAGCGCCAGGCACAACGTTGCTGTCCACGCTGGTTGCGATGAGCGAATCAGGCTCATCCTTGCTGGACATTGCGAACGAGCTCGCGAATTCTGCGTCGTTCAAGGCAACCTACCCCTCATTTCAGACTGCCACAGAGTTCGCAACGGAATTCTTGGGCAACTTGGTCCCAGAAGCGCCTGCTTCTGCAGTGGCTGAAGGCGTGGCAATCATCGAGGGTCTTCTAGCGGCTGGATCAAGCCGCGGCGAGATCATTCTCGAGGCTACTAAGTATCTTTCTAACCTCGACGAGTCAACCGCTGGCTTTGGCAGCTCTGCGGCGCTGTTTAATAATCGGGTTGAGGTTTCTGTTGCCCATACGATCACCAACGAAGAGGCTGACTCCTGGGATATTCCCGCGGCTGTGACCTCTGATGATGCCTCGGTAGCCGCTGGAACAGCTGCAATACCTTCTGTAAAGGCTGCTGCTGATAAGGCTGCTGCTGATAAGGCTGCCGCTGAGAAGGCTGCTGCTGAGAAGGCCGCTGCT
>Ga0181579_10002947_pt1 | contig 13564 bp, 12 predicted proteins | sample 071ome_24_FD_132996 | JGI IMG/M metagenome (GOLD analysis project Ga0181579, IMG submission 132996) | Coastal salt marsh microbial communities from the Groves Creek Marsh, Skidaway Island, Georgia - 071402CT metaG (megahit assembly) | ecosystem: Environmental > Aquatic > Marine > Intertidal... | reverse complement strand
TATTTTCTTGCCACGGGTAGTGCTTTGAGGCAGCCTAACGTCACAACAAGTTAGGAGCACAGGCATGAAGAGTTTGGACAGCAAAGTAATCGACCACCTCAACAAGGTCCTGAAAAACGAACTGACGGCTATCAACCAGTATTTCCTGCATGCCAAGATGCTAGACGACTGGGGTCTGAAGAAGATGGGTAAGATGGAGATGGAAGAGTCCGTCGATGAAATGAAACACGCAGACTCCATCATCGAGCGTATTTTGTTTCTCGAAGGCCTGCCAAACCTGCAAGACCTAGGCAAGCTTATGATCGGACAGAACGTGAAAGAGATGCTGGAGTGCGATCTGGCCTTGGAAATGATCGCCATTCCAGACCTTCGGTCGGCCATTGCGGACTGCGAAGCCTGCGGCGATTTTGGCTCACGTGACTTATTCAATCACATTTTGATATCCGAAGAAGAGCATGTGGATTGGCTTGAGACTCAACTGGGTTTGATCGAAAAGACTGGGCTAGAGAACTACCTACAGGCCCAAATGGGCGAATAGGCTGTGGCTGCTCAACAGGGCTCGTGTTGCCGCACTGAGCGACGTGTGCCGCGATATAGCGCTAGCGCTGGGTGTCGCTCAGACGTTCCAGCGCCTGTTGGGTATTGATGTTGTCGAATCCGCTGGCGGCATCTTCATTAGCAACCGAAGCCAAAATTTCGGTTGCGTTCACCCGGCTGTGCCACTGCTGCACACTCATGCCGCCGTCTCTCAGATAATTACGCAGATCCTCGGCTAACCACGTCGGGATCAAGCATAGGAGGGGCTGTAGGCGCCGACCGTCGTGCAAGACGCGGGAAGTTTCCGCGTCGGCGACGCTTTCGAGTAGCGGTTGATACCAGCCCTGAGGGAGCAGGGGCATATCGCCCGGACACACCAAAATCCAACGACTGCTGACCACATTCATAGCGCTAAACACACCTAACAGAGGTCCCCGAGCGTCGGCCAGAGCTTCATCGCCAACCACCTGTCCTCGTGTTGCATAGTCACCTTGGCACTTGTTCGCGCTGATCAGTCTGGGCAGGTTCTCAGGTAAGGTCCAAAGGACATGATCTACCATCGCCGCCGTGGTGCCTGCCTTGGTAAACTGGGCAAGGGGCTTCTCGAACGGCCCAAAGCGGCTGCCCTCGCCGCCGCAGAGTACGACTGCCGTTATGTCTTTTGTTTCAATCAAATCCAGCGCCCTTTTTCCAAGTTCCAAGACTATCATCCCACGGATTCCTTTGATTCAATCGAATGTTCAGAAAGCCGCAGCGTTGCCGTTAAGCAGCGGCTCGAGCGCAGGGACTTTAGTGGATGGACTTTAGTGGAAGGACTCTAGTGGAAGGACTTGAGTGGAAGGAGGCTACCCTGTGAAAGGGCGCCAGTATAAGAGTCATTGGGAGGAAGAGAAGTGGCAGCAGATCAGTTCGACGTGTTGATTATCGGTGCCGGCAGCGCCGGTTGCGCCATTGCCGCCCGAGTCACCGAAAACCCAAACTTGAACGTGTGCTTGGTGGAGTCGGGGCCAGATTACCCGCTGCTGCAGAACACCCCCCAAGACCTAATCAACTCCCACAACAACTCTTACGTGGATCACGACTGGGGTTTCCAGTACGAACCGACCCGGGGGCGGCTGGATCGATTTCCTCGGGGGCGCGTTGTCGGTGGCTCGTCCGCAGTGAACACCACCATAGCGCTGCGAGGTATGCCTGAGGATTACGACGAGTGGGCGTCCCAAGGCAACGACGGCTGGGATTGGGCTTCGGTGCTGCCGGCCTTCAAACGGCTGGAGCGAGACCTGGATTTCGGTGATAAGGATTATCATGGCGATAGCGGGCCGATCACGATACGCCGTTATCCTTGGGAGGAACTTGAGCCCCAACATCAGGCCTTTTTGGATACGGCAGCTGATTTAGGCTATCCCGAGTGTCCTGATGCCAACGATCCTCAAGGTTATGGCGCTGGCCCCCAGCCCATGAACAAGCTCGGGCGGCTGCGAATATCCGCTGCGGTGGGTTATTTGGCTCCGGCTCGTATTCGCCCAAATTTAACGGTTCGCTCAGACACCACAGTACGTGAACTGCTGTTTGCCGGCAGTCGTTGTACCGGTGCTCAGGTCCAGCCCAGTAATGCACGGGATGGCGAACGGGTCAGTACCCTAAGCGCGCGCCTCGTCATCCTTTGCGCTGGGGCCTTGATGTCTCCTGCGATCCTGTTGCGGTCCGGCATTGGTTCCAAGGATCAGCTAGCTCACCTTGGCAAAGAGCCGGTTAGATTAGCCCCCGGTGTCGGCCAGAATTTGTGCGACCACCCGGCTCTGGGGGTGGTCTGCGAGGTCAAAGACCCTAGCCTCATCGATTTCGACCGACCCATCATTCAAACGATTTTACGTTACACCGCGGAAGGCTCAGACAAGCGCAACGACCTGCAAATAGAACAAATCAGCTTTGCTGGGCGCCGGGGCGGACCGCCGTTGTTTATGCTGGCACCGGTATTGGAGTACCAATACGGCCGAGGCGAGCTGACCCTGACCGATACGGGCGTATTTACTGCGCCAACGGTCGCCAGCCGATTTTGTGAGGACCCAAGGGATGCTCAGCGGTTGGCCTCCTGTATGCGGGACACGCTAGCTTTTACTCAGACCGGTGCCTTGGCTCAGATGATACAGGGGGTGACATTTCCAGATGTTGCTCGTGGGGTGGCTCAAGAAGACTTGGAGCGACTGTGCCGGTCGTTCTCGGGATCCGGTTACCATCCCTGCGGTACCGCCAAAATGGGGCCTCAAGAAGATCCCATGGCTGTAGTGGACTCCAAGGGACGTTGTCATGGCCTAGAACAGTTGGTGGTAGCCGACGCCTCCATTATGCCCACCGTGCCTCGAGCGAATACCAACCTGACCTGTTTTATGATTGGTGAGCGTATCGGCGAGTGGGTTCGGACCCAACCAAGCGAATACGGACTGTAGTTCAAGAATCAGTGCGCCCAGACACCAGCGAAACGAGAGCGCCACTAAGCTGCGATCAACCTGCGGCTAACCATCAGAGCGTTGCCGTTAACAAGCGAGCCGAACACACACGAAGGATAAAAACATGAACGATTTGATTTTCCGCCAAGTACGAATTTTGGACGGCAGCGGCGGGCCGGAGTGGATAGGTGATGTCAGCGTAAGCGAAGGCCGTATTAATGAAGTGGGCACGGTACAAGACGGGTTAGCCCCCCAAGGCCGGGAGATTGTCGCCGACGGAGCCGTGCTGTGTCCCGGACTGATCGACACGCATTCTCATGACGATGGCGCTTTTTTTCGCCATCCGGGGATGGAGTTTAAGCTATCCCAAGGCGTCACTACCGTGGTGAGTGGCAATTGCGGGTTCTCCGCCATTCCTGCAGACCCCAGTAAAGACTCGGTCGCGGCCAGCGGCGGCATACTGGCTGGATTAGAGGGGGAATTCACGGACCTGAGCGGCTATTACGCTGCCGCCCTAGGGCGCAAGCCCGCTATCAACAACATGATGCTGGTGGGCCACAACACCGTGCGTTCCTTGGTCATGGGCGAAAGCAAGCAAGCTCCCAATGACGTCCAAATGCGTGAAATGCAGGCCCACGTCACGCGGGCGCTGGAGCAAGGTGCCTGCGGTTTTTCGAGCGGTCTGATTTACCGTCCCGGCCGATACAGTAATACCGATGAAGTTACCGAGTTGGCGAAGATGGCAGCCCCGTTTAATGCGCTGTACACCACCCATATGCGCAACGAGGGCGACAGGTTGCTGGAGGCGGTGGAGGAGAGCTTGCAAATTGCTCGCGACAGCGGCGTGCATTTGCACATTTCTCACCACAAGGCAGCGGGAAAGGGTAATTGGGGCAAGGTGAAGCAGTCGTTGCAGCGTGTAGATGAAGCCCTCCGACAAGGGCAGCCGGTAACCTTGGACGTTTATCCCTACACTGCAGGTAGCGGTCGCATGATCGAGTACTTCAATCTGGATCGAGTCAGCGAAGATTTAGCAGAGGTAGTGCGCATCGCCAGCTGCAAGGCCTTCCGTGAATACGAGGGCCGCATGCTGGTGGACATTGCGGCGGCAGAAAATATCTCGCTAACGGACTTGGTCATCAAAATACTGACAGCGCCCTTTGGCGATCGAACGCTTTGTATTCACTTCATTATTGATGAGGCTGATGTGGAGACCAATCTGGCCCATGCAGACATGATGGTGGGCAGCGACGGCATTCCCGACCTGCGAGGAAAACCCCATCCCAGATTGTTCGGAACCTTCCCCAAGGTGCTGGGTTACTACGTTCGAGAGCGGGGAGTGCTGTCCCTTACAGAAGCCGTGCGCCGCATGACGTCGCTGTCGGCCAAAACTTTCGGCCTAAGCGAACGAGGGGAAATAAAATCGGGTTACTGGGCCGATCTGATGTTATTCCGTCCCGACGAAATTGTGGACCAAGCGACCTATGACGAACCTAAAACCGAGGCCGCGGGCATCAATATGGTGGTGGTGAATGGGCAAATTGCTCTAGAGGCCGGCCAGCATAGTGGTGTGGGAAGTGGTCAAATGCTGCGGTATCGTGATACACCTTTTTCACCCCTGTAGGTAACATGCCTGCGCTTGCGCAGCGCTTTTGCTGCTTGTTTCTACCTTAATTGGAGCATCCATGGCTTTTTTAACTCGTTCTCTCGACAACCACGTACTGACTTTAACCATGTCCAGCCCGGACACGCGAAATGCTCTGACCGGCCCGGAGCAATTCGATGATATTGTGCAGGTCTGCCAAGAAATCAACGACAACATGGCCATCCGAGCCGTCGTTCTCACCGGCGAAGGTAGTGCGTTTTGCGCTGGCGGTAACGTGAAGGACATGCGCGATCGCACGGGCATGTTCAGCGGCGACCCCATGGATCAGGCCGAGGCCTACCGGAAAGGTATTCAGCGAATCCCTCGCGCGATCTACAGCCTGAATGTGCCAATCATCGCCGCGGTCAATGGCCCGGCGGTGGGTGCAGGCTGTGACCTAGCGACTATGTGCGATATTCGTATCGCCAGCACGAAGGCTATGTTTGCCGAGAGCTTTGCCAAACTAGGTCTGATTCCAGGCGACGGTGGGGCGTGGTTTTTGCCTCGGGCTGTTGGCTATTCCAATGCCTGTTTGATGGCGTTTGCCGGTGAGCCTGTGAAGGCGGAGGCCGCATTGCAAATGGGGTTGGTCTCAGAGGTTGTCGAACCGGAAGCCTTGGTAGAGCGCGCCCAAACGCTGGCGGCCGGCATTGCCGCGAACCCACCCCACGCAGTGCGTCTGACCAAGCAACTGATGCGTGCCAGTCAGAACGCTAGCCTAGATGAGCTGCTGGACAAGTCCGCCAGCTATCAGGCTATCTGTCACGCAGAGCCCGACCACGCAGAAGCGATCGAAGCTTTCTTTGACAAACGTGCGGGTAACTACCGGAGCGAGTAGCGCGGCGCTCGGTTATAAAGCGCATCGGTACAAAAACGCCTGCGGTGATGGGTTGTCTGAGGGCGGCGAATCCGGTGATGCGATTCTATTGTGCCGGGGTGGCTGAGTGATCGGGTGGTGGGCTACAGCGCCTTAGCGGCAGGTTGTGTCGCCAGCGGTTGGGTTGGACGTGAATCAATCCAGCCACTTGATGGCGCGGATTAACTCCTCGTCAAACTCTTGGGCAGCGTACAGGGCACGTGCGCGCTGGTTGCGGGCAAATACATGCAGGGTCAGCGAACGGGCGCCTAGGTCTTGCACCCGTTGCTCGCAGTGTTCCATTAACCTTTTGCCTAAGCCGTTACCTCGCGCTTGCGGATCGACAACAATCGCTTCGAGATGTGCGCTGGGAGCGTGGCTGAGCATTTCCTCTCTCAGGGTTACCATTATCAATCCTTGGATGCGGCCAGCTGCATCCGTGGCAATATCAATGAATGACGAGGCGGTGTCACCGGATAAAATCGCTTTGGCCATTTCGGCGTCTCCCGCCCAAAGATGCTCGGCTTGGCGCCTTGGAGGGAACGAAAAGTCCGCGAGGTAGGGTAGCGTCGCCAATATTTGTTCCTGATCCGCTGCTGTGGCCGGTCGCAGGGTCACGTCGCTGGCGAAGTTGTTTTCGGGCATACCAGTCAATCCTTAGGGTAATGCCGTTGATTATGAACGAACATGGGAGAACAACATCATTAAGAATCCGCGATTCGTCGCAGGTGTAAATTCGATGATTTCCTATTGCGAGGTTGCATGAAGCAGTCGAAGAACAAATTCAGCCAACGCACGGCGATTATGCTGGTAATTGCCAACATGGTGGGCACCGGCGTGTTTACCAGTTTGGGCTTTCAGTTGTTGGACATCCAACACGCGGGGATTATTTTGCTTTTGTGGTTGATTGGCGGGATCGTCGCTCTTTGCGGAGCGCTTTGTTACGCCGAGCTTGGCGCAGCGTTGCCACGTTCCGGCGGTGAGTACAGTTTTCTCAGCCGTATCTATCATCCCGCAGCGGGCTTTATTTCTGGCTGGGTTTCCGTAACCGTTGGCTTTTCTGCGCCCACAGCCGCAGCCGCGATTACCGCTGCGACCTATCTTCGTTCGGTCTTTCCGGAACTGGCAGTGGTACCCACCAGTTTGGCGCTGGTAGCCGCCATCGGGGCCGTGCACTTTGGCAGTCGCAGCGGCAGTAGCGCCTTTCAGCAAACCTTTACCGTCATCAAACTGCTGCTTATTTTGGCTTTTATGGCGTTCGCTTGGGCGCAGGTCCAGACCCTGCAGGCGTTGCAATGGGTGCCTGTAGCCTCAGATTTAGGTCTGATAGGCTCTGGCGGCTTTGCCGTCGCGCTGATCTACGTGAACTACGCCTATACCGGCTGGAATGCGGCGACCTATCTCAGTGGTGAGGTCAGAGACCCGACGCGTAATCTGCCGCGAATATTAATCATTGGTACAGCGGCTGTGACGGCCCTGTATTTAGCCTTGCACGTCACCTTTTTAAAGGTTGCGCCCATGGAGGCTATGGCGGGCAAGGTCGAGATTGGTTATGTGGTTGCCGATTACGCCTTTGGGCCCGCAGGGGCTGCGCTGATCGGTGGCATGCTCGGCATTTTGTTGATTTCGACCGTAAGCGCCATGCTGCTGGCCGGTCCGCGGGCGTTGCAGGTGATGGGACAAGATATCGCGCCGCTGGGCGTGCTCGCCCGCACTACGGCCAACGGCGTGCCCGCTATCGCGGTGGCGGTACAGATTGCCCTGACGTTGCTGCTGATTATTACCTCCAGCTTCGAACAAATCATTGTGTTCTCTGGCGCATTGCTGGCTTTGAACTCGCTGTTGACGGTGATCGGTGTGTTGGTGCTGCGTTTGCGTGAGCCGAATCTTCCTAGGCCTTTTATGATGCCTTGGTTCCCTCTGCCCATGGTTGTGTATTCGGTGATCATCTTGTGGACGCTGATTTATTTGGTGGGTGCGCGGCCATTGGAAGGCTTGATGGCCGCAGCCCTAATTGTCCTTGGAGGCCTGCTGTATTGGATCACGCAGATTGGTAAGGCACCAACCTAGATGCGTGAAAGAATAGCAACAGCGAGTGAGGACGATCGAGAACAAAATGCCTGGCAGCAAAACCTCTGGCGTGCTGCTGGTGCGGATTGATAACCAGCGGTAGCATCTTGGGATTAAGCATTAGAGGAGATTGAGATGAGCGAAGCACAATTGATCGAAAGTCATGCCCAAGGCATTACAACCTTGACCATGAATCGCCCGGAGGCCCGTAACGCCATGACAGGGGATATCGTGCAGGGGTTACTTGAAGCACTTCCTCGTTTGGCCCAAGACAGTCAGGTGCGCTGTATTGTGCTTACCGGCGCTGGCGGGGCGTTTTGTGCAGGGGGCGATGTTAAAGGCTTTGCTTCAAGTGGTAGCGACGGTGGCCAGCCTCCTAGCCAAGAGGAGCGGGTCGCCGGTTTACGCGGCGGCTTCGAGGTATCAAAGCTGCTCCATGAAATTGCTAAGCCAACGCTAGCAGCAATCCCGGGCGCGGCGGCGGGTGCAGGACTTTCCATGGCGTTGGCGTGTGATCTGCGTGTTGCCTTGGATACTGCAAAAATGACCACGGCTTTCGCCAAAGTAGGGCTGTCCGGGGACTACGGTATTTCCTATTTTTTGCCCTATCTGGTGGGCCAAGCCAAGGCTAGGGAACTTCTCTTTACGGCGCCTGTTATTAGTGGTCAGCAAGCCTATGAGTTTGGATTGGTCAACGCCGTGGCCGATGCAGAAGGTTATGACGCCTTGGTAGCCTCCACTGCAGCTCAATTAGCGGCTATGCCTACCGTTGCCTTGGGCTACATGAAGGGTAATTTGAATACCGCGTATACCGGTACCCTCAGCCAAGCCCTCGACCGAGAAGCTGCCGGCATGGCCCGGTGCTTTACTACCCAAGACCATAAAGACGCAGCCCAGGCATTCGTAGACAAACGCGCGCCAGAATTCCAAGGGCGTTAGATGACCGCAGCCACCGCCGCTTGGGGTTCACGAAGCGGGTTTATTTTGGCCTCTATCGGCTTTGCCGTGGGCCTGGGGAATATCTGGCGTTTCCCCTATGTTACCGGCGAAAACGGAGGCTCTGCCTTCGTTGTAATCTACCTGCTGTGTGCTTTTGGTATCGGCGTACCCATTTTGATGTCGGAGTTTTTGGTGGGACGACGGGGCGCTAAATCGCCCCCCTTTGCCATCGGCGGAGTCAGTGCCGAGGCTGGCCTCAAGCCCGGTTGGTCATGGGTTGGTACTCTCACCATTGTCACTGCCTTTGGCATTTTGATCTCTTATGCGGTGGTGGCGGGATGGGTGCTGGGCTACTTCTATCAAGCCTTGCAGGGCACCATGCTGGCTGCGACCCCGGAACTTGCCGCCGCTCGGTTTGATCGGATGCTGGCGGACCCTATAGATCTGATCTTCTGGGGCACATTAGCCTTGGGGGTGTCGGGGGCCATCATCGCCAGCGGCGTACAGCAGGGTATTGAACGGGCTGTAAAGATACTGATGCCCACGTTGTTTGGGCTGCTGTTGTTGCTAATGATCCACAATTTGTTCGTCGGTGGCATGCCTGCGGCACTGGACTACTTGTTTAAGCCGGACTTTTCTAAGGTTACTGGTGCAACGTTTTTGGCAGCCTTGTCCCAGGCGTTTTTCTCCATCGGAGTGGCCATGGGCGGCATGATGATGTTTGGTGCCTATTTGCCCAAAACCGTTTCAATTGCGCAATCCGCAATGATTATCGTTGCCGCTGACACCCTGGTGGCCTTGCTGGCGGGTCTTGTGATCTTTCCCATGGTCTTCCACAACGGTTTGGACGTGGGGGCCGGAACCGGCTTGATTTTTCAAACCCTGCCGGTGGCATTTGGGCGTATGGAGAACGGTGCTCTGGTGGGCGCCGTGTTCTTCCTGCTTTTATGTGTTGCAGCAATAACCAGCATTGTGGGCTTGGCAGAGCCTGTTAGAGGCTATGTGCAGGAGCGCTTCGGCGTTTCCCGGCGGCGCAGTACGATTATGACATTTGGAACCTTGTTGCCTTGCTCGGTGATCAGTGCCTTGAGCTTTAGCACCTGGTCTGGCGCTTCTTTGTTCGGCCAAAGTCTGGACTATTGGATTGAGTACTTACCTAATCAAGTGATGTTGCCCGTGGGCGGATTACTAATCGCTATCTATGTGGCATGGCGTTTACCAAAGCAAATAAGCTACGAAGAACTCGGTATTACCAATGTGCGGTGGTATACCCTATGGTGGTCGCTGATGCGCTTTATCGTCGTTCCCGCGGTGCTTATCATCTTGCTCACCGGGCTATAGCAGCCTCTATCTCTAAGGACCCGTTATGCAATTGACCTATCGCGGCAGCGTGAATCGCTGGGAGTGCGATGAAAACGATCATCTAAATGTGCGTTTTTGCGAGCAAAAACTCTATCAAACGCTGCTGTCGGGCTTGCTTGAGTACCACTGTCTGGCCGGGGCGGACATCGACCAACTGCCGGCCATGATTTTACGGCAGCACATTCGTTTTCAGGCAGAGTCACGTATCGCCGCGCCTCTTGGAGGTTATTTCAGCGCAGTTGCAAGCGACGAATTCCAAGTGTTGGTGGAGCTGCGTAACGAAGCGACGGGGGCGGTGGCGTGTTCCATGCTGTGCGACTTTGGGAATCAGGCAATCGGTGCGCGGCTGGGACAATTGGATAACGGCATAGCGCCCGAGGCTATCCCGTACGCTTGGCCTCGGGGGATTACGGCAAATGTGGCACTACATCACCTGACGCCGGATCAGGCTTCGGACTTGGGTTTTCGAACCATCGGGGCCGGTGTTCTGGAGCGCGCAGAGTGCACCGACGCTGGTTTGCTGCTGCCGTATCAATGCATGGGCCGAATTTCCGATTCTATGCCCCATTTGTGGGGAACCGTATTCCCAGAGAGTCACGCGAACGAAGAGGAGGGTGGGGCCGTACTTGAGTTTCGTCGAGCCTATGACGGGACGCTTCGATCCGGCGACCCCTTTCGAGTGATGTCGGGCATTGTTGAGGTTGGTCCCAAAGTGCAGTCCTTTGCGCATCTGATCTTTAATCCTCAGACCCAGCGGTGCCATGTGTGCGCGCAGGCGATGGCCCTGCGCATGGATTTGCAGGCTCGTAAGTCGATTATCATGGACGAAGATGCGCTGGCTAAGCTGCGCGCTCAGCAAATTAAGCTGCCTTAAGATCGAGCGAGGATTAACCAAAAGTTGGGCTGGGCCATGTTTGCGGCCGAAACAAAGACAGACGGACAAGACCACATGAGTATTTATGATCGAGATTTGGATGCAAACCCGGCGAATTTTGTACCGCTGTCGCCCATATCCATGTTGCGACGAGCCGCCATGGTATACGGCGACAAAGCAGCGGTTTGCTATGGCGACCAAGTGTTAACGTGGGGTGAGGTCTTTTACCGAAGCGTCAACGTGGCTGCGGCTTTGAAAGCACGGGGCATTGAGCGCGGTGATACCGTGGCCATTATCAGTGCAAACATTCCGGAGATGTTTGAAGCGCACTATGCGGTGCCCATGGCAGGAGCGGTGCTCAATGCCATCAATATCCGACTGGATGCATCCACTATTGCTTTTATTTTGGAGCACGGCGAGGCAAAGGTTGTGATTGTGGACAAAGAGTTTGGCCCGGTTACAGAGCAGGCTCTAGCGCAGATGTCATCGCCGCCACAGGTGGTTCATATTGATGACGAGACCTATGCCGAAGGCAGTCTCTTAGGCGATACCAGCTACGAGGATCTGGTCAACCAATGTCCGGTGATTCTAGATGCGCTGCAGGCTCTGGATGCTGACGCTTTTTTACCCGAGAAAGAATGGGATGCCATTGCCCTTAATTATACTTCCGGCACCACGGGCAACCCCAAAGGCGTGGTTTATCATCATCGCGGGGCGTATCTGAACGCGGTTTCCAACGCCCTGACGTGGGATATGGGCGAACACCCGGTCTATCTTTGGACCTTGCCCATGTTTCACTGCAACGGCTGGTGTTTTCCATGGACCTTGGCAGTGAATGCCGGTACTTCTATTTGTCTGCGACACGTCAGAGAGGACGCCGTATACGAGGCCATTGGCCGGTTCGGGGTTAGCCATTTTTGCGGCGCGCCGGTGGTGCTCAACACCCTGTTGAATGCGCCTGATAAGCTCAAACAACTGGTGACTAAACCTATCAAGACCATGACCGCAGGAGCTGCGCCACCCGCGGCGATCATTCAGGGCATGCAGGAGCAGGGGGTGGATGTAACCCATGTATACGGCCTGACGGAAACTTACGGGCCGGTAACCCTGTGTGCCTGGCGGGATGATTTGTGGGGTCGGCTGGATGCCGAAACTCAATCAGGCTTGAAAGCCCGACAGGGCGTTGGCGGGCAAATGCTCGAGGGTTTGATGGTCGCTGATCCCGACACCTTGGAGCCCGTGCCTCAGGATGGCGTCAGCATTGGTGAGGTGATGATGCGCGGCAACAACGTCATGAAGGGGTATTTGAAAAACCCAACGGCTACCGCTGAATCCTTTGCCGGTGGCTGGTTTCATTCCGGGGATTTGGCGGTTTGGACGGAAGACGGTTATATCCAGATCAAAGACCGTTCCAAAGACATCATTATTTCCGGCGGTGAGAACATCTCCAGCATTGAAATTGAAGATCTGTTGTTCAAGCACCCGGCCATCATGGAGGCTGCAGTGGTGGCGAAGAGTGATGATAAGTGGGGGGAAACACCGTGTGCCTTTGTAACCCTCAAGTCCGGATCGCTATTGAGTGAATCTGAGGTGTTGGCTTACTGCCGCGAACACCTTGCGCGTTTCAAGGTACCCAAAAATGTTGTGTTCACCGAGCTGCCGAAAACCTCCACGGGTAAGGTCCAAAAGTTTGCGCTACGCGAGTTGGCCGAGGCGCTTTGATGTCTAAAGCCGCACGGTCAAAACCCGCGATTTTAGCCCTTGCCCTCCTTGCCCTAGTGGCGGGTGCACTGACGCTGCCTGTTGCCGATTGGCTGCAAGCATTTTTTGCTTGGATTGAAGCAAATCCGACCATTGCCTGGGCGGTATTCGCGCTGTTCTACATTATTGCTGTGGTGCTGATGCTGCCGGGCAGTTTGTTAACCCTCGGGGCCGGTTATTTGTTTGGCTTGGGCATGGGCTTTGCCATTGTCTCCTTCGCCAGTGTCGTCGGGGCGACCTGTGCTTTCGTGCTGGGACGCTTTGCGGCCCGCGATTGGGTGGCGGGCAAGCTCAGCCATATGCCCAGATTTTCAGCCTTGGATCGCGCCGTAGGTGAAAGGGGTGCCTTGGTAGTCTTGTTAACCCGCCTGTCGCCGGCCTTTCCCTTCAGTTTGTTGAACTACGCCCTAGGTCTCACTCAGGTGCCGTTGAAGACCTATGTCTTGGTTTCTTGGCTGGGTATGATTCCCGGCACGCTGCTCTATGTGTACCTCGGCTCCATTGCGCAAAACCTAACCGCATTATTCAACGGCGAACTTGGCAATTCGCCCGTAGGCAACAGTCTGCTGTATCTGGGTTTGTTCGCCACTTTGGGACTAACGATTTTTATCACTCGATTTGCCAGCGGTGCTCTAGAGCGGCAGCTAGAGACGCCGGCTTCATCTCCTGACAACACACAGGAAAACGAAAAATGAGCACACCTAACTACGCCGGTGCGGAATTTGATCTGATCTCACGGGGATTGCTCAGCCCAGAGGACTACGTCAATCCGCAGCCGCAATCGCGCTACCACCTCGTTGTGGTGGGGGCTGGGCCTGCAGGTTTGATTAGCGCCATTGGTGCGGCGGGCCTTGGTGCCAAAGTGGCTTTGATTGAGCGACACCAAATGGGTGGGGACTGCCTGAACGTCGGCTGTATGCCGTCTAAGTCGCTGCTGGCCTTCAGTAAGCGGCCAGACGCGGATTTTCAGCAGGCATTTGGCTGGCTGCGACAGGTACGGGCCGGTATCGCTCCTCACGATTCGGTAAAGCGCTACACCGAAGCGGGTGTAGACGTATTTTTGGGTGATGCTG
>Ga0181579_10002946_pt1 | contig 13571 bp, 11 predicted proteins | sample 071ome_24_FD_132996 | JGI IMG/M metagenome (GOLD analysis project Ga0181579, IMG submission 132996) | Coastal salt marsh microbial communities from the Groves Creek Marsh, Skidaway Island, Georgia - 071402CT metaG (megahit assembly) | ecosystem: Environmental > Aquatic > Marine > Intertidal... | reverse complement strand
GTTTTGTCCATGGCGGCGAAGATGGCGTTGGCGAGGTCGAGCCAGGTGTTGGCTTTGCCGGAGCCGAGGTTGAAGAGGCCGGTGGCGTTCTTTTTGGCGGCGAGGTGGAGGGTCATCTCGACGGCGTCTTTGACGTAGAGGAAGTCTCGTTTTTGTTTGCCATCTTCGTAGTCGGGACGGTGGCTGCGGAAGAGTTCGAGTCGGTTGCTTTTTTTGATTTGGTGGTAGGCTTTGTTGACGAGGCTCCGCATGTCATCCTTGTGGTTTTCGTTGGGGCCGAAGACGTTGAAGTATTTCAGGCCGGTTATGGTATCGAACCAGCCTTTTTTCTGTGCCCTGGTGTCGAACATGTGCTTGGAGTATCCGTACATGTTGAGGGGGCGAAGTTTGTAGAGGTCGGGTTCTTGGTCATCCATGCCTTGGGAGCCATCTCCGTAGGTGGCGGCGGAGGATGCGTAGACGAAGCGTGTCTGGGTGTGGAGGGCGTGTTGGGCGAGTTCGTCAGTAAAGGCGAAGTTGTTTTTTACCAGATAGGCGGCGTCGGTTTCGGTGGTACTGGAGCAGGCACCGAGGTGGAGGATGAGGCTGTAGGGGTTTTTGTGGGTGCTTTTGATGCTGGCCAGAAGTTCGTCGGCTTCGAGGTAGTCGTTGAATTGCAAGGGCACGAGGTTCTTCCATTTTTCACTTGTGCCCAGAATGTCCGAGATGTGGATGTTGGTGTGGCCGTGTTGGTTGAGGGCTTGAACGAGGGCACTTCCTATGAAGCCTGCTCCGCCGGTAACGAGGATTCTTCCAGTGAAGGGGTACATAATTTTAGGGGGTTACTGAGAAAGTTCTATGCTGCGGTCCCTGGCAGCGTTGGCAGCGTTGGCAACGATTTGTGTCAGGTGATCACGCTGGAAGGATTCCAGGGCAGCCTGGGTGGTGCCTCCTGGAGAGGTGACGGCGTTGCGGAGTTGGGTCGGGGTTTGTTGGGATTGTTCGAGGAGTTTTGCGGAACCGATAAAGGTTTGGGTGGCCAGGAGTTGGGCTTGCTCCTCATTCAAGCCGAGTTGTTGGGCGGCTTCTGCCAGGGTGTTGGTGAATTGAAAGTAGTAGGCGGGACCACTCCCGGAAATGGCGGTGATGGCGTCGATTTGTTCTTCGGGGACAAGGAGGATGTGGCCGAGGGTGCCGAGTATGGATTCGATGCTTTGGGTGTCGGAGTCGGAGAGTTCTTCTTCGGGTGTGTAGGCGGTGACGCCTGCCCCAATGCTGCCGGGGGTGTTGGGCATGGTACGGATGATTTGCCGGGAGTCGGGGAAATGGTTTCGGAGTTTGGCAATGGGGGTGCCTGCGAGGATGGAGAGGAGGGTTTTGCCAGCGGCCAGTTTGGGGATGTTGGGGTCGAGGTCGTCGAGTTGCTGGGGTTTGCAGGCCAGGAGGATCAGGTCAGTTTCGGGGGGGAAGTCGGTCGGCTTTTCGCAGTAGTGAATGCCTGTGAGTTGGGAGAGGGTTTTGCCGGTATCATCGTCGCCGGAGCAACAGTAGAGGTCTGTGGGTGGATAGAGTTTGCGTTGCAGTAGTCCCTGGACGATGGCGGTGGCCATGCGACCTGCTCCAATGAAGGCGAGAGTTTTCATGTGTTTGGAAGGGTGGGTAACTTTATCGGAAAGTGTCCGGCTTGGAGTCTTCGTTTTCTGGAAGAAATCCTGGAACTACGCTGGTCTTGGTCAGCAAGTCATGTCCAGCCCGCCGGTCTTTTCGAAAGAAGGCGATCATGAAATTTCCCACAAGAAGAAATAATACTGGGTGGCCGAGGCTGAGGGCAGAAATGGTTTTGATGGAAGAGCGGACGAAGAGTTGTCCGAGTGGGGGGATGCGGGGAGAGTCGCGGTAGGCGGTGCGGAGGTTGAAGATTTTTTTGCCGAGAGTAGAGCCACCCAGCAATACTTCGCTCAGTGTAAAATAAAACAGGAGGAGGAAGAAGGTCAGTGGCTGGCTCATCATCATGAGCTTGTAAAATTGAGGATTTTCTTCTGCCAGTTTCTCTAGGTTGTTGGTGATGGTATCCAAATCCGGTGTTTCGGAATTGGATTTGGAGAGTTGCTGGGAATGTTCCTTGAAGGTTTCCATGCCTTCGGGATACAGAGTCCCGAGGATGGTCAAGGTGATGAAAATGACCAGGAACATGTCCAGCAGGAAGGCGATGCTCCGGAGCATGATATTGGCCGGAGGGTATTCAGAAGGGCTGGAGAGTTTACCGAGCATGATTTTTAGAGAAAGAGATTTCGGGGCTTATCTTTTTAAACGGAAGCCAATGATGGCACCCATGATGCCACCGACAATGTGTGCCAGTTGAGAGATGTTGTCCTCCTTGTTTAGGCCATCGGTGATTTCCTGTCCAATAAAGATTCCAGCAATGAGTATGAAGGTGAGCGGAATCGTTCCACTGCGGATGTTCACAATGGAGGAGAGGATGATGAACATGTAGACGATGCCGCTGGCTCCAAGGAGAGGGTATTGGGAGAGGAGGATGTTGGCCGCACCGGTGATGACGGCAGTCAGCAGGATCATGAAAGCCAGCAAGGAGGAACCGTAGCGATCCTCCAGAATGGGGCCGAGGAGGAGGAGGAAGGTCAGGTTGCCGAAGAGGTGTGGTAAGTTGCCGTGGGCCAGTACGTGTGTGAAGAGCTTGAGGTAATGGCTGGCGTTGTTGATGGCAAACCCGCCTCTTCCGGGGACGGCGCAGAAGTTGTCCAGTTGGAGAATAAAGATGATGATGCAGAGAAAGGAAAACAGGAGAACGGTCGGCGCATTAAAGTGAATGCGGGGCAAGGTCATGGTCTGCATGGAAAGGGGGAGGCTTGGGACAAGCTGGTGGAGGAAATGAAGGCTCTGTAAGGATTATGCATCCGCTTTAGCCATGTTTTGATTGCGGGCTTTTACGGTGTTGCTCATGAGCATGGCGACGGTCATGGGACCGACTCCTCCGGGAACGGGTGTGATCTTGGCGGTTTTGGGAGCGACATTATCGTAGTCTACATCACCAACGAGGCGGAAGCCGCTTTTGCGGGAGGCGTCTTCGATTCGGTTAATGCCTACGTCAATGACGACGGCTCCAGGTTTGACCATGTCTTCGGTGACGAATCTGGGTTTTCCAATCGCGGCGATGAGGATGTCGGCCTGACTGGTGATTTCCTTGAGATTGGCAGTGCGGGAGTGGCAATAGGTGACGGTGGCATTGCCGAAAGGATGCCGACGCAGCAGGAGCAGGCCGGCGGGTTTGCCGACGATGAGGCTGCGTCCCAGCACGACAACGTGCTTGCCGCTGGTTTCCACATCACTGTGTTTGAGGAGTTCGACAATGCCTGCTGGGGTGCAGGCGTGAAAGGCTTCCGGGTCTTCCTGCACGAGTTTTCCGGCGTTGATTACGTTGAAGCCGTCGACGTCTTTGGTGGAGTCCACGTGGTTGAAGATGGTATTGCTATCTATGTGTGAGGGGAGGGGGGCCTGGACGAGAATGCCATGAATGTCCGAATCTGCATTCAGGCGGTCGATTTCTGCCATGAGTTCCTCTTGAGTGATGCTTTCGGGGAAAACATGAAGATGGCTTTCAATCCCGAGGCTGGCGGCGACTTTTTGCTTTTGTTGACGTAGGAGATGGAGGCCGGGTCTTCGCCGACTCGTACAAAGGCGACGCCGGGGCTTGTTCGATTGTCGTTCTCCAGTTCTTGCCGCAGTTCGTTAAGGATTTTTTCAGAGATGGCTTTACCGTCGATAATTTCCATGGGAGGGTTAAGAGATGCTGTGTTCAGGCAATTCAGGTTGTAGATCAAGCCCCAATCGGTGTGGTTCAGGCAGCACTCTCAGGGAACTTCGGGAAACAAAGTCGTATCAACTGTCAGGAAACGGGTTTACTAATTCTGAGCGTTGGCCGGTTTGGCCCGGTTGGCATTTTCGGCTTTCAACATGTTGAGACGGAGGGTACGGCCTTGAATGACGGGGGTGTCGCCGTCCACATTTTCTTCCAGCGGGCCTGAAAGAATCACCTCTTTGTTGGCATAATTGAGGATGTTGCCGACTTTGATGTCTTCCACTCGAACGTAAGCAATGCGTTTCCCTTTTGCATCGACCAGTTGCCATGGGCTGTTTTCTTCCTTTTTTGAACGGCCCGGGCGAAGGGAGAAGCCTTTCTTGTAGACGAGTTTGCCGGTAAAATCGCGGGAAATGGACACGGTGGGTTTGAGTTCGATGGGGAGTTGGCCGGGGTTCAATTGGGTGGGGGTGGTTTCCCGGACTTCGAGGGGGTCGAGTTCACGGATTTCTTCCAGGAGTGCGGAGGACATTGGGCCGACCGAGCGTTTGACTTCGTTGGGGTCGAGATTTTCGAGGTGATCAAATTCGCTGATGGTGGAGGAGGGTGCAGCCGCCGCAGAAATTTGTGTGCGAATGGTGATTTTGGGTTCTTCTTCAGAACTAACTGCGGGAGCATCCACTACCTCTTCCAGGTTTTCGGGAGCCTTGGGTTGTTTTTCGGGAGCAGCCGCCGGATTTACGGGTTGTGGGTCTGCGAGAACGACTGTGGGCTCAGTTTCCTTTTCTGGCTTAGGAGTTGGGGTGATGGGGGGCAACGGTGCAATGGGGGGAAGTTCGGTTGCATTGGCGGCAATGCTTTTCTTTTCAAAATAGACGGTGATGGGTTTGCTGAGCAGAACTTTGGTCCATTGGCCGGGCTCGATGACTTTGGTGAGCTCTTTTCCGGAGGTAACGGCGATCAGGCTGCTGGTCTCGGAGGGTTGCAGATAAATTTTGGAACCGGGCTTGAGGGTCAGTTCTTTCTGAACATTGGTTTGCTGAGTGTAACCGGTTTGCTCTACGGCAAGCTTGGCTTGTTTCCATCCTTGCTGTGCTTTTTCCGGAGTGGCGGCATCTCTGGGGAGAACGAGCTGATTGAAGTCCACTTCCTTGTAGAGTGCAGACTTGGCATCAGGCTGTAAGAATACAGGAATCTTGGCTTGTAGCCAGGTTGTTGCGAAGGGAGTGAGTGCGGTCAGTAGAAGGGGGATGGTTTTGAGTGGTCTCATCTTTTCTTTTTTTTAGGTTTTTGCCCAGGTTGTTGAAACAGTAGAATCTCTTCCTTTTCATTCAATACCTTTATTGCACCAGTTGGCATTCCTTTGATGCGAAGCCTGCCAATTTGGGTCCTGCGGAGGCGGACAACTTTGTGGCCAAACGACTCCAGTAGCCGGCGGATTTCCCGCTTTTTTCCATGGCCGAGGTGGATTTCGAGTCGTTTCAAGGCATTTTCTCTTCTGGAAAGTGGAAGGACTTTGTCGAAGTGAAGAAATTCTCCATCAATTTCCCGCCCCTGTACGAGTTTCGGGAGGAGGTTTTCGTCAATTTCGTGGCCTAAGTTGACATGATAGACCTTGTGGACTCCGTTGGCGGGATGGGAAAGATCGTTGGCGAGGTCACCGTCATTAGTGAGAACGAGAAGGCCTTCGCTTTCTTTATCGAGTCGGCCAGCACTGAAAAGGCGCTGGTTTCTCCATTGTCTGGGAAGAATGTTGTAGATGGTGTCCTCATGGTGGGGATCACTGTGGCTGCAGAGCACACCTTTGGGCTTGTTCATTAATAAAACCACTCGCTGGCTGATTTTGAATCCTGGAGTGCTTGGCCGGAGAACTTTTCCCCTGACGGAGATGCTGTCTTCTTCCGGATTGGCCTTTTGGCCCAGTTCGGCAATTTTTCCATTTACCCGCACTTCACCGTCTTCGATGAGCATTTCGGCTTGGCGTCTGGAGGCAATTCCCGCTTCCGCGATAATTTTCTGAAGACGCAGAAGGGTGGGTTTCGAAGAGGTTGAAGAAGGTCCAGGCATGTTCCGGAAATTTTTTTGAAGTGGCGACGTTACTGTTGCAAAAATAATAGAGGTTACTTTTTTGCAACGAATGACCCCCGATACGCAAGCTTCCCCGTGTGAATTTGATAAAGACAATCCTTTCTTTGCAAAGATTGTGGAAAACCGGCTCCTGAATGGAGAAGGTTCTGCCAAGGAGACGCGTCATTTTATAGTGGATCTGGAGGGAAGTGGATTAGAGTACAGCTGTGGGGATTCTCTGGGAGTTTATCCTACGAATAATCCAGAGCAGGTGGAGGCTATTTTAAAAACACAGGACTGGACTGGAGACGAATCTGTTCAACTTCCGAAGGATGATTCCGGTATTTCTCTGCGGGATGCTTTGCTGAAACGCCTTGCGATTGGGGATCAGTCCAAGAAATTTTTGCAGGCTGTTCTGGAAAGAGCTGGAGACAGTCCAGCTAAGGCCGAAGCGGAAACGTTGCTGGATCCGGCCAAACGTCAGGAGCTGAAGTGGTATCTGGAGGAACGTCACCTGATTGATTATCTTGAGATTTTTTCTGACATTCAGTGGCAGCCGCAGGAATTGGTTGCTCTGATGAAGCGTTTGGTGCCAAGACTTTATTCCATCGCGTCCTCACCCACTCGCTCTCCCAATGCGACGCATTTGACGGTAGCCATTGTTCGCTACGAGACTTTGGGGAAAGCACGGGAAGGGGTTTGTACGACGTTCATGACGGATCGGGTGGAAATCAATGCACCGGAAGTGCCGGTTTTTATCGCCAGTTCCCATTTTGGACTGCCGGAAGATGGGGCCACCGATGTCATCATGGTGGGACCCGGGACCGGTATTGCTCCTTTCCGGGCTTTTCTTCAGGAGCGGGAAGACCGGGAGTGTTCCGGTCGCAACTGGTTGTTCTTCGGAGACCAACATGCCAAGACGGATTATCTGTATGGCGAGGAATTTGATGCGATGCAGGAATCCGGATTGCTGCAAAAAGTCTCCCTGGCGTTCTCCCGTGACCAGGCGGAAAAAGTGTACGTGCAGCATCGGATGCTGGAAAATGGCAAGGAACTTTGGGACTGGATGCAGGGCGGTGCCTACTTTTATGTCTGCGGCGATGCCAGCCGCATGGCCAAGGATGTGGATGATGCTCTGGCTCAAATTGCCCAGGATCATGGCGGAATGTCCGAAGCCGAAGCGAAGTCCTGGTTGAAACAATTACGTAAAGAAAAGCGTTATCAGCGTGATGTGTATTGATCTTCTGCATTGGGATCACATGTTTTCCCACCGATGAAGATCAAACAACTGGCACTTCCTCTGGCACCTGCAATCGGAATCCTTTCCGGCTGGGTGGCCTATGCACAGGGTATGGACCCAATGGCGGCGAAGACGCTGATGGTGGCCGTCTGGACGGCGATTTGGTGGGCCTTGGAGGCGATCCCCATTCCTGTGGCTTCCCTGGTGCCCTTGGCATTGTTGCCCACCTTGGGAGTGTTGACGGACAAACAGGTCGCCATGGCCTACGGGAACAAACTGGTTCTCCTGCTGATGGGTGGTTTTCTGTTATCCAAAGCGATGGAAAAGAGTGGTGTGCACCGAAGGTTGGCCCTCATGATGGTCAACGTGTGTGGCGGCAATGGCGGGAAAAGTTTGGTACTGGGATTCATGATCGCCTCTGCGGTCCTGAGTATGTGGATCTCTAATACGGCCACGACGCTGATGTTGCTGCCATTGGCCATTGCGATTCTGGATGGCTCGGAAAGCCGAAAGATGGATATCCCTCTGCTGCTTGGAATTGCCTACGCTGCCAATGTTGGTGGTTTGGGTACACCGATTGGTACGCCGCCGAACCTTGTTTTTATTGAGCAATACAAGGCCGTCTCCGGCAATGAATACACTTTCAGCATCTGGATGACACGTGCGTTGCCTGTGGTCGTGATTATGGTCCCCTTAATCTGGCTCTGGTTGACCCGTAGCCTCCATGGTCGGGAAACCTTAAAACTTCCGGATGTGGGGAAATGGCGGGTGGAGGAAAAGCGGACCCTCATCGTCTTTGCCTTCACCGCTTTGGCATGGGCTACCCGTAAGGAACCATATGGAGGCTGGAGTGCCGCACTGGATGTGTCTGGTTCTAATGATGCCTGCGTTGCCTTTATCAGTGTAATTCTGCTCTTCAGTCTACCCAGTGGCGAAAAGAATGGGGAAAAACTACTGGATTGGAAAACCGCCTGTACCATACCCTGGGGCATCCTGATTCTCTTTGGCGGGGGAATCGCCATTGCGACAGCTTTCAAAACCTCCGGTCTGAGTGAAACCATTGCCACTGGTCTCACCGGATTACAGGATATCCCCCCTTATTTCCTCATCCTCCTCATTTGCCTGGCTGTCACGTTTCTCACGGAAATGACGAGTAATACGGCGACTTCCATCCTGCTCATGCCCATCCTGGGAGCGGCTGCCGTAGCCACGAATTTGGACCCGGCTATTCTGATGTTACCTGCCGTCTACAGTGCCAGTTGTGCTTTTATGCTCCCTGTTGCCACAGCTCCCAATGCGGTTGTTTTTGGTACAGGAAAATTCTCCACCACCCGGATGATGAGCGAAGGGTTTGTTCTGAATTTGATCGGAGCCTGTGTGATCTCCATTTTGTGTTTCTTTATGCTGCGGTAGGGTAGTGTGGACAGAGTGGGCACGGTGGCCTTCGCAATCATGGCTCTGACTCTTGAAGCAGCTTCAGAAATGCTTGGTGGAGAAAGATTTTTTCACGACCTACTTTTTCTTCTTTTAATATTCCAATGCGGATTAGTTCCTTGAGGTAAGAGCTGGCAGTTTGTCGTTTGCAAATCCCAGAATCTACCAGATTGGCAATTCGGCAATAGGGTTGGGTAAAGAGGATTTCCAATAGTTCTCCAGAATAAATTTTTGGAAGTTTTTCCTGAAGTTTGTTTCTGGTTTCCTGAATTAGGATTTGGATCTTTTGAATCTTCAAAAGTGTCCACTTTGCCGCATCTTCCACACCCTTGAGCATGAAAAGTAACCAGTTCTCCCACTCTTGAAAACGGGTGACAGCTCTGAGGTTCAGGTAATAATCGGTTTTGTTTTTGAGAATGTACCGACTTTGGTAGAGAATCGGGGAGTGGAGTAGTCCGGTTTGTACGAGATAGAGTAGATTGAGTATTCGCCCCGTCCTTCCATTACCATCCGTGAAAGGGTGGATTGCTTCAAATTGGTAGTGAGCGACTGACATCACTATTAGCGGGTCTAGGTTCACTGAATTGTTAATGAATGTTTCCCAGTTCGAAAGCTTTTCGTTGAGAACATCTGATCCTGCAGGAGGAGTATAGATAATTTCACCAGTGGGCTCATCGGTTAAGTGAGTCCCGGAGCCTGATCTTATCTTCATTGGTTGATCTTTGATTTCCGAACAGACCAATTCGGCAATTCTTCTGGAAATTGGTTTTCTTTTGATTTCCTTACACCCTGCTTTCAGTGCATTTCGGTAATGAATGGCTTCCTTGGTGGCTGGATCTGGAGTTTGTTCAAGTAAGCTGGAGCGAAAGAGTTTGTCAGAAGTCGTCACAATATTTTCGATCTCTGAACTGGATTGAGCCTCAAGTATTGGGACTACGTTGATCAAGAGGGTTTGATTGGGTAGATTCTCTGCCGCTTGTTTGAGTTCTGCCAAGGCTGATCGGGATTCAATGCATTGTTTTAATATGGCGTTGGTCTCCAGTTCTGTTGTTGGAGGTAGCAAGGGGAGGGTATTGAATGGCAATGTAGGCTCCCAGGATATGTCTAAACTTTTTTCTTTTTTCGACATATCCTGAGGGTGTGTCGATGGCTTCGACATGTCAATGGGATGTGTCGAAATATTTTGATAATTTCGACGTATGTTGCTGTTGGGACCTATTCTTTGTGATTTCGGCTGGCAAGTTGATCAAAGGTTTTCATGATGAATCGCTTTAAGGCGAATGGAAGGGCTTTCGTTCATCAAGACTTGGTAGGCAGTACCGAGTGATCTACCAAATTCATCAAGATCAAGTTCTGGTTCAAGTTGTCCGTATTTCTCCTCCTGACTACAGAAAGAAGTAAAATGAAAGAGTACCATGTTGCCCAAAAGCAGATTGAAGTCAGTGTGGGGGAGTCGGTTAAGATTATCCGAGAGCTACAGGAAATGAGCCAAAATGAGCTCGCCAAGCTGACTGGAATTCCACAGTCCACAATCTCGGCGATTGAGAATAACCGGATCAATCTGGGAGTTGAACGAGCGAAGCAATTGGCCTTGGCGCTTAAGTGTCATCCGGCAGTGTTAGTATTCCCTGGCTGGGATGTTCATAACGCTGCATAGAATTGGTTCGGCCAATGGTTTGAGGTACTTGTCGCTAATTAGCTGCTCAAAATTCACGCTAGCCCAAAATGTCTTTGATGACGTGGCCGTGAACATCGGTTAGGCGGTAGTCTCGGCCAGCGTGGCGGAAGGTGAGGCGTTCGTGGTCGATGCCGAGGAGGTGGAGGAGAGTGGCGTGAAAATCGTGGATGTGCATGGGTTTTTCGGTGGCTTTGAAGCCGAAGTCGTCAGTTTCGCCGTAGGTCATGCCGCCTTTGACTCCGCCGCCAGCCATCCACATGAGGAAGCCGTGAGGGTTATGGTCTCGGCCATTTCCGTTTTCGCTGACGGGGGTGCGTCCGAATTCTCCACCCCAGATGATGAGGGTTTCTTCCAAGAGGCCGCGATCTTTGAGGTCGGCGAGGAGGGCGGCGATGGGTTGGTCGATGTTTTTGGCGAGGTTGGGAGTGGATTTGTTGTGATTTCGGTGAGTATCCCAGGGTTGCCCGTTACCATAGTAAACCTGGACGAAGCGGACTCCGCGTTCAGTCAGTCTTCGGGCCAGTAGGCAGCCGTTGGCAAAATGGCCTTTTCCGTAAGACTCCCTGGTTTTTTGAGGTTCTTTGGATATGTCGAAGGCATCGGTTGCGGCAAACTGCATGCGGTAGGCAGTTTCCATGGCTTCGATTCTTCCTTCGAGGAGTGGGTTGGATTGTTCGGGTTGGGCGGCCAAGTGTTCCTGATTGAGGGCTTGGAGGAGATCGAGTTGGCGGCGTTGGGCTGCTGGGTCCAGTTTGGGATTCCGTAGCCAGGGGATCATTTTTTTGGGGTCCAGATTGGAGTGATTGATGTAGGTTCCCTGGTGTTGTTGTGGCAGGAAGGCACTGTTCCAAAGGATGGAAAAGCGAACGGGGCGTCCCGGACACAGAACGATATAGCTGGGCAAATTGGCATTTTCGGTGCCGAGGCCATAACTCATCCAGGCTCCCATGCTGGGGACTTTAGGAGTCATGGTGCCGTTGTTCATGAGGAGGAGTGCCGGGCCATGGTTTGGGTTGTTGGTGTAGGCGGATTTCAGAATGCAAAGTTCATCAGCAAACTGGGCAGTCTTGGGGAGCAATTCGCTGACGTGTAGTCCGCTTTCCCCATATTGCTGATAGGCATAAGGGGCATTGAGCAGGCCACCGGTGGGGCGTTCGGTTTTCAGATTGGTGCCTTCGGGGCGTTTCCCTTCAAACTTTTCCAGGGCGGGCTTGGGGTCGAAGAAGTCCGGTCCAAAAGGCCCGCCATTCATGAAGAGGTGAATGACCCGTTTGGCTTTTGGGGCGAAGTGCGGGACAAGCCCTGAGGCAGATTGCAAAGTCTGTGCCAACCCAATGGTGCCCAATCCGGCTCCGAGTTGAGCCAGGGCAGTTCGGCGGTCAATGGGAAGGTGTGGTTGCATTATTCAATAAAGAGAAACTCATTGCTGACCAACAGGGCATGTGCGTATTGAGTCCAATGGTGGAGGTCGTTGGGTTTATCCCTCAAGAACGCCTTGGCGATTTCGAGTTCCTTCTGACGGGGTTCACGTTGAAACAACTTCTGGTAGGCAGTTCGGATGCGTTGTTGGAGATTCGGTTCCTTCAGAAGATTTTTGGACAAGGTTTCGGCGTGGAATTGAAGGGTTGGTCCATTGAGAGAGAAGAGTTGCTGTAGAGGTGTGATGGTCAATTGCCTGGCAGGGGAATGGGCCGTTGGGTCGGGAAAATCATGTGCCCGTAAAAACTGGTTGGGTTCGCGTCGGTGGATGGCTCCGTAAATGGTTCTGCGAAAGTTGTTGTTGGCGTTCAGGTCAGTGGGTTTGCCACCAAGGGTGTGATCGAGGCTTTCGGTGGTCTGCAACAACGCATCTCTCCAGGCTTCCACATCGAGTCGGCGACGATTCATTCTAGCCAAGTGTTGATTGGCTGGATCAGTCTCGATTGATTCAGAGTTGTGGATGCTTTGTTGCCAGGTTGCCGACTGGAGGACTTCCCGGTGTAGCCATTTGATCGACCAACCATTTTTGACAAATCGGTTGGCTAAATCATTGAGCAGATCCGGATGTGTCGGAGCCTCTCCGGAATGCCCGATCTCACTTGGTGTGGCACACAATCCTGTACCGAAATGATGCTGCCAGACTCGATTGACCATCACTCTGGCCGAAAGGGGAGCGGCATCACCAACAATCGCTTCTGCCAAGTCCAGACGACCACTTCCATGCTCAAAGCTGCGGGGTTTTCCATTATGAAACGGGAAGGCTCCCAGGAATTGTCGAGGAATGACTTCGCCGACTACATTCGGGTTGCCGCGTTTGTGGATGGGAAGGTCGCGGGATTTGCCGGTTTGGTAGTCGAGTGTGGTGCCGTGTTTGCCTGCTGGTTTTACATAAAGTGCGGCTTCCATCACACCTCCCACCATCGGTACGTCATAATGCGGCGTGTTGGATTTGATGGTTTCGACCTTCTTTTCCAATTCCGAAATTTTCTCCTGATCTGCGTCCTTCTTTTTCTTCTTCTGGGCGTCGATTTCCTTTTCGAGTTTGGCGACTTCCTCACGTGCTTTGCGAACGGGGACCCACAGCTCTTCGGAAATCGTTGGGCGATCACTGATCCGCACACTGGCAAACACTCCGGCAATGGCGTAGTAATCTGCCTGGGTTACAGGATCAGTCTTATGGTCGTGGCAACGAGCACAGCCCAAGGTCAGCCCCAGAAAGGTTCTCCCCACGGCATCCATTCGTTCTTCCCATTCATCGGCAACCGTGGTCTTGATGACCTCGGGCGGCAGCTTCAGCTCTTTCCAGTACGTGGGGCTGAGTCCTAGAAATCCAAGGGCTGCGTTATCCTTGGGATCATGACCTTCGATCAAATCATTGGCAAGTTGTCGGCGTACAAAGTCCGGGTAGGGCAGATCGTCATTGAATGCCTGAATGACCCAGTCGCGGTACCTCCAGGGTTCCGCCGCCGATTTCAACCATTTTGCCGTCTTGTCCGTATACCTGGCCAAATCCAACCAATGTCGAGCCCAGCGTTCTCCGTAGTGTGGTGATGCCAGTAATTGTTCGATTTCTTCCCGGATGGCCGTTGTTCGGCAAGATTGGGCACGATTTTGAAATGCCGTCCATTGCTCCATAGTTGGAGGCAATCCGATTAAATCAAAGTACAGTCGCCGTAACAAAACTCTGTCATCCGCTGGTGGGGCGGGTTGGAGTTCCTTCTCTTCCATTTTGGAGAGAACAAAGTGGTCCATCCGCTGCTGTGCCCAATCTGTCTGCTGTACCTTTGGAAGTTCTTGTTTCTCCAAGGGTAGAAAGGACCAGGGCAACTCCTTGGCAGGAGCCGCATTCAGCAGAACTGCTATGTGGAGCAAGATGG
>Ga0181579_10002943_pt1 | contig 13577 bp, 12 predicted proteins | sample 071ome_24_FD_132996 | JGI IMG/M metagenome (GOLD analysis project Ga0181579, IMG submission 132996) | Coastal salt marsh microbial communities from the Groves Creek Marsh, Skidaway Island, Georgia - 071402CT metaG (megahit assembly) | ecosystem: Environmental > Aquatic > Marine > Intertidal... | reverse complement strand
CCTGCATGGCGTGAACGGCGATTTCCAGGCTGGCGGCGAAGGTCTCGCGGACCACCCGGTCGACGCCGAGCTCGATCAATCTGTAAGCGTGATCGCGGTCACGGACCCGCGCATAAATGCGGACATGCGGAAAATGCCGCCGCACCAGTTCGACCAGCGCCACCGAGGCGTCCACGTCATCCATGGCCAGGACCAGGATCTCGGCCTGATCGGCGCCGGCGGCCCGCAGGATCCAAAGCCTCGTCAAGTCGCCGTAATAGATCTTGTTGCCGAAACGTCGGACGACGCGGATGCGCTGAAAATCATAGTCGACGGCGGTGAACACGATGCCCTGGGTGTGCAGGATACGTCCGATGATCTGCCCGACCCGCCCGAAGCCGGCGATGATCACGCGGTTCTCGGCATCCTCGATCTTGTCGAATTCGGGGGTCGCGTCGGGACTGGTCCCTCCGGCGCCGGCGCGCACCGGGAGCTTGTCGCTGAGGCGATGCAGCAGTGGCGTCGCGATCATGGTGAGGGTCACCACCAGAATCATCAGGTCGGCGAAGGGACGTTCGACCACCTGGTTGGCGACGGCGGCGGTAAACAGCACGAAAGCAAATTCACCGCCCTGGGGCAGGGACAGCGCAAGGCGCGCGGAAGTCGAATGCGGGAGCTTCGCCGCCCGGCCGATGACGTAAAGCCAGATCGCCTTGACCAGGAGGAGGCCGGCGGTCAGCCCGAGCACCGTAAGCGGGCTGGCGAGGAGCAGGCCGAGATTAACCGACATGCCGACCGCCACGAAGAACATGCCCATCAGCAGGCCCTTGAAGGGCTCGATATCGGCGACCAGGGCGTGACGATATTCGGATTCGGACAGGACCACCCCGGCCAGGAAGGCGCCCAGGGCCATGGATAGGCCGACCACTTCCATCAGCGCCGAGGTGCCGACCACCACGAACAGGGCGGAGATGGTGAACAACTCGTTGATCCGGGTTGAGACCACGTATCTCAGGAACGGCTTGATCAGAAAATGCCCGGCCATGATCACCACGGTGATCGCGGTGACGGCGAAGAAAAAGCCTTCGGGCCCGCCGCTGGCCACCCCGGCGCCGCCGGGAGACAGCAACGGCATCAAGGCCAGGAGCGGGATGACGGCGATGTCCTGGAAAAGCAGAATCGCGAAGCCGGCCCGGCCCGCTCGGCTGCGGAGCTGACCTTTCTCGGCCAGCATCTGAACCACGATGGCGGTCGAGGAGAGCGCCAGGATCAGGCCGGTGACGATCGCTGTTCCGGTCCCTAGGCCGATCGCGATACCGCAGGCCGCGAGCAGCAGGCCACTGCCGACCACCTGGGCTCCGCCCATCAGAAAGATCGGTCGGCGAAGACCGAGAAGCCGCGAGGGCTGCAGTTCCAGGCCGATCAGGAACAGCAGCAGCACGACCCCGAATTCGGAGAAATGCAGGATGTTCTCGACATTGCTCACAAAGCCGAGGACGCTGGGACCGATCAGCAGCCCAGCCGCGAGATAACCCAGAATGGAGCCGAGCCCGAACCGACTGAACAGCGGGACCGCGATTACCGACGCACCGAGGAACAACGCCGCTTCATAAAGAAGCGTCATGCCGACCAGCCTTGTCTGTCGCTTGGGTCGGGATGTATCACGGGTCTCGCCTTTATCCTGGTTTGGGTTTGGTGCATCCTGTTTTGCGAAGTCGCTCTATCGAGGCTGCATCCGGATCGCGCCGTCCAGCCGGATGGTCTCCCCGTTCAGCATGACATTGTCGATGATACTCATCGCCAGCTTGGCGTATTCCTCGGGCAGGCCGAAGCGCGACGGATAAGGTACCGAGGCGGCGAGGCTGTCCTGCACCTCTTGCGGCATGCCGAGCAGCATCGGGGTTCCGAACAGACCGGGAGCGATGGTGTTGACCCGTACGCCGTTGCGCGCGAATTCCCGGGCGCCGACGATGGTCAGCGCGTGCACGCCACCCTTCGAGGCGCTGTAGGCGGCTTGGCCGATCTGGCCTTCGAATGCCGCGACCGAGGCGGTTGAAATGATCACGCCGCGTTCGCTGTCATCCATGGGCTCCAGCGCGATCATGTCGGCCGCGGCCAAGCGTGTCAGATTGAAGGTGCCGATCAGGTTGATCTCGATCACCCGGCGGAAATTGTCCAGGGGCATCGGGCCGTTGCGCCCGACGATCCGCTCGGCCGGGCCGATGCCGGCGCAGTTGATCAGAACCCGCGCGGCGCCATGGGCCTCGCGCGCCTGGGCCACCGCCGCCTCGGCCGAGCCCGCGTCGGCGACGTCGCAGGAAAGCGCCAGGCCGTTGATTTCCTTCGCAACCGCTTCGGCGGCGTCCATGTTGACGTCCAGCAGCGTCACCTTGGCGCCCGCCGCCGCCATTGCCCGCGCGGTCGCCGCGCCCAAGCCTCCACCGCCGCCGGTGACGATCGCCGCTTGTCCCGCGAGTTTCATGTTTTGCTCCGAATTCAGGTCGAGTCCCCGGCGCCATAGGTCGCGCCGCGGCGGGTATAACAGATGATACCATTTCAGGCGAGCGGTCAGTCCGTTCACGAGTATTGCCGATGCATGGATTTACCGACTTGCGATTGATAGGATGCAGCCGCGGCGAGGGGGCATCGGGCATGATGGTTTGGGAACCGGCTTGGTGTGATCTGGTGGAGGTTTTGGGATGACACCGAACGATGATGCCGGCGCGCTTGACCTGGCGCCGGATGTCGCCGCATCGCGGGTTGAGCTTCGCGAGATCGTGGAGGAACTCGGCCTTGCCGCCCAGGAGACCGCTCGTTGGCTGGCGTTGTTTCATCGCTCGGCGGTTTGCAAGACCGAACCGGATCCCGGCTTGATCATCGACGACGCGCACGCAACGACACGTTTCGCGCGCTGGTACGCCGATCGTCGAGGCGCCGACGTCTTCGACCAAGAGGCGTTCGAGGCTTTGGCGGCGACTCATCAGTCATTGTTCAATCACGTGGGTATTCTCGCCCGCCGGGCCTGGCGCGACGACAAGGTTCCGACTGGAGAATACGATGCGCTATTGAAGAAAACTCAGGCCTTCGAGGATCAATGCCAGCGTTTGGCACGCGCTTTTGGGGCGGCGCTGTCCGACCTTGACCCGCTGACCGGGATCCAAAACCGGGCGAATATGGAGCGCGAGCTGAAGCGCGAGCAACATCGCGCGCTGCGCACCGGGCGTCCCTGTTGCCTGGCGCTGGTCGACATCGATCACTTCAAGAAGGTCAACGACACTCACGGCCACTTGGTTGGAGACCAGGTGTTGGCGTCGGTGACCCGGGCTCTGGAAGACAGCTTGCGGCCTTATGATTCGATCTTCCGCTTTGGCGGCGAGGAATTCCTTGTCTGCCTGCCGGATACCGGGCCCGAGGAGGCGCGTCTGGTGTTGGAACGCATTCGCAAGAAGCTGGCCGTCGCGGCATTGGCCGTCGGCGAGAACCAGAGTCTAGGGGTCACGGTGTCCGTCGGGATCGCCCAGATGGCGCCCCGGCGCCCGGTCGAGGAGATTACCGAGCGCGCCGATACCGCGCTCTATCTCGCCAAGGAAGGTGGCCGCGACCAGGTGCGGGTCTGGACCGCGGAACTCGAGCGACGCCCGTAGAATCCGTTAGTGGCGCCGGACTTCATTTAGGCTTATAACGACGGGCTTTTGATTTAAATCCCTGGTGGGATACCTGGAGGACAGGCGGTGCCAATAGAGCGTCAACGCGCCCAGGAACTGGATCACATGGTCCGCAAGATGGGCACGATCGTTTCGGTTTTCGAGATCAGGTCCGACCCGGTCGGCAATAAGGGGTTCAAGGCATTTCGTGACTTGATGGACGTCTATGTCGACGCCTGCGGCAAGACCCTCGCGGCTGATAAGGACTTCATGGACGAGGGGATCGACCTCGACGCCGATGAAAATCTGCGCGAGCGGCTGAGGGCCGCGTTTGAGAGCGTGTTCGGGACGGCCCCGGGCTCCATCTAGCCCGTCTTCACCGCTTCCTTAGTTTGAACGATCGATGGCTCGCCAGGCGATGTCGCCGCGGCAAAAGCCGTCCGGCCAATCAATCCGTCCGACAGCCTCGTAAGCACGGTCCCGAGCGGCGGCAATATCCGCGCCCACGGCCGTCACGCCGAGGACTCTTCCGCCATTCGCGGTTAACGCGCCATCCTCCTTGCGCGCGGTACCGGCGTGAAAGACGGTGATCGCGCTGTCCGCCTCGGCGGAGGCGATGCCGTTGATGATCGAGCCCTTGCCATAGGCGCCGGGATAGCCCTTGGTCGCCATCACCACGCAGATCGCCGCGCCGTCATCCCATCTGAGGTCCACGTTCGAAAGCTGCCCGTCATGACAGGCGATCAGGGCCGGTAGAATATCGCTTTTGAGGCGCGCCATCAGGACCTGACATTCAGGGTCGCCAAAGCGGGCGTTGTATTCGATCAGTCTTGGACCGGCTTCGGTGATCATCAGGCCGGCGTAAAGCACGCCCTTGAAGGGGGTGCCTTCGCTTGCCATGCCCTCGACTGTCGGCTTGATGATCTCTGCCATCACCCGATCGGCCATTGCCTGGTCGAGTACCGGGGCTGGTGAATAGGCGCCCATGCCGCCGGTATTGGGGCCGGTATCGCCGTCGCCGACGCGCTTGTGGTCTTGTGCGCCGACCAGGGGCAGGGCGGTGGCGCCGTCGACCAGCGCGAAGAAGCTGGCTTCCTCGCCCTCCATGAATTCCTCGACGATCACCTCGCTTCCCGCGGCCCCGAAGGCGTCATCGCGGAGCGCCGCGATCAGCGCCGCTTCCGCCTCGGCCAAGGTCATCGCCACCGTGACGCCCTTGCCCGCCGCCAGGCCGTCGGCCTTGATCACGATCGGCGCGCCCTGCTCGCGGACATGGGCGAGCGCCGGTTCGAGGGCGGTGAAATGCTTGAAGCCGGCGGTCGGGATGTCGTAACGCGCGCACAACTCCTTGGTGAAATTTTTCGATCCTTCCAGCGCGGCGGCGGCGGCGTTTGGGCCGAAGGATTTGATTCCGGCGGCGTCCAGGCGGTCGACCAGGCCGGAGACCAACGGGTCCTCGGGCCCGACGACGACGAAATCGATGGCGTTGGTTCGGGCGAATTCGACGATTCCATCCAGATCCATCGCTTGAATCGGAACGCACGTGGCCTCCCGGGCGATCCCGGCATTGCCCGGCGCGCAATATAGCGCGTCGCAGAGCGGCGAGGCCGCGATCGACCAACACAAGGCGTGCTCGCGGGCGCCAGAGCCGACGACAAGTATTTTCATCCCTGGATCACTCCTCGATCTTCCGATTTGGCGCCTTGTAGCATAGATTGAAGCCATGCAAGACAGACCCATGGAACTCCTCGACAATCTTCCCGAACTTTCGGTCAGCGAGTTGTCGAATCAGATCAAGCGCACGGTCGAGACATCTTTCGACAGGGTTCGAGTGCGAGGCGAGATCTCGCGACCCAGCTTCGCCGCGTCCGGCCATGTCTACCTTACCCTAAAGGACGACAAGGCGGTTCTCGATGGGGTGGTCTGGCGCGGTAATGCCCAACGTCTTTCGGTGCGCCCCGAGGAGGGGATGGAGGTGATCTGTACCGGCAAGATCACGACGTATCCCGGACGCTCGAAATATCAGATGGTGATCGAGCAGATGGAGCTTGCCGGCGAAGGCGCGCTGCTGAAGCTCTTGGAAGACCGGCGACGCAAGCTCGCGGGCGAGGGCCTGTTCGACGAGGACCGCAAGCGCCGCTTGCCGTTTTTGCCCCAGGTAATCGGTGTCGTCACCTCACCGACCGGCGCGGTGATCCGCGATATCCTGCATCGTCTGACCGACCGGTTTCCGGTTCACGTGCTGGTCGCGCCGGTTTTGGTGCAGGGCGACAACGCGAAGACCCAGATCGCGGCGGCGATCCGGGGCTTTAACGCAATGCCCGAGGATGGAGCGGTATCCAAGCCGGACCTGCTGATCGTCGCCAGGGGCGGCGGCAGCCTGGAGGACCTCTGGGCGTTCAATGAGGAAGAGGTGGTGCGCGCGGCGGCGGAAAGCGAGATCCCGCTGATCTCCGCCGTCGGGCACGAAACCGATACCACATTGATCGATTTTGCTTCGGATCGCCGGGCGCCGACACCGACGGCGGCGGCGGAGATCGCGGTGCCGGTGCGATCGGAATTGCTGGCCCAGGTCATGGATGACGAGGGTCGGTTGCTGAACGCCGTCACGCGCCGCCTGCGGGAGGCGCGGACCCGGCTCGAAGGCATGGCGCGCGGCCTGGGTGATCCGCGATCCTTGATCGAAAGTCGAGCCCAGACCGTGGATTATCTTGATCAGCGTCTCGTGGCTGGGGTGGAGCGTGGTTTTGACCAGCAGGCAATGGCTCTCGCGCGGCTCGCCGACCGGTTGCCGCGTCCGGAAACCCAACTCGCCAGGATTACCGGCGATCTCGCGGTGCTCTCGCAAAAGCTGGAGGCGGTGGGGGAGCGGTTTCAGGAATCCCGCCGTTCGGCCCTTGAGCGCGTCGCCGCGCGTCTGCGCCCCGAGCCAATCGAGCGGGCCGCGCGTCAGGCCAAGGTTGATCTGGAGCGTGGCGGCGCGCGGCTGGAGGCGGCCATGGATCGCGGCCTGTCCGATATCGCGGGCCGGCTCGGCGGATTGGATGGGCTGCTCAGGGCGAACTCGTTCGAGAGAACCCTCGACCGGGGCTTCGTCTTGGTCCGTGACGAGGCCGGCGTACCGCTTCTGAGCGCCTCGGAAACGAAGCCGGGGCAAGCCGTCACCTTGCAATTCAAGGACGGCGAGGCGAGCGCGGTAGTCGGCGCGCGCGCCAAGCGTGGGACTTCACGCCCCGCGAAACCGAAGGCGGAGCCAGTTGCTCGGACGGCGGCGAAGCAGGAAACCTTGTTTTGAGTTGCCCCGATGCCGGCGTTGATTCGTTACTCCAGCGGAGGCAAGGGGTCTTGTCTGGGAATTTCAATCCGGCCGCCCAGTCTACGTCGCTCACATTGATTGGTGCCGCAACCGCATCCACGTCGCCCCCGCGGAGGCGGGGGTTCTTGCCGTCGAATTTTCGGTTTGGGGACAGTTTCCGTTTTCGCGACGTAGAGGCGGTGAATTCGTCCTCGCCAAAAGCCCCCGCCTCCGCGGGGGCGACGGTTAATGGTGTGGCGACGAGACGAGGGGGCATGGCCGGAATGGGCGGGACCTTCCGAACCCGGTTTAAGTCCTGTCTTCAATACCTCCTCCTATTGACCTTCGTTTTGACACCACCACCGGCGCTCGCGAAAACCGTGCTCGAGGGTGATTTCACGCAGGGTGGACTGGTGATCGGTTCGACTGATCCGAATAACCGGGTGTTTCTGGACGACAAGTGGATTCGTTTGGGCCCCAAGGGTCAGTTTCTGTTTGGTTTCACGCGCGACGCGGGCGCCGAGGCGGTACTGGAGGTGCGAAGTCCCGATGGCGCCGTGGAGCGCTTGGTCCTCCAAATCGCACCGAGAGAGTACAACATCCAGCGGATCGATGGCCTGCCGCGAAAGATGGTGACGCCGCCGACGGCGCTTCTAACCCGCATCCGGCGCGAGAACGCGGCGATCCGCGTGGCGCGGATGCACGACACACCGATACCGTATTTCGAATCCGGCTTCATATGGCCGGCCGAGGGACGGATTTCCGGTGTGTACGGCTCGCAGAGAATCCTGAACGGCAAGCCTCGGCGTCCGCATTACGGTATCGATGTCGCGGGACCGGTCGGAACCCCGGTGATCGCGCCCGCGGACGGCGTTGTGCGGCTGGCCGAGCGCGATCTCTACTACTCCGGCGGCACCGTCATTCTCGATCACGGCCACGGCCTAAGCTCGGCGTTTCTGCATATGCACGAGGTTCATGTCAGGGTCGGCGATATCCTGCGCCAGGGTGATCCGATCGGCAGCATCGGCGCGACGGGCCGGGTTACCGGCCCGCATCTGGACTGGCGGATCAATTGGTTCGACCAGCGTCTGGACGCCGGACTGTTGGTCCCGCCGCGGAATTAGCTGTCCGGCGCTCCCGCGAAGACGTCGGTGACAGGGGTGCGACTATTCCTCATCCGTCGTCCTGGCGAATGGCGGGGATTTTGAAAACCCCGATCCCGAGTGCCTTTCGACCGGATCCTGGAGCCCCCCTGGGGTCGCGAGGGTGGCGGATATTCTCTACTCCCGACGAGACTGGGAACACACGCTCATGAAGCGGTGGTTCAAACCAAACTAATCTCGTTCTCCATCCGCTCGCCGGCGAAGAAACGGTCGGCGTTGGCGAAAATCTCGGAGAACTTGATCAACATCGTGTCGCGGGTGCCCGGCGCGTGGTGCGGGGTCAGCACGACATTGGGGAATTCGGCGAAGGGGTTGGGCGCGGGCAGTGGCTCGACCTCGAACACGTCTAACCCGACCCCGCCCAGATGTCCGGATTTCAGAGCATCGAGAAGCGCGTCCTGGGAGGCCACGGGACCGCGGGCGCAATTGATCAGTGTGGTGCCCGGGCGCATCTTGGTGATCGCATCGCCATCGATCATGTGGTGCGTGGACGGGGTCAGCGGCACGTGCAGCGTGATGAAGTCGGAACGGGTCAGAATTTCCTCGAAGCTGGCGCGCGTTACCCGCAATTCACGCTCGATATCGCCGTCCATCTCCAGAAGATCGGTGTAGATGGTCTTGGTTTCGAACCCGATCAGGCGCTTGGCCACCTGCTTGCCGATCCGCCCGAGCCCGATGATACCGACCGTGGCGCCGAAGAGCTGTCGCGCCGTCGAGCGGAAGGTGTTGGAATGCCAACGCCCCTCGCGAAGCTCTGAATCGCAGAAAGCCAGACGCCGGCCTGTCGCCAGCATCATCATGATCGCGTGTTCCGCCACGCCCTCGCTGGTGCCCTGGGGCGTCACGGCGAGGCGGATCTGCCGCTTCATCAGCGCTTCCGTGGCAACCGTGTCGTGATAGCCGACACCCTGATGCAGCACCAGGCGCAGCCGTCCGGCGGCCTCGACCTCTTCCTCCGACATCCGCAGGCCGCCGACGATCACCAGTTCCGCCTCGGCGAGCTTGGCCAGCCTTTCCTCCTGGCTATCGCCCTCCATGGTTAGGAGCTCGTAGCGGTCGGCGGGCATTGTGGAGCGGATCAGATCGTAGAAATCCTGACGCGCCTTGACGTGATAGAAGACCTTGATGGGCATGGATGCGATTCCGGGCTGGGTGGCGAGTGATGGTCGCCCGGTTTAACGCGCCGGCAAGCACCTGTGAAGAAATCTCGCGCGATGAGGCCCTGCCAGCACCAGCATGCTGATTCCGGTTCCTATTCGCCCCGCCCGGCGCGCGCGTCCTTGACCATGCGCTCCAATTCCGCGAGATCCTTGATCACGAAGGCGCCGCGGGTCCGCTCCAGCAGCGATTGGTTCTCAAGCTGCTTAAGCTCCCGCGTCACCGCCTCGCGATGGGTGCTGATACGCGAGGCGATCTCGGCATGGGTCGGCGGCGGGGAAATTCGCCCGGTCCCCTCGATCACCCGTCCGGCCCTGGCGAGACGGAGCAATTCGGCGTGAATGCGGTTGCGCACGCCGAGAGTACTGAACTCGACGACCCGCTCGTTCAGGGTACGAATGGCGCCGGCCATGGAGACCATCACCGAGTGAGCGAGGGCTGGAAACTCCGCCAGAAGATCTTGGAAGGAGGGGGGCGGCATCTGTGCGACCACGGTACGCGTCAAGGCAACGATGCTGGCGGATCGTGGCTCACCATCAATCGCTGAATACTCGCCGAAGTGATCACCGTCCTTCAGGTCGCGCATGATCACGGTGCGGCCGGTTTGAGAGAACACGGTTACGCGAACCTCGCCACGGGCAATGAAGTAGATATCCGTCGACCGGTCATCGAGATTCAGAATGACCTCATCCGGCTCGAAACTGCGCCATCGGCAGCGTGAATCGAGTGAGCTGATCCGGTCTCGAGGCACCGAGACCAGGAGTTTAGTTCCCAAAAGCGTGCGATCGACCGACATCTGACTTAACCCCCGATCGCCACAGCATACACCAGAAGCCTTCGAAATCGGAATGACTCGGCGCAAGCCGACGGGTAAACAACAGGTGAGGGTTTTCAAAAACACCGCTCTCGTGACGGCGCGTGCGGAATCACACACCAAAATTCCACGAGCCTGCCCACATCCAGATCAGACGGAACGAAGCTCCGAAACCGTGATGATTGGGAGGCGCGAAATGTGGCGGACGCAAGTTAGCTTTTCCTCCCGCTCTGGTCGGAGGTCCGGGCCTTTCAACGTGGACTTCCCGAGAGTCACGTTTCACTGAATGAGTCGCGGGCTCCAGGCGGTCCGAGGGTTTCATCCCCCGCCACTCCCGGATCACCGAGCCCGCGGCTCACCCTTTTTTCCCAGTTAACCAAGTCCGATCCAACCTCCGGTCGGCGCGCGCTCACAAAATTGATATCGGACTTGCGGGATCGACACTTCGATCCAATCTACCGGTTAACAAGGCAACGCCCATCATTTGGAGACAGGAAATGTTTCGCGACCGGCTTAAAGCCATTGCCCTTTGGAATGATAAGCAGATCTGGTGCCCGGACATCATGCTTGCCTGGGTAATCGCGGTCGCCAGTGTCGGATCGATCGTCGTTCTTGGCCCATCGCTCGGCGCGTGACCAGCGGGATCGACGTTTCCGGTGGCGGGCGCTCTTCTTGTTGAGGGAGATCACGTTTGATCGCGCGCCGCCTCGGAAATTGAACCACCGGGAACCGTCGGCGTGCCGGTGACCACTCTTTCGCGGTGCCAGACATAAAGCCCCGCGCAGACCAAGGTAAGCGCCCCCGCCACCGTGGCGATATCGGGTAGGGAGTCAAAGAACAACGCGCCGATCAGTGTTGCCCAAATGATCGTGCTGTAGGAGAACGGCGCCAGTATCGAGGCCGAAGCCAGCATGAAGGCACGTATCGTCAGATACTGGCCGGCGGTGTGACAAAGCGCGATCACCACGAGGATCCCGAGCGCCCTATCGCTGGGCATTTCCCATCCCATGAGCCCCAACGGCGCGATGACCACCAGGCCCGTGGCCGTGGTCCAGATCAATATGGTCAGCGGCCCCTCGCGCCCACGCATGGACCGCGTGATGATCAACCCTCCCGCCCAACAGAGGGACGACACCAGGGGGATCAGCATCTCAATGGCGAAACTCTCGGTGCCTGGGCGCAAAATCACCAGCACGCCGATAAAGCCGACGACCACGGCGGACCAGCGGCGAATACCGACTTTCTCGCCGAGAAACGGGATCGACAGCGCCGTGACGTATAGGGGCGACACAAACCCGATCGCCGTGGCGGTCTCCAGCGGAAGGGTCCGCAAACCGTAGACGAATATGGTTCCGGACGCGATCAGAAGCAGTCCGCGCAGGATATGCAGAAACGGTCGCTTGGTTCGCGCCGGGCGCGATCGCCAGTGCCAGAGCACCGCCGGCATTAGAAGCAGGGACGCGAAGATATAGCGAATTAAAAGAATACGCTCGGGCGGCATGCCCTCGACGGCAAGGGTCTTGGCCATGCCATCCATCGACACGAAAACCAGCATCGCGCCGAGAATCAGGACGATCGCCAACGCCGGGCGGTCGGGGGGGCGCGCTTCCTCATCCACGGACATATTTTTGCCTTGAGCCATTCATCACGTCATGACGCCGGCGCGACCATGGCCTCGTGATGTTTCTCCATCGCCAGGAGAACCTCGTCCAAGGATCGGCGGGCACCGGCCTGAAGATACTCCATCGCTCGAAGCGCGTGTTCATGCGCGTCCTCGCTGGACCCGGCGACGCAATCCTCGATCACTCGGCAGTAGTAATCCGACTGGTGACCGTCGACGAAGGTGTAGTGAACACAAACATCGGTCAGACCCCCACACAGCAACAGTGTATCAGCCTTCAGCCCCTTCAACAGGATCTCAAAATCGGTGCCGAAAAAGGCGGAGTACCGACGCTTGCGGATGAGATAGTCCGTCGGCCTGAAGCCGGTTTGTTCCACCGCGATCCCGGTGTTGGGGTTGTCCTCAAGGCAGTGAATATCCTCGTCACCATCCAGTTCCCGGCCAAAGTCGATCAGATCCGGCCGATGAACCTCCTGAATGAAGACCACGGGGATATCCAGGGCTCTGGCCTTGTCGATGGCGAGGCGCGAGCGTGCCATTCGTTCGGAGTATCCCGGCATGTGCGGGATCGCGTGTTTCTTGATGGACTCGTCGAACGCACCGGCCTGGATATCGATCACGATCAGCGCGGGACGTCCCTCGATCATGGCTCGCTTGCCTTTGGAAATCGCCTGCATGGATCTGTCTCCGATGAAGCCGTAACGCGCGAGGATATCTAAAGGTTCTCGCGGGCCCAGACATCCTGAGCCGGTGTATTGGCGGGATCATCGGCCCTTAGTGCGTAATAGTCGATATAGGGTGCGTAGCCGGCGTGAACTCGGCGCAGTTCGGTGATCGCGTCGTCGTGCAGGTCGACCCGAAGATTGATGTCCCGGGTGATGTCCCGGTCCATGACGATCAGGGCCGCCGATCGCTCCGGCAAGGGCGAGCCGTCGGCCGCCGCCTGACCACCCGCGGCACGTCCCGCCTCCAGTGCCGATAGTAGTCGCTCGTCGAGCGTCTGCCCGGCGCCATCGGCGAATGCCTTGGCGATCGCGCTGACCACGCCGGCACCCGCGAGCACATTGCCGAAAGCCGCGAAGCCCTCGCCGACCTCGTGTCCGGCCCATGTCCGGCAGCGCGCGCCGGTATGCATCTCGACCGCGCCGTCGATGCCGACAACGCATACCTGGCGATAGTCGTAACCAGGATCGGACGCCGCGAGGAGCTTGACCGTCTCGGCCGGGCTCGTTCCCTTTTCCAGAGCCGTCACGCCGAGCGGGCCGAGGCGCGGGTTGGCGAAGGCCTGGGTCGACATCACCGCCCGCCCGCGCGCCAGGAACGGGCAATAGCCTCCGACGCCGAGAGAGTAGGTGGCGATACCGACACCCAGCCTATCCGTGTCCGGGCATCTCGCTACAATCGTGTAGGTCATCTTAATCCTCCGAGTTATCGAAGAGCGCCCGGCCAACGACCGACCAGCGGCGCCTCGACCATCATGGGTCTCGGGCGGGGAATGGAAAGCCGCGGCAATCGCGCCCGCCACAATAGCAGCACCACGATCGCCATGTTGATCAGGTTCCAGGCAAAGCCGTTGAGAAACGCCGCCGTATAGGACAACGTCCAATCGAAGATCTCACCCGAGAGCCAACCACCAAGCGCCATGCCGCCGATCGTCGCGGACAGGACAAGACCGACTCTGGTCCCGGCTTGCGAGGCCGGGAAATACTCGCGGATGATCACCGCGTAGGTCGGAACGATCCCGCCCTGAAACAGGCCGAACAAGGCGGAGACTAGGTAGAGCGAATAGAGCCCGTCCGCCGGCAGATAAAGCAGCAACGAAAGAGCCTGCAGGGAAGAGCTCAGCATCAGGGTCCACAAGGCGCCGATGCGGTCCATCAGCATACCGAAACCGATCCGGCTG
>Ga0181579_10002942_pt1 | contig 13580 bp, 11 predicted proteins | sample 071ome_24_FD_132996 | JGI IMG/M metagenome (GOLD analysis project Ga0181579, IMG submission 132996) | Coastal salt marsh microbial communities from the Groves Creek Marsh, Skidaway Island, Georgia - 071402CT metaG (megahit assembly) | ecosystem: Environmental > Aquatic > Marine > Intertidal... | reverse complement strand
CGCTTATCATCCCAGTTGCACCTGCCGCATGGGGTATGATGATGATGCGGTGACCGATGGTGCGTTCAGGGTGCACGGGATTGACGGGCTCAGGGTGGTTGATGCATCCGCAATGCCCAGAATTATCAGCGCCAATTTGAACGCCCCTGTTCAGATGATGGCGGCACGGGCGGCAGATTTCATCCTCGGGCACAAGCAACGCACGCCGTTGGATTTGCAATATATCTGATCAGGTTGAGGGGTGCTTTTCCGGCAATCATGCGGGGTGTCAGCTCGCCGCATCACCCGTTACCGGATGACGGCGTCAGTTGCTTCAGGGAAGTGATAATCCGATCATAAAGACTGGCCGCCACCTGTCCGGGTGGCTGATCTGACGGGGTGATAACCGCCAGTTCATGATCAATCCGCGGGGCGAAGCGGCGCCATATGACGCCGTCGTTCAGACTGGCCTTGCCATTTGTCGGATCGATGATGGCAAGCGCATTACCCGAAGCGATGATATTGCGGGCTATGGCAAAAAAGTAGCTTGATAAATGACGTTCAATGGTCACCCCGGCATCGGCCAGATGAGACTCCAGCTGGCGGTCAACCATATGCTGGCCCGTAATGGCAACAACCGAGCGGCCGGCCAGATCAGACGGGCCGATCACATCTTTTGCGGCAAGCGGATCATCCTGGTGCATCACGCAGACACATTCGAGATTGAATAATCTGGCATTCAGCCCGGCAACAGGGACCGGGGTGTCAATCAGACCGATATCGATTTGCCGGTTGCTCACCCAATCGGCAACCTGCCTTGAACTCCTGACCAGAATATCGATCCTGACGTCAGGATGATCACGCTGATAGGCGGCAATCAGTGGCGGCAGAAAATGAATGGACATGGCTCCATTCGTGGCGATCCGGATACTGCCCGCTGATCCGGCACGAATTTCAGATATCCGCTGTGATATTCGCGATAACGCCGATAACCCCTGCACCATTTCATCCTGTAAAAGCAGGGCTTCACGCGTCGGGGCAAAAAACCCGCGGTTGCGCTGAAAAAGTTTGAAGCCGACTGCCTCTTCAAGATTGGCAAGGGCAATGCTGACGGCCGGCTGGCTGAGGTTGAGCTGTGCCGCCGCCCGGGAAATTGATCCGGCGCTGATTATGGCATCAAAAACTTCGAGGTGACGCTGTTTTATGTGCATAGCCTGAATTTCCCTGAGACAATGTGATTATAATTGAACACGAATTAGTATAAAGAAATCGAAATTTTTTATAATAATAATTAAGTTGTATTTATTTCATTAGTTATTTAGCGTTTAGTCTGGATAAGGATATTTGAGCTGTTCTTGCAGGGCATCAGGCCTGCGGGTCAGCCAAACGGGATTGATCGTTTTGACGGGGGATATAAATGCGATCAACAGCAGCGTCTTCACGGCCGGTGCCAATCGCTGATCACGGTGCGTACTGGACGGATGGTATGGCACCACTGCCCGTGACACATACCGATATCGTTTCCGAAGCTGATGTTGTCATTATCGGATCCGGCTACACCGGCATGCATGCTGCCATCGTCACGGCGAGAGAGGGCAAATCCACGCAGGTGCTTGAAGCACAGACCCCCGGCTGGGGATGCAGCACGCGGAACGGCGGGCAAATCAGCGGCAGTTTAAAACCATCGCTGAAACAGCTGACGCGAAGATTCGGTGCTGAGCGGGCCCACGCCATCCGTGGGGAAGGCAATACCTCGCTTGAATGGATTGAAACGTTTATCAAGGCCAATAAAATTGACTGCGATTTCAAGCGAAACGGCCGCTTTCACGCCGCCCACACTCCACAGCATTTTGAAAAGATGGTGGCCGAAGCCCGCCTTCTTGGGGATGAGGAAAATGTCCCGACAATCATTGTGCCAAGGCAGGATCAGCATCAGGAACTTGGCACGGATGCGTATTTCGGCGGTGTTGTCTTCACGCGGCATGCTTCGGTTCATCCCGCAAAATATTACGCCGGCATTTTGCAAACTGCGCTGAATGCCGGGGCACGTGTCACGGGCCATTGCCCGGCCATGGATATCACGCGATCAGGCGGCGGCTTCATCGTCACCACACCGAAAGGCAACATCAGGGCCGGCAAAGTTGTTGTTGCCACCAACGGATACAGCGGCCCGTTGGCGCCATGGATGCAGCGCCGGGTGATCCCGATCGGCAGTTACATTATCGCAACCGAGCCATTGCCGAAATCGCTCATGGACCGATTGTTTCCCAAAGACCGCATCGTCGGTGACAGTTGCAAGGTGATTTATTATTACCGTCCATCACCTGACCGCAGCCGCATCTTGTTCGGCGGACGCGTTTCAGCCAACGAAACCAACCCTGATATCAGCGGGCCAAAACTGCATCACGATTTATGCCGTATTTTCCCTGAACTGCAGGACTATGGCCTGTCGCATTCATGGAACGGCACGGTGGCGTACACGTTTGATGAATTGATGCATATCGGCCAGCATGAAGGGGTGCATTATGCCATGGGATATTGCGGATCAGGTGTCGGTATGGCGAGCTATCTCGGGATGCGTCTCGGCCAGCAGGTTGCAGGTCTGGCCGAAGGAAAAACAGCGTTCGATGATATTGCCTTTCCGACACGTCCGTTTTACCGGGGAAACCCCTGGTTTCTGCCGGCGATGGTCAGCTGGTACCGGTGGCGCGACAAATGGCAATACCGCCGTGCATTGAATACTCAGGGAAACGGCACAACCGGAGGCTTTGCCGGACATGTATCAAAAAATGCCGGATAGAATGGTCTGGCAGATGAGCAGGAAAAGGATTGAAAGAATACCGTTATATTAGTGCAAAAGCAGACAAGCCAACTGCAGACTAATATTTTGCCATTTTTGGCTTTTGGAAAATCAACAGGGAGGTAAGGATGATTTTCAAAAATATAAAACAAAAAACCCAGAAATCATTTTGGGGGATAGTGGGTGCCGCCGCATTGTCAGCCGCAACCATGGGCCATGTACAGGCTGATCCGGTCACGGTCGTCTCATGGGGCGGAACTTACGGCAAAGCCCAGGATGCTGCGCTGTTTAACGATGCGTCAAAAAATTCCGGCATTGAAATCAACCGGGAGTCCGGTGCCAGCATGTCAAAGGTGATGCTGCAGGTCGAATCCGGCGCGGTGACCTGGGATCTTGTTGTCAGCGGGTCAGGCGGATGTGCTGCCGCCGCGGCAAAAGGTGCGCTGGAGAAAATCGATTTCAACGTGGTTGATGTATCGAACTTTCTGCCGAACACCTATACCGATTACTGCATCGGCTCAGATGTATTTGCCACGGTCTTTGCCTGGAATACCGAAAAATATGGTGAACCCGGCACACCTGGTGCGCCGAATTCATGGGCTGATTTCTGGGATGTGGAGAAATTTCCCGGCACACGGGCCATCCGCCTGAACAATGTCGATGGTGTTCTGGAACCTGCCGTGATGGCCATGGGGGTCGCACCGGACAAGGTCTATGAGTTTCTGTCCAGCGAAGGCGGGATCGAAAAGGCGATTGCGAAGATTCGTGAATTGAAGCCGCATATTTCGGTCTATTGGAAATCCGGCGCCATGCAGGCCCAGCTGATGAAAGATCAGGAAGTCGATATGATCACCGGCTGGAACGGCCGTTTTGACAACGCCAAGAAAGATGGCGCCGTTGTCGGGTACACCTTCAATCAGGCCCTGCGTGACTATGATGGTTTCGGCATCCCGAAAGGTGCGCCGAACAAGGATATGGCCATGAAGTTCCTTGCCGAAGTGTCAAAGCCGCAATATCAGGCTAACCTGCCGTTCCACATCACCTACGGGCCGACAAACAAAGAGGCGTATGAGGTGACCACCGCACCAAAAGAGTTGCTCGAAGCCCTGCCGTCACATCCGAATAATGTGTCCAAAATGCTGGCGGTTGATCTCGAATGGTATGCGAAATACCGGGAAAAGGCGCTGGAAATGTATATGGAACTCCTGAGCGAGTAAGGCCATCACCAATCTCAGATGATACGAGGGCATGCGCCCTCGTATCATTGCTATAATACAAATCACGACAATAGGTATATTTGAGACATGGCTTCCGACAGGTCTGCATCATTGTCAATTTCAATCACCGAATTGACCAAATCATATGGCGACGTTTTTGCCCTTAATACCGTCAGCATCGATGTGAAAGCAGGTGAGTTCCTGACATTGCTCGGACCTTCAGGTTCAGGGAAAACCACCTTGCTGATGGCCATCGCCGGGTTCAACCGGCCGGATTCAGGACGTATCTGTTTTGGTGATCATGATGTCACCGTCTTGCCGCCACATAAGCGTGAAGTCGGTATGGTGTTTCAGAATTACGCCTTGTTTCCGCATATGTCGGTTTTCGAGAACGTGGCCTTTCCGTTGAAGCTGCGCAAAATCGGAACAGAAGAAAAACATCAGCGCGTGATGGAAGCGCTGAAGACCGTGCAGTTGTCAGATTATGCCGAACGCGGTATCGACCAGCTATCGGGCGGGCAACGCCAGCGTGTGGCCCTTGCCCGGGCCTTTGTGTTTGGTCCGAAAATCTTATTGATGGATGAGCCGCTTTCCGCGCTTGATAAAAAACTGCGTGAGGAAATGCAGATTGAACTCAAACAGCTGCACCGCCAGTTGGGGGTGACAACGGTTTACGTGACCCATGACCAGCGCGAAGCCCTTACCATGTCGGATCGCATTGCGGTCATCAACGAGGGAGAACTGGCGCAAATCGGCACCCCGCGGGAGATTTATAACGCCCCGGCCAATCATTTTGTTGCCGGTTTCATCGGCGAATCCTCCTCTGTGCCGGTAACCCGGGATACGGCGGGGAATTTGCTTTATGATAATATAAAAATCGGCAAAGCCCCGGCGGGTAGTAAAGATAAAAAATGGTCCCTGGTCATCCGCCCTGAAAGATTGTCGCTGACAGAGCCAAAGGCCCGAAAAACAGCCGGCAGGATCTATTTTCAGGGGAAGATCAGTGAACTGGTCTATCAGGGTGAAACCGCCATTATCATGATACGTCTTAATGATGGACAGGAGCTGACGGCGCGCGTCAATACACGGGCCGGAGATGACGTGGATACCCTGTCGGTCGGGCAAAGCCTGAGGGTTGCCATCGACAAGAAAGACATGATTATCATTCCGGGCGAGGCGCGGTGATGCCGACCCCTCTATCAGAGAATACGGACGCGCTGAATGCCGATAAACTAAAGGCCGCGGAACGTCGTGAGACGCTGACGATACTGGCGCTGACACTGCCTGCCATCATTGCCGTATTTCTGGTCATCGTGGTCCCGGTGGGATGGCTGTTTTCCCTCTCGTTTCTGGATAGTTCAGGGCAGTTATCCCTGGATAACTACCAGAAGATGATCGAATACAAATCCTATATCCGTGTGTTCAAAACAACATTCAATGTCAGTTTTCTGACCACTTTTCTGTGCATCCTCATCGGGTATCCACTTGCCTATTTCTTATCGCAGATACCCAAAAAATATGTGGGGCTTTTCATGCTTACGGTGCTGCTCCCTTTCTGGACCTCGCTACTGGTGCGGACCTATGCCTGGCTGGTGATGCTACAGCGTAATGGCCTGATCAACAATTTTGCCATTGAACTTGGTATCTGGGATACGCCTGTTAAGCTGGCCCATAACCTCAACGGCACCCTGATCGGCATGGTGCATATCATGCTGCCATTCCTTGTATTGCCGCTCTATGCGGCCATGCGGCGAATAGACCGGCACGCGTTGCAGGCGGCGGCCAATCTTGGGGCGACCCCGGTACAGGCTTTCTGGCAGGTTTTTGTGCCGTTATCCCTGCCCGGCGTGGTTGCCGGATCACTGATTGTATTTGTGCTGTGTCTCGGGTTTTACGTAACACCTGCGGTACTCGGCGGCGGCAAGGTTATTCTGGTATCGATGCAGATCACCGCCATCCTGGAAGATCAGTTTAACTGGGGTGCCGCCAGTGCGCTTGGGGTTGTTCTGCTGGTGGCTACCTTTGCCGTCTTGCTGCTGGCCTCGCGGTTCCTGAAACTCGACAGCGTGATGTTCGGGAGACGCTGATATGATGTGGTTCAGATCTGCTGCAAGCGAAACCCAGATCACCCATGGCCAGCGCGTCTGGCTGTATTGCCTTGCCTTTATCATCATGTGTCTTCTGGTGATCCCGACGGTGATTGTGATACCGATGTCGTTTTCGGATTCGCAATATCTGGAATTTCCGCCGCAGGAGTGGTCGCTCCGCTGGTATCAGGAATATCTGGATACCCCGCGCTGGATGAATGCCACCGTGACCTCGTTCAAAGTGGCCGCCCTGACCATGCTTGTGGCAACACCTTTTGGCACCATGGCAGCCTATGGGTTGTTCGTATCGGGAAGCCGCCTTGGCAAAGCGGTGTTTTTCCTGCTGATGACGCCGATGATTGTTCCGGTGATACTGATCGCCATCGGCACGTTTTATGTTTTTGGCAAAGTGGGTCTTGTCAATTCGACGCTGGGGCTGGTTCTGGCCCATACCGTCCTGTCTGTGCCGATTGTGATGATTATCATCACCTCAGCGTTACGCACCTATGATCTTAATCAGGAACGTGTCGCGCAAAGTCTTGGCTCAACCCGGATCAGGGCCTTTTTTGAAATTACCCTGCCGCAGTTGAAGTTTTCCATTATGACCGCGGCATTGCTGGCATTTCTGACATCTTTCGACGAAGTGATTATTTCGATCTTTTTGTCGGGCGGCGGCAATTCAACCCTGACCAAGCAGATGTTCAGCGCCTTGCGTGATTATATCGATCCGACGATTGCCGCCATCTCAACCCTGATGATTGTCCTTTCTACCGGGTTGATGCTCGGGCTGCAGTTTATCGGCGATAAGGATACCCGGAACGACTGATCACATTGCATGGCTCCGTAAATGTCGGAAAACCCTCGAAGACTGGAGGAGGGTGTGTAAATCTGATAAAATCCGCCTCCGATCATTTCTTATGGAGGAAAAGTCATGAAAAAACTGTTCTGGGCAAGCCTTGTTACCATCGCGTTCAGCCAGCCGGCCCTTTCCCTTGAAAAAGAATGGAAGATGGTCGTCAAGCATTTTGACAGTATAGCCAATCAGTCCTATGAGCTGGTGACCAACGTGACCTATGACAGCGGACGCAAATGCCATAGAGATGCCTATATCATGAACGTCAATTCAAAAAGCGGAAGTTTCAGCAATCTTACGACAGATGATATGGTCCGTTATTTTTGCGTGGCGCTGCCAAAACAAAGCTGAACGGAAAAACGGTATCGGGATGGTGTGAAGTGAGGTGCGATCACCATTGCTGAGGTTTGCTTTTTGTCGGCAAGAGGTAGATAAATCCGCAGAAATCAGGCGGAATACTTAGAGACAAGGCAGGCGGTAAGGACTATAAGATCAGGCATGACCAACCCAATTCTAATCACCGGCGCCGCAGGTTTCATCGGTTTTCATACAGCGCTTGCGCTGAAAGCCGCAGGTCATGATGTTACCGGCATCGATAACATGAATGCCTATTACGACCCCCGGCTTAAATCTGCGCGGCGGGAACATCTTGCCGAGAGCGGCATCACGGTGCAAACATGTGATCTTGCTGACCATGGCGCGACCCTCGATCTCTTCAGAACAATCGCACCGAAAGTCGTGATCCATCTGGCGGCCCAGGCAGGTGTCCGCTATTCACTTGAAAATCCGCTCGCCTATCGCGACAGCAATCTTTCAGGTTTCCTGCACGTGCTGGAAGGATGCCGGCATCTGGAGGTGGACCACCTGATTTACGCCTCTTCCTCCTCTGTTTATGGCGCCAACCACACGTATCCTTTCAGTGAAGACGATACGGTGGATCACCCGCTCAGCCTTTATGCCGCAACCAAGAAAGCCAATGAAGCCATGGCGCATTCCTATGCGCATCTTTATGGGTTGCCGGTAACCGGTCTCAGGTTTTTCACCGTTTACGGCCCTTGGGGGCGCCCCGATATGGCCTATTATATCTTTACCAGAAAAATCCTGGCCGGTGAGCCGATCCCTGTTTTTGGTCAGGGTCAGATGCAGCGGGATTTCACTTATATCGATGATATCGTCGCCGGGATCACGGCACTCGTGCAAACGCCTGCTGCCGGCAATCCGGCCTGGAATGCGGCCGATCCTGATCCTGCGTCAAGTCTGGCGCCATGGCGAATCTATAATATCGGCAACAACACGCCGACTGAACTTGAATATTTCATCGATGTTCTGGAAAAAAATATCGGCGTATCCGCGATACGTGAATATAAGCCCATGCAACCCGGTGATGTTGTTCGTACCGCGGCAGATATCACCGCCCTCAGCAAGGCGGTCGGTTTTGCGCCGTCAACCCCGATAGAAGACGGCATCCCCCGCTTTGTCGAATGGTACCGGAAGTTTCATAACTGACGGGTATACCCGTCAGCTCAATACCCGAGAAGCTTTTCCACCGATGCTGTTATCGCATGGCCCAGCGCAATGTGGCTTTCCTGAATAAATGGTGTTTGTTCTGCGGGAACGTCAATGAGGATATCCGCCAGATCTGCCATTTTGCCGCCGCCCGCACCGGTCATGGCCACGGTGGTTATTCCAAGTTGTCTGGCTGCCTCGAGCGCCTTGACGACATTGGCCGAATTTCCGCTGGTGGAAAGGCCGATCAGCACATCTCCCGTTTTGCCAAGGGTTTCCACCTGGCGGGCAAAAATGCCCTCATAGCCGAAATCATTGCTGTAGGCGGTGATAAACGATGTATCGGTGGTGAGAGCCAACGCCGCCAGCCCCCGGCGAGGACGCTGATGATCAAGGGTGGCCACAAATTCAGCCGCAATGTGCTGGGCGTCACCTGCCGAGCCGCCATTGCCGCAGAACATCACCTTGCCCCCCGATGTGAGGCTTGCGGCAATAGCTTCAGCCGCCGCAACCGCGGCATCCCGGCATTCAGTCGCCGCCGCTGTCTTGATTTCAGCTGAACGCCGCAGATGCGTTTCAATGTCCCGGGCAAGATCTGGCATGGGTTAACCCTTTATTCCAAATTTATCAGACCTATTATGCCCGTTGGAATGTTTGTGGCAATATATTAGTATCCTTAAAAGTGGTGCTAATTCGATGAATACGAGATGACGGAATGACCAATACCCCCAAAATAAGAAAAGCGATTTTCCCTGTCGGCGGGCTGGGCACTCGTTTTCTTCCCGCCACAAAATCCATGCCCAAGGAAATGCTCCCCGTGGTGGACAAGCCGCTGATCCAATATGCGGTGGAAGAAGCCGCCGAAGCGGGCATAGAGGAATTTATATTTGTCACCGGGCGCGGAAAATCTGCCATTGAAGATCATTTTGACCATTCCGCCGAACTCGAACAGACCCTGGCCAGACACAACAAGACCACCGGGCTTGAGCTTGTCAGGGAAATGCTGTTTGAGCCCGGCGCCGTCGCCTATATCCGCCAGCAGGAGCCTGCCGGACTGGGGCACGCGATCTGGTGCGCACGGCACCTTGTCCAAAACGAACCTGTAGCCATCCTTCTCGCCGATGACCTGATCCTGCCGGCAAGAGGCAGGGCGGGATGTATGAAAGAGATGGTCGATGCCTGGTCAGGCACAGGCGGGAACATGGTCGCCGCCATGGAGGTGGCGCGGGAGGAGACCAGATCTTACGGGATAATCACCCCCGGGGCACAGAACGGTGCCCTTACCGAAGTAACGGGGCTTATAGAAAAACCTGCCCCAGAGGATGCACCGTCACAACTTGCCGTGGTCGGCAGATATATCATCGAGGCAGGCGTTTTCGATGAGATTGGCAAAATGAAGACAGGCGCGGGAGGTGAAATTCAGCTGACTGATTCCCTTGCGCAACGGATTGGTCATGCTCCTTTCAACAGTTTCACTTTCAGCGGGACACGTTATGACTGCGGCTCCAAAACAGGTTTTCTGAAGGCTAATATCGCCTTTGCCATGGAACGGGAGGACATGGCCCCGGAACTGGGCGACTGGCTGAAGACCTGGAAATCCTGAGGTCAGGAGAACGATGATGCGTCATGATTTTCATCCGACCATATTGCGATCCTACGATATCCGCGGCATTGTCGGCACAACCCTAAGCACCGAAGATGCCCGTGCCATCGGCCTCGGTTTTGCCCGTTTCGTGGCAGAGACCGGAGGCAGCAGGGTTGCGGTCGGGCGGGATGGACGGCTCAGCTCGCCTGAACTGGCAGATGCCCTTATCCATGGCCTTGTTGACGGCGGCATGACTGTTCTGGATATCGGACTCGGCCCGACGCCGATGCTGTATTTTGCCAATCAGCATCATCAGACCGATGGTGCCATTCAGGTCACCGGCTCACATAACCCGCCTACCCATAACGGGTTCAAGATGGTGCTGGGGCACAAGCCTTTTTTCGGCGACGATATTACCGCGCTTGGCCAGCGCCTGGCCGCAGGTGTTGAAACCCAAACCGGCGGATCGGTTGAACGGATTGAGATTACCGATATTTATGTCCGTGCGATGCTTGAAAAAGCTGGCCAGAACCTTGATATGCTGGCATCGGAGACCCTCATCTGGGATTGCGGCAACGGGGCAACCGGGCCCATCGTAACTTCGCTTGTTCAGCATCTGCCGGGAAAGCATCAGGTGCTTTTTCCCGAAGTGGACGGCACTTTCCCCAATCATCACCCGGACCCGGTTGATCCGGAAACTCTGGGCATGCTCCGCACAGCGGTGGCGGAAAACAACGCCATGATGGGTATAGGGTTTGACGGTGATGGTGATCGCATCGGGCTGGTCGATGCCAAAGGCCGACAGGTGCCCGGTGATCTTCTTACCGCCTATCTGGCCCGGGGGGTGATTGCGCGCAATCCGGGCAGGGATATCATCTTTGACGTGAAATCCTCTCTTGCCGCCCTTGATGCTGTTGCCAGAGCAGGCGGCAAGCCAAGCTTATGGAAAACCGGTCACAGCCATATGAAGATGAAACTGAAAGAAACCGGTGCACCCCTTGCAGGTGAGATGAGCGGTCATCTTTTCATTGCAGATAACTATTTCGGCTTTGATGATGCTCTTTTCGCGGCACTCAGCATCTTGAACGAATACACCCGTTGCAAAGAGAGTATCACCAGCTTTCTTGACAGTCTGCCGCCGGTCTTTGCCACACCTGAATTGCGCATCCCTTGTGCCGATGAACAAAAATTTGATGTCGTCCGGCGCGTGATCGGTGATGTGACCGAAAGCCCTGACAAGGATCAGACAGGTATCGCTGATATGGACGGGATCAGGGTTTCAGGTGAGCTGGGCTGGTGGCTGATCCGGGCATCCAATACCGGCGCCGAGCTGGTGGCACGTGCCGAGGGCCGGGATGAAACAAGCCGGGATCAGCTGAAAGAGCGGATCAGGTCACGTCTCAGCAAGGCTGGCCTTGAATGGGATGAATAAATAGGCCTCCGGGCACTGCATGGTCTTTACAGCCATGCCCCGGATCAATATATTCCGCAACGACAATTCACCAAAGAGCCGAAGAGTATATCCATGACTGCGCGCACGAACTGTCACGGTCTTATGGTCGCTGACAACCTCCTTGAATTCATCAATGCTGACGTCCTACCGGGAATAGGCATAGACATCGATCATTTCTGGGCCGGGTTTTCCCGGGCGGTTAAAGACCTGACCCCGAAAAACAGGGCGCTGCTTGAAAAGCGTGCCACTCTTCAGCGCGAAATTGACGCCTGGCTTAAAGAACGCCGTGGCTCCGGTTTTGATATGAATGCGTATACATCTTTCCTGAAAGAGATCGGCTATCTTGCCGAAGAAGGAGAGGATTTTAACGTCACCACCTCAAATGTGGATGATGAAATCGCCCATATCGCGGGACCGCAGTTGGTGGTTCCTGTTCTCAATGCCCGTTATTCCCTTAATGCGGCCAATGCTCGCTGGGGCAGCCTCTATGATGCGCTTTATGGCACGGATGCAATCAGCGAGGATGATGGCGCCACCCGTGCCGGCGGCTACAACCCGAAACGTGGCCAGAAAGTCATTGCCCGGGCGCGGCAACATCTGGACCGCACGATCCCTCTTGCTTCAGGTAGTCATGCGGATGCAACATCGTACCAGATCCGGGATGGCGGGCTTAAGGTTGTGCTTTCGGGTGAGACGGAAACCACGCTGAAGGACCCGTCGCAGTTCAAGGGATGGGCAGGCGATGCGGCATCACCGGATTCCATCCTTCTTGCGGTCAACAACCTTCATGTCGATCTCCTTTTTGACTCCAGCGGCGCCATCGGCAAGGCTGATCCTGCCGGGATCAATGATATCGTGTTGGAAGCCGCCGTCTCCACCATCATTGACCTTGAGGATTCGATTGCCGCGGTCGATGCCGATGACAAGGTTGAAGCCTATCGCAACTGGCTCGGGCTGATGAAAGCTGATCTCAAAGCAACCTTTGAGAAAGGTGGCAAAACAACCACCCGTGCGCTTAATGATGACCGCAACTATACAGCGCCGGATGGCTCAACCCTTACCCTGCATGGCAGATCACTTCTGCTGGTGCGGAATGTCGGCCACCTGATGACCAATCCCGCCATCCTGGATGAGGACGGCGGGGAAGTGTTCGAAGGTATCATGGATGCGTTCATTTCCACGGCCATTGCTGTCTATGACATCAAGGGCCTTGGCCGTCTGCGCAATTCCCGTACCGGTTCCGTCTATATGGTCAAGCCCAAGATGCACGGGCCGGAAGAGGTCGCCTTCGCAGATGAGATCTGCGCCCGGGTTGAAGATCTGCTGGGGCTTGATCCTTCCACCATCAAAATCGGCATCATGGATGAAGAACGCCGGACTTCGGTCAATCTCAAAGAATGTATCCGGGCCGCAAAAAGCCGGGTTGCGTTCATCAATACCGGATTCCTTGACCGCACGGGTGATGAAATTCACACATCGATGGAAGCCGGCCCGATGATCCGCAAGACGGAGATGAAGGGCACGGGCTGGATTGCCGCGTATGAAGACTGGAACGTGGATATCGGTCTTGCCTGCGGTCTTTCAGGCAAAGCCCAGATCGGCAAGGGGATGTGGGCAATGCCTGATCTGATGGGCGCCATGCTTGAGCAGAAGATCGCCCATCCGAAGGCCGGGGCGAATACGGCCTGGGTGCCGTCCCCCACCGCGGCGACGCTTCATGCGCTCCATTACCATGAAGTTGATGTCTTCGGTATTCAGCGGGAGCTGAGCGGCAAAAGCCGGGCCAAGCTGGAGGATATCCTGAATATCCCGGTTGACCGCGAAACCAACTGGTCAGAAGAAGATATCCAGGCGGAACTCGACAACAATGCCCAGGGCATCCTCGGTTATGTCGTACGCTGGATTGATCAGGGGGTAGGCTGTTCGAAAGTGCCGGATATCAATGATATCGGCCTCATGGAAGATCGTGCAACCTTACGCATCTCATCTCAGCATATTGCCAACTGGCTCTATCACGGCATCACCACGGAAGAACAGGTCATGTCCACGATGAAGCGCATGGCTGCGGTTGTTGACGGCCAGAACGCCGGAGACCCGGCG
>Ga0181579_10002941_pt1 | contig 13583 bp, 19 predicted proteins | sample 071ome_24_FD_132996 | JGI IMG/M metagenome (GOLD analysis project Ga0181579, IMG submission 132996) | Coastal salt marsh microbial communities from the Groves Creek Marsh, Skidaway Island, Georgia - 071402CT metaG (megahit assembly) | ecosystem: Environmental > Aquatic > Marine > Intertidal... | reverse complement strand
GGCAACGGGTGGACGGTTGATGTCATCGCCCACATATTGAGCCTGACGACCGAAGAGGGTCAAGCAAAAGAAGCCCAGCGGGGTTTGGGGGCGTGGTTCTCATGATCGAACGCCCGCTGGTGGTCGTCGATTTGTTCTCCGCCTACGGTGGGACGGGTTTGGTTGACGGTGGGTGGAGCACTGCCGCAAGACGGCGGGGGCATAAAGTGGTGACCCTTGAGATTGAGGATTTATTCACCCCAGACCTGCTGGGGGACATCCTCTCCTTCACCGTTGACGACATCATTGAGGCCTGCGGGGGCGTTGTCCCCGATGTGGTCTATGCCTCCCCTCCGTGTGAAGCGTTCAGCATCATGCGTTGCTCTTTGAATTGGGGCGACTGGGACAAAGAGAAGAAGGCGGCGGCTCAAAAATACATCGCCACACGTAGGCAAACCCCAGCCAACTTAGCCCCAACGCCAAAGCACCCCAGAGCACACCACGGGCGCGCTTTGATGAATCACACGCTGGCTCTCATTGACGGCCTCAAGGCTCTCAACCCAGACCTGTATTGGTGGATGGAGAACCCACGGGGCATGATGAGATACCAGGCCGAGTTGTCCACGCTTAGACGTGAAACCATCCACCACGCTTCTTATCACGATCCTGCCGCCACGCTTCACGGCTATTTGGGCGACGTTCATCACGGGGCAACAAACCTGCCACCGTTGAAGCCCACCGACCTCTGGGGCGTATTCCCCGACACATGGAAGCCACGGCCTCAACTCCGCATGAACAAGAGCGGGGTGCTCTATGAGCCAGCCCCTCGTGGCTCTCATACGGGAACGCAGGGCATGAAGGACACGACCCACCCCATCAGCGGGCGGAAGGTCAAGGCGTATTATGTCCGCTCGCTCATCCCCTTCTATCTCGGTTGGGACACCGTGGTTGCGGTGGAGAAGTCCCTGGGCGTGAAGCCGCCTGTTGATTATCAAAAGCACGAGTCGTGGGTTGAACCCGACCTGCCGATTGAAGGGTTTGGGACGTGGTTTGCATGAAGCGGTTTCAAAGGAATTGGCAGAAGTCAAAGAACCGTGAGCAAATCGATTGGGGCAACTGTAGCGAATGCGGTGTCCCTCTCAGGGGCAACACGAGAGGACACGACAGAAACCGCTACAAAGACGAATGCACCATCGGCAAGAAGTGTGGAAAGTGCTATTTGAAGTGGAAGGCTGAACAACGAAAGCGGATGGGGCGGGAATGAGCGACGACGTGGTGTTGGTTTGCCTTTACAGTGGCATGGGCGGTGTTGAGGTTGGAGCAAAAAGGGCGGGCGTTGAATGTGTCCTGTCCATTGATTGCTGGGACGAAGCCGTCCGCACCAACGCATTGAACAATCCACGCGCCCGACATGAGCGCATCACGTTTGGTGAAGGGGACGACGGTTCAATCGAGAACGTAGGCAGGCTGATATTGGAGTCTGTAGGCAACCGCCGCTACCACGTTCACGGATCGCCGCCCTGCCAAGCCTTCAGCCTGACCAATCCACACGAGAGGCGGGACGATAGGATTGGGGCTGAACAAATGGTGTGGTTCTTTGGGTTGCTTCAATGGTTGAAGGACTCCGAGCACCCGATGTGGTCGTGGTCGTGCGAACAAGTGCCGCCAGCACGTCTGGGGATGCTCCGCCTTCACAATCTGGGGGAATGCAATATCCCAGCGTTCATCCGCAAAGCCATGAAGCAACCCACACTGACCGCTAAGGAGTTTGGGTCAATCCAGCACCGTGAGCGGTTGTTCTTTGGTGAAGGGTTCACGCCCGTCAAGTCCGCTGAACGCAACACGATTGACGACCTTTTGCCCCACTTGAGGGGAGAGCATGAGAAGGCGGTGAGCGACGGAACGTGGGACGGCCACTTTGCTGAGGTTGAGGGTGAAATCGACGAGGACAACAAAGCGTGGATGCGGGGCAACCCGACCGTGTGCTTGATGGGTTCTTTGACTCCTGGACGCTACGGTTGCTCATGGACGGAGGACAACTACGGGCGGTCGTTCCGCTACGTCTTTGCCACCAGCGGGACGACGACCAGCATCATGCATCACCCGTTGTCGTTGACCTATGTCCGCTATTTGACGCTGGAGGAGCATTTGTTGTTGACGGGCTTCCCGACCGACTATCAATTCCCGCCCGATATTTCACAAAGCGACCGCCACACCATGATGGGGAACGCCGTGTGCCCGTTAGTTGCGGAGGGTGTTTTCAAGGGACTGCGGCGTAGTGTGGATTGGTGGTTTTGATGCGCCAGGACGTGAAGGCGGGGGCTACAGAACGGTGTATCGTTGCTGGGTGCTCCAGATCGGCGGGCGATGATTGGACGCAAACCTGCGACCGCCACTTTTCAGAACATGAGCGGCTGAGGAATGGGGCGGAGAGCCAATACCGCTACCCATGCAAAGAATGCCAAACGGTTCGGTGGTTCAATAAAGGGACGGGGGCGTGTGAATGCTGTCGGCGGTTAGCACGTCCAGCGGGGATGGGAGAGGATGGGTGAAGAACCAAAACTACCCAAAGGGTGTCGATGGATTCAAGTCGGCAAATCCCGCCACATCAGGAACCAATACGACCAAACCGTCTGCCAGCGGTGCTTTGAACCCATCAACAGTCAAAACACATCAACGACAAAGCGACACGGCGACAGGGTGTGCGGATCGTGCTATCTCAAGTGGAAGGCTGAAGAACGCCAACGCAAGGGGGAGCGGTGATGAGCCAACGGACACGCAGGGAACGTGTGACGGCTTGGGCGTTGGATATTCTCAAGACCTACGGTGGCCCCATGATGGCGAAGGACATTTGTGCGGCTCTCTGGGACTATGAGGACAAAGAGGTGAACACACGCATGGCTAAGACCAAGCACTACGACACGGTTTCACCCGTCCAAATTGGCATGTGGCTCAAGAACGACGATAGGGTCAAGAAAGAGGACAAACGGGACGGGCGACGCTACACATGGGTGGGCGACGAGGACGGTTAAGACGGTGGGGCGGCTCTCCCTCTCTATGCGTCTATTCAACGAGCGGACTTTGACCGACCCGACGACGGACATACCCGACTGGGTTTATTCTCAAGCCTTTGATGAAATCGAGGCGGAGAAGGATGAGCGAGCCGCCTTCAACGTCAAGCAAGCGTTCAACCTCCGTGACCGTTGCACCAACGACCCAACGGATGAGGGGGATGACGGGGCTGAATTGGTGGAAGAAATCACCCGCCTTCTCGCCCGCTCTGGGGAGTTGGGGCTGGTGTCACGGGCTATCCTCCGCCCGTTGGCGGTTGCTCTCGATCCAGCCCAGCGGATGATGAAAGCCGCCCGTCAAAAAGCGGACAAATTAGAGGCGGAACGCCTCGGCGTGAACCTCCAAAATATCAACAAAACGCCACCACAAGGGAATTAAGGCGGCTACGGTTTGACGGTCGTTAATGGACGATGACGACTGGGACATTGACACGTTGCCTGCAAAAATGGCTGACCCCGACACGGATGAAGCGTTGGTGCGGTTCATTGCCCTACAATTGGTGAACGGCAAAAGTGAGGATGAAGTGCGGCGGGAGTTGAACAAAAACAGGCCATTTGACTCTCATGTCCCGCCCGCTGAATGGCGAACCCTTATGTCCAAAGTTGAGGCGGTGGCTGACGACATCAAAGCCCTGGTGATTGCACGAGCCGAGATGGGTGATGTTGAGCACCAGCGGCTGGAGTCCTATGCCAGACGTTCACGGGCTATCCGCAGGCTGGAGTCCATCATCGACGAGGCACACGATCAGGCCGACAGCGTCGGCAAACTCAACCAGGTTTCATTCATGGTGGGCGGGTTGCTGAAGGCTCAAGAGTCGCTGGATAAGTTTACAGGAGCGCAAGAAGCCGCTCCGCAGGTGGTTGTGAATCTGGGCTACGACCCGCTTGAGCAGTTTCGTTCTGTGGTGCAGGCCAAAATCCGAGAGGCGGATGAGCCGAGAACGTTGCTGGAATCGGGAGATGTGGCGGACGTGGAATCGGATGAGGAAACCGATGCGTGAAATTGGAATCAAAACCGCCGTTCCGATCTGGATTTATGCAATCGGGAGATGTCCGTTTTTGGCTCAAAAAGCGGGTTTTAATCGGATAAATCGGCTGGCCGATTTGTCGATGGCCGTTTTTGGCTTGTTTTGGCGGGTCGTGGAATCTCCCGCCCGATCCAGCCGATTCCAGCCGCATATTGAGCCGTGTATTTGCCGCTGAAAAACCCGTGGATACGGCGGTTGAAAAAATCCCCGAATAACGGCAATCGACTATCCTGAAACCAGCAAAAAGTGGCCGTTTATTTTCCGTTTTCAGAACGCAGAAGTCCATGATTCGGGGGGCTAATTTTATCGACTTTTTCACAAAAACGCCAAACTTTGACAAAAACCAAAAACGCATCACTGCGCCGCATCGCCCAACCTGATCGTGCTGGCCGCTCAAATCCAGGCGGGAGGGGGGGGCTCGACTTTGCACGTTTAGCCTGCCGTTTACCGTTTTCCGTCCCTATCTATCGAGGAAACTTGCTGGTATTCGGGGCAAATGTCCGCTTTATTGCTGGTTTCAGGTTGTCGATGCCCCGATTTCCAGCAATACACCAGCCTGTATTTGACCCAACAGAACCTGGTCGGGCCAGAACGTGCTGGCCGCTCATGCTCTTTTTCCGCTTTCCAGCAATATCTCTCGATAAAACTTGACATAAATCGGGGATTTGTTGCCGTTTATTGCTGGTTTCAGGTCATCGACTCCCCGATTTCCAGCATATTGGCGGCAATATACACTCGTCGATTGCTCGCAAATCGCCCCGCAACACTCGCCCGTATGCCGTTTTTGGGCTAAAATCAAAGAAAAGTCTCGCAAGCATCCCAGAATATCGCCAATTTTGGAGGGATTGCTTCGCTTTGCGGCTGGCTTTGGACGTTCCCCCAGGCTGGGTTGTCAAATTATTCCCGCCAATACCCAGACAGATCGCGCTCCACGTTGAGCGGTGCTTCGCCAAACTTCGCCATTTTTGGAGGGATTGCTTCGCTGGGGCGGGTGGTTGAAAATCTGGATTCTTGATCGTGGGTCGGGTGGATGGTGGGTCGGGCGGCAGGCGGACAACTCGTTCCTCGCTTCGTTTCGCCAAAATACGAGGTATTGCTTCGCTGAGAATGTCCGTTTTCAGCCTGTTTTGGGCTTTCGACAACTCGTCCCTCGCCAAACTTCGCCAAAATCCGAGCCCTGGCACTCGTGCATATTGGGTTGAATACCCAGACGGGGCTGAGGACGTGCGGGCAGGGGGCATTTAGCGGAGCGGGGGGTTTGCGGCTTTTGATACCTCAAGACATTGAGAGGGCGAAGCATTGATAAGGGGAAACCTGCTGGGCGTATCATGGCAGAAGCCCAAACCCCAACCGAAGCCCGAACACCGACCACCCTCGTCTTTGACGAATCCGCTGGAGAGGTTGTCCCCTCCGCAGGGTTCGCTGGCGTTCCCCTTGAGGCGATCATGAAGAACGCCGTTCAAGGCGACAAGCGAGCCAAAGTTGAGCCGCTCGCTCCCGAAGCCCAAGCCGACGCAGTCCGAGACTACAACGGCGAGAACACCGTCAGCGACTGGGATGTCACCGTCATCAACAACAAAAACGGTGCATCCTTCACCCTCTCTGGCATGACCGAGATTGGCGCAGGCGAGCACAAGCCCTCGACCTCCAGCATCACCCTCACCGCCCTTCTCCATGAGATTGGCGGACTCCAAAGCCCCCAAGCCCGCCGCATCGCAGACGTGGTTGTTGAAGCCGCCGCCATGCGAGCCAACGGTGCAAGCAAGGCTGAGGTTGACGCCTTTTACGCCGAGAACGAACTCAACTGGTCCGCCGACACCGCCCGCAAGAACACCCTCCTCAGCCGTGTCCGCTCGTCCACCATGAAGTGGTTCGCCGCAAAGACCACCATCACCCGCAACAAGTGAGCGGGCGTTGAGGATCGTTGAGAACCCCCCAGCCCAGACGGGGCTGGGGGTGGCGTGTTGAATCCAGCCTACGCACAGGCTCGCCCAGCCGTGGCTCTCATTGGCCGCAAATCTGGGTCGCCTCGATTGCATCAGCCACACGTTTGCAGGCCGCAGGGCGGTCAGCGTCGTGCTCTATCGTGCGTCAAATCCAGGCTACCCCCCACGCCCCACCCTCCCCCAATTTTTTCAGCACCATGTCGCCTTGCCGTTTGTTCTGACACTGTGGAAAACCGCTGAGACAATTATTGCCCTATGTTTTTCAAAATATCAATGCTTACCCCCTCTCCACCCTCTCGGCCTTCTCACTTCTTCTTCTTCTATCTCCTTCTTTTCAAACAATTAAACCAATGGCATAGGGTATAGGGACACATACAGGATAAGAGGAAAAGAGACGGACAAGGTGTATATCTCACAGGGGTCACCTCGATTTGAATCATTCCCGCTGAACCCCCCCTATAGGGGGGTTTCAAAGGTCGCAAACTCAAACGCTTGATTCACAATTTTTTGAGAGGGTGGAAAAATCACTATGTTTTTTCAGCCAAACCATTGAGGAAACGGACAAACCCATCCCCATCATTGTTTGGTTGGATTTTGAGGGAGAAGGTGTGCTCCCGATCCATACGTTCAGCCTTGATACAGAACCCAATAACCCAGCCTGATTTACCTGGGAGAACCCCAGAACCGACAACCGTTGCTGGTTGAAACCGTTAAAACCCGCAACCGAGAAGGGGAGGCCATGAGCAAACTCACGCTGATAACCGACACCACCGCAACATTGGTGGGCGGATCGACGACCTCGTTGTTGTCAATCACGCTGTCGCAACCTACATCGCCAACCCCGCCCGTTGATGCCGTCATCGACCTGCACGACGTTTCAACCGCTGGGGGTTTGGCCGCAGGCAACAAAGTCGCCACCATCAACTTCAACTCAACCGCTCAAGTCCCCGTCCAAATCCTATACGACGGGGTTTTGTTCCGTCAGGGGCTGGTTGTCAAGTCCTCAGCCGCCTGCACCGTGGTTGTTGAATCCGAGTGACCTTTGTTTGTTTAAATAATGTCGGCAAAGGATTGAGAAGCAGAACCAAATAGCAAAACAATGAGGCCAGCACTATGCCGACCCCACCGCTCCACCAAAACGCCAGCCTCATCATCATCAAAGACCCACGCCAAACGGCGGAGGACGTGAAGGAGAACGGGCAATGGTCGCTCGTGTTTCACGATGGGCTGGCTCTCAACTACATCGGGCGGTATCACATGACCCCCGCTGACGTGTTGACGCTCGTCCGCTCCACCTTCTTTGCTCTCGTTCCAGGCAAAGCACACATAGACCACGTTCAAGTTATCCACGACGACCCAGACCCAAAGGCGTGGGGCGTGAATTATAACCCAACGTATGAGCAAACAAACGCCCTCCGCCTCACCGTGGTTTAATGGGGTGGGCTTCACACGTGTGGGGCATGAACGTCCTCTCGCTTTTTGACGGGATTTCATGCGGCAGGCTCGCTCTTGATAGGGCGGGCGTTGAGGTCAGCCGCTATTATGCAAGTGAAATCGATGAAGAAGCCATGCAGATTTCATCCAACAACCACGGGGACATCGTGCAGTTGGGTGATGTGACGGGCTGGCGTGATTGGGATTTGCCGCAAATTGACCTCCTCCTCGCTGGCTCTCCGTGTCAAGGGTTCTCATTCAACGGGAAGCGGCTGGCTCTTGACGATCCACGCTCTCGTTTGTTCTGGGAGTTTGCGGACATATTGAAGGCGGTCAAGCCCCGCTGGTTTCTTCTGGAGAACGTGCGGATGGAGCCTCGCCACGCCGCCGTTATCACAAAGACGCTGGGCGTTCAACCCCGCATCCTCAATTCCTCCCTCGTGTCAGCCCAAAACCGCCTGCGGTATTATTGGACGAACATCCCATTTCCAACCCCAGAGGACCGCAACATACGCCTGCGGGACGTTCTCGACGCGCCCGTTGATTGTGCTGGGGCAATAGCAAGGCTGGACAAAGGCAACAAAACGATGGTGCGCTACGCCACGGACGACACCACCGCCCGCTTCTTGGTGAAGGCTGAAGGCTCAACCTCCCGCTGGCGGGCGTGGGACCGTATTTGTGAAACACGGACAAAGAGCAACACCCTGCTGACGGGTGGGCAGGTCATCGCCAACACGGGGGCAACCAACATCGCCTATTATGTCGGTGATCGTGTCGCCCTCCGCCCAATATCCGTGACTGAGGCTGAACGTTTGCAGACCCTCCCCACGGACTACACGGCGGGGGTTCTTCCAACTCATCGATTCAGGGGCATAGGCAACGGGTGGACTGTGGATATGGTCGCCCACATATTCTCAAGCCTCCCCACCATTGAGAAACCCGACCTTTGATAAGGGTGGGGCGGTTCTGGGGTTGTCATGTCAAACCGACAGCGCAAAGCAAACCGAGCCCGAAGCAAAATGCCAGTGAAGAAGGTGGTGAAGCAAACCCGCAACACCCCTCCACGCCTCAAGACCCGCATGGGTATGGAGGCCGCTGGCCGTTTGTTGTTGAACAACCCACGGGGAATGTATCGAGGTGAAATCATGTCCGCTCTTGGCCTCAAGAACGGTGCCTGGCAATCCATCAGCAAGCACCCCATGTTCAAGAAGCACCCATCCGCCTCACCCACGGCCAAGCGTGTCCGCTGGGTTGTTGACGAAGCCCTCTTTGAAGAGTCCTACGGCAACCCAGAGCCAATGGAAATTGTTGACCCCGTGGAGGACACCACGGACGACAAACTCCAGCGGTTCTATGAGGCAAACGCCCCAAAGGACACCAACATCGTGGACTTCTTCGTGGGTTCACCTCCCTTCTCCCCCGTCGAGACAACCACGGACGGCTCAACCGTCAGCATCGTCATCAACGGCACGACCATTGACATGAACGTCAAGGGCGAGGTCTCCTTCACGATCCGTGGATGAGTTGATAACCCCGTTTCATCTGGGTGTTGTCATGCACGAATGCCGCAACTGCCAACGGCTGGTCGGTCAGTCCGACATCATTGAAGCCGAGTGGTGTGTTCTTTGTTGGAGGTCGGGGGCTTGAAAGTCCTCAATCTCTATTGTGGCATTGGAGGCAACGCAAAGAAGTGGCCGTCCGATTGGGATGTCACCGCCGTGGATAACCACCCCACCGTGGTGAAGCAATACCAGCACAACTTTCCCAACCACACCGTCATCGAGGCCGACGCTCATCAATACCTTCTGGACAACTACGCCGACTACGATCTGATTTGGTCCAGCCCTCCATGCCCCACGCATTCAAAAATGCAAAAGGGAACGAGGCACACGTCCAAGAAATACCCCGACATGAGCCTGTATCAAGAGGTGCTCCTCCTTCAGCACTTCTTCTCTGGGTCGTATGTGGTGGAGAATGTGAAGCCGTATTATGAGCCGCTGATCGCTCCACGCTTGACCGTTGGGCGGCACGTGTTTTGGACGAACCTGAACCCCCCGCCCATGTCAAACCCTCCAACGTTCAAACACAACGGCAAATCCGCCGTCATGTCGGGCAACAAAGAGGGGAGGGAGGCGATGCTGGCGTGGCTCGATTTGCCGCCAATGCTTGAAAACGTCTATTTTGAGGGAAGCAACTGCCCTGGCAAAGTGATACGCAACTGCGTCCACCCCGATATCGGACTCCACCTCGTCAAGGAATTGACGGGCGAGAAAGCATGGGGGAATTGGTTTGAGTGAACACGTCACGCTATTTCACGGCGACTGCCGAGAGCAATTGAAGCACCTTGAGGATGAGAGCGTGGACGCTATCGTGACCGACCCGCCCTACGAGATAGCGATGTTTGGTCTGGATTGGGACGACAGCGGCGTTGCCGTTGATGCTGATATGTGGCGGGAATGCTTTCGGGTCTTGAAGCCAGGAGGCCACCTCATTTCATTCACCGCCGCCCGTATCTATCACCGTGTTGCGACCGCCATCGATGTTGCTGGGTTTGAAATCCGTGACCAACTGCTGTGGATTTACACCAGCGGCTTCCCTAAGAGCATGGACGTGTCTGCGGCGATTGACAAAATGAAGTCAACACGGGAGCAGGTGCTGAAAATCACGCACTTCATCCGCGCCCAGCGTGATCGTGCGGGCAAAACCAACGCTGAAATTGACGAGCACTTTGGATTCAAAGGCATGGCTGGACATTGGACGACCCAACAAAGCCAGCCCCAATGCCCCACCCGTGACCAATGGGAGGAGATGGTTCGGTTTCTTGACATGGACGTGCCAGAGGATATCGCCGCTTTGGTGGATGAAATCATCGCTGACAAAGGCCAGCCTGGGCAAGCGTGGCTGGATCGTGAAGTGACAGGCCACCACACAAAGGCGGTCGGGATTGGAGCACACGGAGGGCCAAACCGTCTCGGTGAAAAGCGGGAGATACCCACCACGGAGTTGGCCGCTGAATATCTGGGCTGGGGAACGTCCTTGAAGCCCGCTCACGAGCCCTGCGTGTTGGCGAGAAAGCCGCTCATCGGAACGGTGGCCCAGAATATCAAGGAACACGGGACGGGCGGTATCAACATTGACGGGTGCAGAATCGACGGGGAACGCTTCCCGACCAACCTGCTGGGGGAGCGTGAAGCGTTGGAGTCTTTGTCCGCCGCAAAGTTTGGCGGGCTTGAGAACGGGGCGAAGGTGTTCTTTTGCCCCAAGCCCAACTCGGCTGAACGTGGTGACAACCTGCACCCCACGTTGAAGCCCATCAACCTCATGCGGTATTTGTGTCGCCTTATTACCCCCAATAATGGGGTGGTTCTCGATCCGTTCATGGGTTCAGGCACTACGGGAATCGCCGCTCGGTTAGAGGGTTTTCAATTCATTGGCATCGAGCAGTCCGAAGAGTTTCACGCCTACGCCCAGAGCAGGCTGGAGAAGCACGTCGTCGGCCAGGCTCAATCCTTGACTTCATGGTTCTCTTGACATTGATAAAGAGAAGCATTGATAAAGGAGAACCTCCTCGTCGGGGCATGAGCCAAGAAACATGGACTGCCTACACCTACCGTTATTATGGAAACCGAGATGAGGCCGATAAGCCCATCTATGAAGAAGAAGAGTGGACCGACTTTGAGTCCGAGCACAACGCATGGGAACACGCCTCAGATATGTGCAACCACAGTGAACGCCTTGACCGAATCCGAATCGTGAACCCAGACGGCGACGGCTTTGTTTGGGAGAAGCGATACATTGATGGCCGCTTCGTGTGGGCTGGCCTTTGGTGATGCTACGGCGACACAGTTTGAACCATTGAGAAGCCGACGCTTTGATATAGCGGTGGCCTCTCGTTAAGGGGGAGGGGGGTTGCCCCCTCAGCGGGAGTTGCCCACATGAAACTTGAATGCCCCTTTTGTTATGCCGCCCTCACCTCAATGACTGAAGCATCCAGAACCTCTCCGATGTGGGGTTCTCTCATCCGTCAAGCCAAGAAAGACGACGAGCCAGCCGTTGGTGTATGCTACGGTTGCGGCGAATTGATTCACGCTGGATCGTTCAGCGGTGATGATTGGGAGAAGGCTTGGAATCATGTTTTCTCCAGCGCATCCCGCTCTATGGGTCAGCAGTTTCGTCGAGAAGCCGAGCGGCAGATGAAGGAAACCCGCACCCCCATTTGGGTCGGACAGACTTTTGAGACATGGTGCAACGTCCGTGACACCCAATACGCTCAGGCAAAGTTGGATGCAATACGCCGCCACGCTGAGAACCGTTAAGAAGTGCTACGGGCTTTGAACCCGTCAGTGCCTATCAAGGATCGTCAAAAGCGGCTGAAATACCACAAACAATACAACGCCCACCACTACGAGGCCAACAAGGACAAACGTCGCTGGCAGGTGCGTGAGCGTCGCCTCAAAATCAAGGCATGGTGGAGGGAATACAAAGAGGGGCTGGTGTGCGTTGACTGCGGGTTTGAGGGCAAAGACAACCCGTGGGCGTTGGAACACGATCACTTGAACCCAGAGGACAAAAGTCGGGTCATATCCCGCATGGTCAGTGAAGGCCGCTCCATCAAATCAATTCTTGAAGAGGTCGCTAAGTGCGAGCCCGTGTGCTCCAACTGCCACCGCAAGCGGGAATACCTTCGCCACGGGGAGGGGTTGTTGAACACCGATGGGCGTTCCCGCCAGCCTTCAGCCTTGAAAGACCAAATGCGCCGCCGCAACTCCCGCAAACGTGTGAAGCGTGAAAAAATCAAAGAGGAATACAAAGGCAAACGCCGTCCAGGGCCAGACCCAGACCCCCTCCCGTCTTTGGACCACGACTCGGTCGTCAAACGCTACAAGGAGCACGATGAAAGGGTTGATTAAATGGGTGGGCGTGGGTTGAACCACCATGCCCACCAGCACGTCACTGCTCGGTGATTGCATCGAGCGCATGAAGGAGTTAGAACCCGATTCTGTGGATTCAATCGTTTGCGATCCGCCGTATGGGTTGTCCTTCATGGGAAAGGAATGGGACTCCTTCAGCACCGCTCAGGCTATGGGTGAATGGTGTCGTCGTTGGTCCGTTCAAGCGTTCCGTGTCTTGAAACCTGGAGGGCATATCGTGGCGTTTGCGGGTTCACGGACGTATCACAGGATGGCTCAAGGAATTGAGGACGCTGGTTTCATCATCCGTGACCAATTGCTTTGGGTCTATGGCTCTGGCTTTCCCAAGAGCCTCAACGTCGCCAAAGCGTTGCAGGCTTTCAAAACCACGGGCTCATCGTCACCAACCGCTCAAAGAATGACGGCGATGGGTGAAGAATACGAGAAAACTCCGCTGGCTGGGACACCGAATTATGGAGTCACGGGCAACTTCAACAACCCCGACACGGGGGGTGGGGTCATGCAAATATCAGACCCCGATGCCCAAAAGTGGATGGGGTGGGGAACGGCACTGAAACCCGCCCATGAGCCTATCGTTCTGGCGTTTAAGCCTATAACGGTGGGAGAGGAGGAATAAAACCATGCCCACCAGCACGACGTTCAATGGCGACTGCGTTGAGCAGATGAAACTGATGGACGACAACTCCGTGGACTCCGTGGTTTGCGATCCGCCATACGGCCTGTCGTTTATGGGAAAGGAATGGGACTCATTTACGGACGGTCAAGCGATGGGCGAATGGTCTCGACGTTGGGCGGTTGAGGCGTTCCGTGTTCTCAAGCCAGGGGGTCACATCATCGCCTTCGCTGGCTCTCGGACTTATCACCGCATGGCTCAAGGGATTGAGGACGCTGGGTTTGAAATCCGTGACCAAATCATGTGGATGTATGGTTCGGGCTTCCCTAAGAGCCTGAACGTGTCAAAGGCAATCGATAAGCGTGGCGGCGTGGTGGCGGATTTTGAGCCGTTCCGTGATGCCGTTATCCAAGCGATGAAAGACACGGGCGTGACCCGCAAAGAATTGAGCGACGCTCTGGGGAACGATATGCTGTCCCACTACATAACCAAAGGTTCGCAACCCGCAGTCCCTAAGTTGGAGGACTACAAAATCATCCGTGACACGTTGGGGCTGGGGGATGAATGGGACGACCTATTCC
>Ga0181579_10002939_pt1 | contig 13588 bp, 11 predicted proteins | sample 071ome_24_FD_132996 | JGI IMG/M metagenome (GOLD analysis project Ga0181579, IMG submission 132996) | Coastal salt marsh microbial communities from the Groves Creek Marsh, Skidaway Island, Georgia - 071402CT metaG (megahit assembly) | ecosystem: Environmental > Aquatic > Marine > Intertidal... | reverse complement strand
GCCGCAGAAGGTGATCGAGCCGACCGAGAACACCGCGCCGCCGTTCGGGGTCTCGAAATAGACGATATCGGCCCGGATCAGATCCTCGACCGGCTCGTGCGGCCAGGTGTCGTGATGGGTGAGGATATCCTCCGGCACGAGGACGAAACTGTCGCCGTGATTGCTTGAGCTGGCCAGCACAACGGCGTTGAGCGGGGTGCCGAGGCGGGTATCCGCCCGGTCCAGCTCGAAGCCCGCGGCGCCGCCGCCGGCAAGGCCGAAATCCCCGATCAGATCCCCCTCGATACCCTCGAAGACCCAGGACACCGACGGGTCGTACGAGGCCTCGGTCCGGGTATAGGGACCACCGTCATGATCCCCCTGGGAAGAGAAGCCGACCCCGGCCAGGACCTGGGGCGCGCGGCCGTTGCGTCGCCAGAGACCACCATAGGTGCCGTCGAAGGCGTTGTAGTACTCACCAGGCTCGGCGGCCCAGGCACGGATACCTCCCTCGCCCCGGCGGATTTCGACCGCGTCGGGCGAGGCGTTGCTGACCGCGACCTTCCAGTAGAAACCGTTGCCGCCGAGATATAGAAAACGCCCGCCGCCGTCGACATAGTCCTGCAAGGCATCTAGGGAGCCGGGCGTGTGATACTCGGGATGAGAGCAGGTGATCAGCAGATCGTATGCACTCACCGCGTCGACGCCCCAATTGTGCAGCTCGTCATCGGTGATCACGTCGAAATCATGACCCTTGGTCTCCAGCCAGTACCAGAGATGGCTATCGGCGGGGAAATGCCGGCATCCGGAGCCGCGAACCTCGGGATAGGAGATCACGTTGGAGCGCATGGTGATGATCGGGCGCAGGCGCGAGGAATAGCCGATGCCGCTGCCGTCGGAATGATAGTTATAGGTCGACAGCCCGAACTGCTGATGATCATCGGTTGAATACGGACTGGCGCCCCATTCGGCCATGCGTTCGCGCATCGCGTCATTGGTGTTGCCCCGCGCGATATTGGCGTAAACCGTATAGGTGAAGGTGGGAATCAGCACGCAGATGCGGTTGCGCGGCTTGCCTTTGGGCGCGGTGACGAAAAACGGCACCATCTCCTCGTCGCCCTCGGCGGTGCGGAGACGCGCGGCATAGACCCCGCTCTTGAAACCGTCCGGGACGATGAAGCTGAAATCGGTCTCCCAGCCACAGTCATGCAGATCGTCGTCGTGAAAATGCACGGCGGCGTAATGTTCCGGTTTCTTGGTCCAGTCGAAGCACGAGCCGTCCCAAGCCGATGACTTGACCGCGCGGGTCGGCAGATTGACCAGCGTACCATGCAGGCCGTTCGGTCCGATATCCGGGACGGTCGGGCCGGCCATGCCTTGCGAGAAATCCCAAGCAGCGACGAGATCCGGGTCCGCCGCGCCCGCCGCGATCTCGCGGATCCGACTGTCGTCCGGCGCGCCGTTGAGGATAAGTGGGCGTTCGATCTTGCCGTTGAAATGGCTTGAGAGCCGCGCGCCGCCCAGCGCGGCCACAATCAACGGATGATCCGACGCGCCGCCCGATCCAGCTAGGCCGGGCGCCGCCGTGATCCGGGCTTCCGCGGTGCCCGCGTCATCGATGTCGACCCTGTGTTTGACGGGCTGCTGCCCAACCCGAAGCTTGCCCGTCGTGGCGTCGAAGCTTGCCCAGACATGGTACCAGCGTTCGGCCGCGAGCGGCTTGCCGACCTCGATCGCTGTTTCAGGCGCCGTGCCGTCTCCGGCCAGAACCCCGGCCCCGCTCGGCCCGATCACCAAGGCGAAACCCGCGCCGTTTTCGGGGTCATGGCGCGCCATGATCCCTTGCCGGCCCTGGTCCGGCGTGGTCGGCGCGATGGTGGCGGCGAAGGTGAAGCTCCCTAGGCCGGCCAGGATATCACCCGCCGCGGCGCTCATATGGGAGCCTAGATGGACGGACTGAGAACGCGATGGATAGTCACCGGCGAAATCGGTGGCGATATCCTCCTCGATCAGCCCCGGCCCCATGGGGCTCGGATCGCCGGAGATGACACGGACCAACCGCGCGGAGAAGGGCCTGGGTGATCCGCTTGAAACCTTGAACGCGATACTTTCACCCGGTGCGAGAGAGAAACGGTCAGCGTAACCGACGATGGGAATGCGGGCCATGGCGGGTCTCCTCAAGGCAGTTGCTGGATCACGATAAACCCGACGCCGCCGCGGCGGGAGGGGGGCATCCGATCCATCACCATCGCGGTCAAGCGTGCTTGCGCCGATCCGCGTGGGAGCGGGAGGCCAAGCCGTCCGGGCCGACCAACATGCCGGTGAGGGTCCGGTCGGCGTGCGATATGCGCCAGGACAACATCCGTTGCGCGTAGTTCAGCACCAGGTCCCGGTAGTCCGGGTCATCGGCTCGGTTCTCGAACTCGCTTGGATCGCGTTCGAGGTCCATGAGCAAGGTGGGCAAGCCGGGGAAGTGGACGTATTTGTACCTTTCGTCGCGAATGATGGAGAACTGGCATTCATCAAGTGTCAGGCCGAAAACCCGTTCCGGCTTGGCTTCGATGATATCGCGGAAATCCATCTCCCAATGCACCGCGTCACGCCAATTGGCGGGCGATTTCCCTAGTGAGAACGGGAGAAGGGATCGGCCATCCACCTGACTTGGAATCTCGAGCCCGAGCGCGTCGAGGATCGTGGGCATGACGTCGATCGCCTCGGTGAAGCGGTCCACCACCGCGCCGCGGGCTTGCCCCTCTCCCGGAACGCGGAGGATCAGCGGGATGTGGACGGCGGCGTCGAAATACCCGAACTTGCCGAAGAGATAGTGGTCGCCCAACATCTCTCCATGATCGGAGGTGAATACGATCAGCGTGTTCTCGTAGTCGCCGCTCCGTTTGAGATGGTCGAGCACCCGGCCGATCTCCGCGTCCACCTCGGCCTGCATGCCGTGATAAATCGCGCGAATCTCCGCGACCTCGTCCAGGTTCCATTCCGCCGCCGAGGCCTCGCCCTGACCGGTGACGAATTTCTCCTTGGTGGCGCGCTCATGGGCGAGATCCAATAGCGGGTGTTGCGCGCGTTCCTCCTCCATTGTGGCGCGACGCACCGGTGCCGGAGTATCCGACGGCGCGATCATCGAGGCATAAGGCTCCGGCACCGAGAACGGCGGGTGCGGGCGGATGTAGGAGACATGCGCGAACCAGCCGGCGCCGGCCCGACCGTCCAGGAAGTTCAACAAATCCTCGGTGACGAACCGGGTTTCCGTGTGCTCGGCGGCGAAACCGCGATGGGTCAGGTGTTCCGCGACACTTAGCTGCCCGGGCGCGGCTGGATTGGTGCGATAGAGTTCCTCCATGGTCGCGGGCACCGGGACGCCCTGTCGCCCGAGCCAGGACATCCATTCAATCGCCGGCGGCGTGTCCATGACCAAGCGTTGGTGAAACCCCGGCAGCACGCCTTCATAGGTGAGCAGTCGCGCGTCTCCGGACGGAACCGTGCGTGGATCGACGGACTGATCGGTATAGCCGAACAGGGTCGGCTCATAACCGGCGCGGCGGGCCTCCAACGCGATATTGGCGTGGCGCTTATCCAGCGGCGTGCCGTTGACGCAGACCCGGTGGTTCATCAGATAGAGTCCGGTATAGAGCGAGGCGCGGGCGGGACTGCACGGCGCGGCCTGGCCGTAGTGTTTCGCGAAACAAATGCCGTCGGCGGCCAATGCGTCGAGGTTTGGCGTTCTCGCGCAGGGGTGGCCGAGGAGGGACAGGCTGTCGCCACGCCATTGATCGGCGGTTATCATCAGGACATTCAGCCGCTTGCCAGGTTCGATTGTCATACGCGATACCCCTCGGTGGTTGGCGCCGGTTGCAATCCGCCGCGCGTGGCCGTGACGGTCCCTGTTTCCATCTTATAGGTATCGCCGCGAATTCTTAACCAAACCGTAGGGGCCGGCTGATCGACCGGCTATGATGGGGTTGGATCAAAGCCAGATCGAAAGGCCGCCTAGACATGGATATCCTGAAATCCACGCGAGAATCCTTTTCCGACAGCTATCAAGAGGCGCGCGATAAGTTTCTCGCCGGCGCCCAGGCGAATGGTATGACGCTCGGGTGCTACGAGAATCCGAATCCCGGGCCGCGGGGGGAAATCCTCGCCTGTGATACCGCCTGGGCCGGACCCGCGGATGCCAGCCGCGTCCTGGTACTGATTTCCGCCACCCACGGCGTCGAGGGATTTTGTGGGTCAGGCTGTCAGGTGGATTGGCTGAGCGCCGGGCCGGCGGGGCGTTTGCCGCAAGGGACGGCCGCGTTGCTGGTGCACGCGATCAACCCGCATGGCTTTGCCTGGCACCGCCGAGTCACCGAGGAGGGTTGTGATCTCAACCGAAACTTCCTGGACTTCGACAAACCGCTACCGGAAAACCCCGGGCATGACGAACTCGTCGATTGTTTCGTACCGGCAAGCCTGGACGCCGCGACCCTGGAGGCGACCGAGGCCGAGATCAAGCGATGGCGCGAGGCCCATGGCGAAAAGGCCTTTCAAGCGGCCCGCAAGGCCGGTCAGTACAAGCACCAGCACAGCATGTTTTTCGGCGGTTTCGCGTCGACCTGGGCGCGCCGGACCTTGGAGACGATTATCGAGGATCATGATCTGGCGAGCCGGGAACTGGTCGCGGTCATCGATTTTCATACCGGTCTGGGCCCGTTTGGCTACGGCGAGCCGATCAGCGGGCATTTGCCAAACACGCCGGGCTTCGAATGGGTCCGGCGGGTCTATGGCGACTCGGTCGGCGTGCCGGAGCTTGGAACCTCGTCATCGATCCCGTTGAACGGGACGGGACGCGATCTTTGGGACCGAGTTCTCGGCGACGGATATGCCTATGTCGCCCTGGAGTACGGCACCTATAGCCAGGAACGCAGCCGCCAGGCCCTGCGCGCCGATCATTGGCTGCATAATCAAGGCGCCGTCGATTGGGACGCGCCGGCGACCCGGGCGATCAAGGATGAGTTGAAGTGGCACTACTATCCGGCCAGCGCGGATTGGAAGGAAATGGTGCTCTGGCGCTCCCGGCAATTGATCCGCCAGGCGACCGAAGCGCTGTAGAAAACTCCGGGAAAATGCATCGAGGCGAAAAAATGGGCCGCTCCAGGAGCGACCCATTCCTTGGGGTGTTACCCCGGTTTGTCGATCGGTCGTCCTTAGCGGAGAATCTCTATCTTCACCCGGCGGTTCTTCGGCTCGCGCTTGCCGTCGGCGGTCAGAACCTTGTTGTTCGTCTCACCGAAGACCTTGATCTCGACCTTGCCCTTCAGTTCGGTGGTCGAATTGTCCCGCAGCATCCACGCGACCGCGCCGGCACGGCTGCCGGACAGGGTTTCGTTGTAGGCCGCGTTGCCGGAACGGTCGGCGTAACCGGAAATAACGACCATCTTGGGCGCGACCGTGTCGATCGCCAGCACCGCCTTGTTCACGTTCTTAGCCTGATCCTTGGTGATCTCGGCGGAGTCGTGACCAAACAGAACGGTGAAGTTCTCGTACTTCTTGCCGGTCGGGGCGGGCGCCGGAGCGGCGGCGGCCTTCTTCGGCTTCGGTTGCGGCGCCAGGGCGGCCTTCAGCGCGTTCAGCGCCGAGGTGAAGTCGCCCTTGCACTTGGCGATATGATCGGGCTGCAGGTCCTCTTCCTGCTCCTGCAACCAGCAATCGAACGCCGCCTGGGCCTTCGCCGCCGTGCGCGGGTAACGCACCGCGCCAATGTCCAGAACCGCGTTCAACTCACGCAGGGCGGATTTCAGCTCGCCCACGTGTTGCGCCGGGATCTCGCGGGCCTCAACGGCTTCCGGGCCCGGAGGGGTGCCATTGGCCGAGGCGATCGCGCGATTGGCGAAGGCGTCGGAATCACCAAAGTCCGACTCGGCATACTCCATCTTCGCCAGGTTCAGGTATTGCGCGAACAGCGCCTTGTCGAACGGTCCCCCGCCCGGCGTCGCCATTTCGGCCACTTTGAGTTGTTGTCCAACGCAACCGGCCAAAACAAAGGCGGCCAGCCCCATTCCCGACAACAACTTGGTCGATCGCGATATCGTGATCATGCGTCCCTCCAACGGAATCCGTAAATAATCCTGGCCGAACTTAGTCCGATTGACCCTTCTAGGGCAACAGGATTCGCGCTAAATGCCCGTTTCGCCAGTGAGTTTGTTCACTTCTGTTTGAATAAAAGCCAGATCGAGCCGTCAAAAACGATCCACCCGATACGGGGCGAGATCGATGCTCGACTTACCACCACTCACCAGATCGTTAACCAGCTGTCCGGTGCGCGCCGCCATTGTGAGGCCGAGATGACCATGCCCAAAGGCGAAGAAGACGTTGTCGATGCCGGGCGCGGCGCCGATGACCGGCTTGCTGTCGGGGATTGACGGGCGGTAACCCAGCCACTCGCGGGAGATCTCGCTTCCCAGCCCCGGCAGCGCCGCCTGGGCGATAGGCAGCATGTTTTTGATACGCCGGAAATCCGGCGGCGCGTCCAGGCCGGCGAACTCCACCCCCGAGGTGAGCCGCATCCCATCGCGCATCGGCGCCAGCACGAATCCGTGGTCGCCGATCACCACGGGGCGCCGCAAGCCCGGACCACTCTCCAGGTTGAGATTGAGGTGATAGCCGCGTTCGGTATCCAGAGACACCTTGGCGCCAAACAACCGGGCGAGATGTTTTGACCAGGCGCCGGCGCAGACCACGAATGCGTCCGCCGGCCATTTCCCAAGGTCGGTGACCGCGCCGACCGGTCTCGCGCCGTCGAAATCGAACCGTGTGACGCGTTCCTGGACGAATTGCCCGCCGCGCTGAACAAAGGCCTCGGCATAGGCGTCGGTCAACATGGCGGGGCTGGTAACGAATCCATTGTCGGGTTCGAACACGCCATGGGTGAAGCCATGGGCGAGGCCCGGTTCCAACTGGCGGATCTCGTCTTCGTTCAGGACCTCCAAACGCACCCCGTTGCGGGTTTGGATCGCCCGGGTCTCGGCCGAGGCATCGAAGGCGCGCTGGGAGCCGAACACCTTGAGCCAGCCGACCGGTTTGACGATGTCGGTGATGCCCGAGGCCGCCATCAGGTGATCATGGGCCGTCACCGCATCCTTGGTGATTTCGCGTATTTCGCGCGCGATCCGGTCAACCCGACCCGGGGCGCCGGCGGCCAGGAACCGGCTCAGCCAAGGCAGCATTCTCGGCATATGGGACCAGCGTAGGTTCAGCGGCGCGGCGGGGTTCATCAGCATGGCCGGCACCTGTTTCCAAGTCCCGGGCATGCTGACGGGATAGACATTGCCGGCGGCGATCGAGCCGGCATTGCCGAAGGATGTGGCGCGCCCCGGTGGTTTCGGGTCGATGACGGTCACCGCGTGACCGCTTCGCTGGAGGGTGAGACCGACGCATACCCCGACGATCCCCGCGCCGATGACGATGATCCGCTTCGGCGCGTGCTCGTGGTTCGGCGTTTCTTTGTCCAAGCTCATGGATTGCTCCATCCGGCGCCGTGCTCTAGCGGGCGGTTTCCTTCAACATGGTCAACAGCCGGATCAGCCGCTCATCGCGCTCTTCCTCGAGATCGTCGATGGAGCGCTCGCCGGCCTCCTCGGCGACGCCCGCGATCAGGGAATCGGCGAGTTCCGGGGTGATCCTCGGATTCTCGGTCATGGTCTCCCACCACTCCGCGATGCCGGGGCTGAAATGATCGATCATCTGGCGATAACCGCCCTTGCCGCCGGCGAGATTCATGATCATGTGCGGCCCCATGAGAGCCCAGCGCAGGCCTGGTCCCTGGGCGACCGCCGCGTTCACGTCCTCCACCGAAGCCAGGCCGTCCTTCACCGCCAGCACGGCCTCGCGCCACAGCGCCGCTTGCAGTCGATTGGCGAGATGGCCGGGAACTTCCTTGTTGATTCGGATCGCGTGCTTGCCGATGTGATTGTAAAAGCCGATCGACCAATCCACCGCCGCCGGGTCGGTGTCCTTGCCGGCGACCACCTCGACCAGCGGGATCAGATGCGGTGGATTGAAGGGATGGCCGACCACGAAGCGTCCGGCGGAGGCGAAGCCGTCCTGCATGGCGCTCATGATCAGTCCGGACGTGCTGGAAGACAGAATGGCTTGGCTGGGCAAGGTGTTATCGATTCGCCTATAGAGGTCGCGTTTGACGTCGAGCTTCTCCGGCGCGTTCTCCTGCACGAAACCCGCCTGGGCGACCGCGTCGCCGGGGTTGTCATGAAAGCGAATCGCGGTCTTGTCGGCGCCGGGGGCGAGGCCGAGCGCTTCCATCGCCGGCCAGGCGTTGTCGATGAAGGCGATCAGGCGCTCGCGCCAGCCCTCGCCCGGGTCCCAGGCGTCGACCTCGAAACCGTGGGCCAGGAAGTAGGTCGCCCAACTGGCCCCGATGGTGCCGGTGCCCAGGACGCCGATCCGGCGGATGGAATCGTAAGCTGGATAGGATGCCATGATCGAATTCTCCCAAGAATCGTGGCGGCTCTTTAGCGAGCGGGCGGGTTTCGCGTATCGCCGGTTGGTGGCGCCAGAACACGGAACGCCAGGGCGGTCATGGCAATGATTCCAAGCCAGGTCTCTTGCCACAAGCCATAGGAAACCATCGCGGTGAAGATAACGCCCGCGGAGGCGGCGATGGCGGCGCTCCGCCACGGCGACGCGAGGGACGAGAGTGATCGCGCGGCGAACCAGACGAGGCCGGCGAAAAGGATCACGCCGAGACCGCCGAGCTCCAGCCAGATCTGCAGCGCCGCGTCATGCGGATGTGTGGGCGGCTTGACCATATGGCGATAGCCGCTGATTGCCGGATCGGGGACCGACAGATGCCGCATGGCGCCGATGCCGTGGCCGAGGATCGGCGCATCGAGAACGGCCTTCGCCCCATGGTTCCAGATTTCGATGCGATCGAGGACCGAGGGCGGGATCGCGTCGATGACCGGCCGCGCCCATCCCAGAAGATTCAGCAACAGCCATGGCGCCAGAGCGGTGAAGGCGGCGGTGACGAGAAGACCCGCGGCCAAGGTCGCCGCCGGGGCAAGGGTGGCCGCCGCCGCGGCAACCACCGCGAGCAGGCTTGCCACCAGGGCTGAGGCGGAATCGCCGTAAGCCGCCGCGCCCACCGCCGCCGCCGCCAGGACAATCGCCCAGGACCGGCGTCCCCTCGACCACAACCATGCCGCCGCTGGCCAGGCCAGCAGGACCAGCGCCGTGGTGCCTCGGTTATAGCGAAACAGCGGCAGGTCCGGGTCGTCCTGGCGGCCCGTGATCCAGCGAAAGAAACCGGAATCAGTCGAGAGCTCGAAAACCAACATTGCGATCGCGACGACCAGGCCAGCCGTCAGAGCCCGACCGACCGCGCGTCGGGCCTCGGGGCCGACCGCGCCGATACTCGAACTCGCGACCCACAGCACCAACGCGAGCATGGCGAGCTTGCCGCCGGCCTTGGCCGCGCAGGCCTGACAATCGACTATAAACAGGTGCGTTACCGCCACGTATAGGGCCAGAAGCACAAAAACCGCCGCTATCTTCTTTTCGGGAAGCAACATCCTCGGCGCGCCGACGCCCACGGCCAGGATGACCAGCACCGCCATGGCGATAAAGCTCGTCGCCATGGATTGCTTGGCCATCAAGCCCAGCGGGACAAAGATGAAAAACCCGATACACAGCAACCAGGTTCGGGCGCGCTGGGCCATCAATAGCTCGCGTAGGACTTTTCCTCGACGATCGCCGAGCCGAGGAGCAGATTGATCTCGCGCTTCAAGGCGGCGCGACGATCGTTGCGGTGATAGACGGCGCGCGCCAGCTCGATGAAGCCATCGCCGAAATCGCCGGCGCGCTCATGATCGCGGATTGAATCCTCGATCTCCCAGAGCATCTCGTTCACCGCCTTCAAATCCGCCTCGAGCCGGCTCAGCTCCTCCGATGCCGCCACGTCGCGTGCCTGGACCGCCTCGAGCATCTCCAGTTCGGTGGCCGCGTTGGCCCGCTTGCCGGGGTCATCGATCCGCGCGACCTTGATCCGCAGGATCGTGATCTTGTCGAGCAACTCTCCGGGCGCGACGGGTATCAGGATCGGTTCCAAGCCAAATCTCCAGCGAGCTAGTTGGGTTCATCCAACAGGTTTTCCAGGGCTTGCGCAACGGCCTCCAGGGGGATCAGCGCCGGGTCCTTGCCTCCGTGATCCTTGGCGTCGATGATCTTGAGGCGCGGCACATTCAAAACATATTTGCTCGGGTCCGCCTTGCTGTAGAGAGAGACCAGCGGAACCTGCCCCAGCGCTAGCATATGTCCGGCGCCGGAATCGTTGCTCACCGCCGCTTTCATGCGCCTCGCCAACGCGATCACCAAGGCCGGACCGCTCGCGTTGCTTCCGGACGCCTCGACGGTTGGCGGGAACAGCGCGTCGGGAAGGGCGGCCTCGATCGGCGCGCGCATCGCCTCCTCGCCGGGGCCGAGGATGAAGACCGGTATTCGCCCGGCTTGGCTTTGACGGAGCGCAACTTCAAGAAAGTTCTCCAATGGCCAGACCTTGGTCGGGTCGCCGGCGCCGGGCGCGACTCCTATATAAGCCGGTCCGTCGGGCAGAAGATCCTGGGCCCGCGCGTGATACTTGTCCGCGACCGCCAGCGGTTCCGGCGCGCCGGTCGGTGGCTCCGACACCAGGTCGAGCAGAAAGCTGAATTGGCCGAGCAGCGAACGCGGAAACGCGCCCCGGTCCTTGGGTCGTAGGCTCGAGAGGTGGAAACCGCCAGTACTCGCCAGGAATACATCATGCCGGATCCGTCTGGCGCAAAGCGTGCGCATGAAATTGCGTTGGGTGTCGACCACCAGGTCGAAGCGACGACCGCCCAGCGGCGGGCGGGGGCTAACCAGCTGGCCGAAGGTGCCGACCCCGGCATTCTCGATCACCTCGTCGATCAGGCCCTCGACCATCGGCGCCAGGACGCCGGCGAAAACCGATGTCGAAAGCCCCGCGACCCAGGTGATCCGCGCGTCGGGGAAGCGCCGACGGCACTCTTGCAGAAAGGACAGCTTGAAAAGGCCGTCGCCAATCACCTCGCCGCAGGAATGGATCGCGATACTCTGGAATGCCGGGTGGGAGGTCACCGGTTCAGCGGCCCTTGAAGTCGGGCTTCCGCTTCTCGTTGAAGGCGCGCACGCCTTCCAGGCGATCCTCAGTCGAGACCATTCGATTATAGGCCTCGATTTCGAAGTCGTAGCCGGATTTGAGATCGAGCTGCGTGGCCACGCGGATCGACTTCTTGGCCTGGCGGATGGAAATCGGCGCGTTCGCCGCGATCCGTCGGGCCGTGGTCATGACGGTATCCATGAGCTCGGCTCCCGGGCAAACCGTGTTCACCATGCCGAATTCCAACGCCTCCGACGCGCTGAGCGGTAGGCCGGTCAGGATGATTTCCATGGCCCGACGCACGCCCACGGCGCGTGGCAGGTTTTGGGTCCCCGCCGCGCCGGGCATGATCCCCAAGGTCACCTCGGTCAGCGCGAAACGGGCATGCTCGGCGGCGTAGAGAAAATCACAATTCAACGCGATCTCACAGCCGCCGCCATAGGCCGCGCCGTTGATCGCGCCGATGATCGGGATCGGGCAATCCATCATCGACTTGACGCCCTGCTCGAAGATCGCGTGCTGATCGAGCCATTCCTTGTCGGACATGCCGTTGCGTTGCTTGAGATCGCCGCCGGCGCAGAAGATCTTCTCGCCGCGCCCGGTCAGCACGATGCAGCGCGCCACGCTAGGGTCGTGATAGAGATCCGCCCAGAGCGCGCGCAGATCGAGCCCCATCTGGGTGTTCATGGAGTTGGCCGCGTCGGGCCGATCAAGGGTCACCGTCAGGACGTGATCGTCGCTGAAATCGAGGGTCAGGGTCTCGTAGTCGGTCCGCATCGCGCTCTCCTGGAACAAGCAACGCGTTCTATAGCGTTATCGAAGTCCGCGTCATAGGGGGCTCGCCGACCGGGACCCGTTATCGCAGAATCTCGATGGTCTTCGCCTTGATCAGATCGAAATCGATCTTGGCGCCGAGACCGGGTTCGCTCGGGGCGTGGATCATGCCGTCCGCGTCCGGCTCCAGATCATCGATGATGCCGTACTTCTGCATGCCCGATGGGAGCAGTACCTCGAAATAGGTGGTGTTCTTGATCGAGAGAATCACGTGCAGATTCGCCCAGTTGTTCAGGGAATTGCCGCCGTGGTGAACCTCGTAGTTCATGCCGAAGGCCTCGGCCAGATGCGCGGTCTTTAGGACCCCGGTGATGCCGCCCTTTACCGCGACGTCGCCGCGCAGAATGTCGGTGGCCTTGTTGATGATCCACGGGACGTAGTTGGTGAACCCTCCCGGCGAATACTCGGTCGCCATGAGCGGGATCGATAGCTTCTCCCTGAGCTTGATGCTGCCCATCAGATCGTCGTCGGCAAGTGGATCCTCGTACCAGTAGTAGTTCATTTCCTCAATCGCCCGTCCGACCTTGATCGCGTGGTCGTAGGTATAGGCCCAGGATGCGTCGAGCATGATGTCGTAGTCGTCGCCCACCGCCTCGCGCACCGCCCGGCAGACCTCGATATCCTCGCGCCAGACCGCCGGCGGGTGGATCTTATAGGCGGCCCAGCCGTCTTCCTTGTATTGCACCGCCTGTTCGGCATAGGCCTCGCGCGAGTCGAGCACCGCCGAGGAGGCGTAGGCCGGGATCGACTCCCGATAGCCGCCGAGCAGTTTGTAGAGGGGCAGGCCGGCGGCCTTGGCGGCGATGTCGTACAGCGCGATGTCGACGGCGCCGATCGAGCGGATCGTGGTGGTCCGGTTGCGCTTCCACATGGCCTGATAGAGCCGTTCGCGGTCCAGCGGGTCCTGGCCCATGAGGATCGGCTTCAGGCTTCTGGTCAGGCCCCGGCAATCCACCTCGGTGCTGAAGGTGGCGGATCCGAGAAAGGCATGGCCCTCGATACCGTCATCGGTACGGATGGTCAGCAGCCCGAGCGTGGTCTCGCCGGATGAATTGCCGGACCCGGCGTGATATTTGGTTGCCGGAATGTCTTCCCATTTGAAGAGCGTGAGACTGACGTCGTCGATTTTCATGGCTTGGCTCCGTAGCGGTTCGAGAGCATGGTTGACCGACGTGCCGCGGCGGTCCAGGCGAATTCGCGCCCTTCAGCATGGTTATCGCATCGTCGATCACCGCGCGAGGCGGCGCTGGCGGCGACCTTCGTGCTGATCGGTTATGACGTGCTGACGGGTAACAGCCGCCCGGCGGCGTTCTCGCGCATCGGTTTCGACGAGACCACGGACGTGGCGGTGGAGACCGGTATCGATATCCGCGACGGCGGACCGCGCGACTTTGCCCAGGCGTTCAGCGAGGGCGCCCAGCCGATGGTGAACACGTCGATGGTGAACACGGTGCTTGAGCGCTTCGGCGGGGACATCGCCAACGCCGAGGAGTGTCCGTCGTCAGATTAATTGGGACATGGGCGAGGGTTCCGCAACGGAGGCTCTGGCTCCTTTTGGTTGATGTTACGCGGCTTGACGGGTGTGGGCCAAGCGCCGTTTTCTCATAGTGTCTT
>Ga0181579_10002938_pt1 | contig 13589 bp, 7 predicted proteins | sample 071ome_24_FD_132996 | JGI IMG/M metagenome (GOLD analysis project Ga0181579, IMG submission 132996) | Coastal salt marsh microbial communities from the Groves Creek Marsh, Skidaway Island, Georgia - 071402CT metaG (megahit assembly) | ecosystem: Environmental > Aquatic > Marine > Intertidal zone... | reverse complement strand
GAGGAGTAGAAGGAGGAGCCTCTGGCTGAGCGACGGCTGACGCGGGCGCGGGAGCTTCCCGCGACGGCACCTCATGAGTGGTTTCGACGACCGTTTCGACGGATTGTTCCTCCGTTAATTTCAAAGGCGGTGATACTTCAGGTAACTCTGCGATGAGTTCTTGCGCTTTCAAAATGTCTTCCTTTAATGCGTTCTCTGCGTCGTCCGCTCGCACACCTGTGAGCTTTTCCAACTCTGCAAGTTGTCGTCGAAGACTCTCCATCTCGTCCTGCGTTCCCGCCAAAGTCGTGGTCACCGCCGCAGGCTCGCTCGACATCATTCTCTCGTTCGCGTTCGCCTGTTCGAAACGCACCTCTCGATCGAAAGCCTCCTCCTCGAGAAACTCCTCCTCAAAGACTGATGTTTTTCTCTCGCGTTGCCGAAGAGGCTCGGCGACCGCCGGTTCGATAGCGGGCCTCGAAACCGGTTGCGCGGGCGCGCGAGACGTCGCCTTCGTCGCCACTCTTTCACTCTCATAGGCATCTTGCGCCATCCTAGGCGACTGGTAAGATGAATACGCGGGTTGTTGATGAGGAACCGTCGGCGCATGGCACGAAGCGTTCTGGTACGCCGCCGTGAACCCGCTGTACCCAAAAGCTATCGGAGCTGACGGCTGCGGATCGTTGGGATGTGGCAATTGAGGCGCTCTCAAAACCACCGGTTCCTCGTCGTAATCCTCATCCAAACCCAACCACGACAGCCATCCTTCATCCTTGTTGTGCGGTTTCATAGAAGGTAACACCTCTCCCGGTGTCACAAACGCCGCAGCGTAGGCTGGATTTCCGCCTCCTCCGTGCGGGGCGAGCATCAACAACTCGCATTCGTAATCACCAATGTTAATTTTGCGTCCAGGGGACAATCCCGCGACGTATTCACCGTGCGCCAACCGCGCGCCGTCCGGGTGCGAGTGTAACAGCATGACGTTCGACTGCATCGGAATTGCGAGCAATCCTTCCCTCGACACGCCTCCACCACCGGCCCGCCCCTCGTTTCCTCGTCGTCGGGCGTAGCTCACCACCCAACACTGCGCCTTGGTCGGCATCTTTGACTTTGTCGCTGAAACAGATGCGCTCTGAGGTTGGACACTTTTGAGTCTCTTAATTTTCAACCAGAGCACTTCACCGGCTCGCGGGAGAACGGAATGGAAATATACTGGACGTTGGTAAAGATGAGAATACAAATATGCAACACGGGACGGATTCTGAAGAAACAAAGTACCTAAAGCGAAGCTATACGGAACCGTCCTCCATGGGGAAATACATACGCTCGGATATGAAGGCTTCCATATCGCCCGGCTTCGGATGCAACTGCGCCATGTCGATGTCGTATGCGTGGTTAGCCACCGCGACAGCGACGTGACGGGAGATTTCACGAATGCGCGAGACAGGGGGGTATATCGTGCCTTTTTTCACATCCTCGTCCGGTAGAATGGCTGCGAGCGCCTTGGCGGCACATAAAAAGAAGGAATCCGGAACCTCCCTCGCCTTGATGGATACAGACGCGAAGCCTACGCCAGGGAAGATGAACATGTTATTGCCCTGTCCAGGCGTGTGCGTCTTCCCGTCGATGGTGACTGGGTCGAAAGGCGAACCAGCCGCAAACAGACACTTTCCTTTACTCCAGGTGTACGCGTCAAAAGCAGTGATCTCAGCTTTTTCTGTTGGATTTGACAGCGGAAAGACAATCGGTTTGCCGATGTGATCGCAGAGACTTTCAATGTGCTCACGCGTGAAAACGGGACCAAAACCGGACAAACCAAAGAGCGCGTGCGGTTTGACGCGATCGATCAGCTCTCCGAGATCATCGCACGGCTCTACGCCGACCTGCGCAAACAACTTTTTCTGAACCGACAGGGCTTGGAAATTATCTCGCTGATCCGTAATCAAACCTTTGCTGTCCATGAGCCAAATGGCGCGCTTTGCTTCGACTTCGCTCAAACCTTCGCTCATAAGCAGGTGCGTGATTTGCGTCGCGACACCGATGGCTGATGAACCGGCACCGAAGAAGATGATGCGAGCCTCTTTGATGGGCGTTCCTTGCGCTCGCAGCGCGTTAATCAAGCCCGCCAAAATCGTCGCGCCAGTTCCTTGAATATCGTCGTTGAAACATAAAACTTTGTGGCGCAGCGATTCTAGAAGTCTGAAAGCATCCTCAGTCTTGAAGTCTTCGAATTGTATCAGGCAGTTCGGCCATTTATCTTTGACTGCGAGGCAAAACTCAGTCACGACGGCGAGATGCGCGTCGCCGCTCAGACGCGGTTCGTCGGCGCCCAGATAGTAATCGTGCGACCGCAAGTTTTCGTTATTCGTTCCAAGATCCAAGCACACTGGCATCGACTTTGCAGGGTCGAAACCACCGCTAGCGACGTACAGGGACACTTTACCCACGGAGATCGCCATCCCATTAGTGCCCAAATCGCCAAGGCCAAGCACTCGACCGCCGTCTGTGACGACGATGATTTCAACGTCATCGGATGGCCAATTATCCAGCATTCGTCGCATGACGCCAGAATCTTTGCGCGTAAAGTACATACCGCAACGATTCCTATAGAGCGCGTCAAAGTTCAAACACGCCTCCCCTACGGTTGGAGTGTACACGATGGGCATCAAGTCCTCCAAGTGTTCGACCAACACTCGATAAAACAGCCGCTCATTTTGCATGTGCAGATTCTCCAAGAAAATGTAGCGGTTCATATTGTCTTGAAAAGCATTCAGCTGCGTCCACGCTCTCTTCACCTGCACCTCCACCGTCTCGTACTTGCGCGGCAACAAACCGCGCAGTCCCAACCGTTCGCGCTGAGTAAACGTAAAGCCGGTGCCCTTGTTCAAAGACGGCGAATCCAATACCGCTGTTCCGCGGGCGTTGAGCACGTTATCCATGGTTGACCCGACGTTGGTTTTCTGACGTTTCTCACAAACACGCACCGACGATTACCAACAATTCACACCGAGATGAGTGAACGACTGACTGAATGAACTAACGACTTCCTACGTATGCGTACGATGCCGCAAACGCGAATCGGCGGTTCGATTTGTCTTCAGACGGACACGCGACGCGACACACGACGAAGCTGTGAACGGTATACACCGGGCTCTAGCTTTCTTTGACGCGAGCGGCACTGACGCGCGCACCGTAGTCGGTTGGATGCTGGATGTTGGGCAATTGGCGATTCGTCGTAGGCTCTCACGTAAGAGAGATCGAACTGCAAGTTTACTACTAATCTCTAGTATTTCGTCGATGTGGGACTACGTTTAGGCCACGACGGTAGTAGGCGAACAAAATGTAAAACGAAATGCAAGACAGGGAAAAGAAGGGGAACAGGACGTGGTGAAAAGTCTGATTGCATCGACGAGTGTAACGCGAATCACAAACGAAAACGTACACAAAGGGCTGAACCACGTGAAGAAAAAAACCGACGTGAGGACGCGTTCTAGACGTATTAGTTGTACTTGGACGCGTCGATGTAGACGATACCCTTCGGGACGCCCGTCGGAGTGACCCATTGTCCGTCGTTGCACGGTTGAGGGCAGAACTTGACAGTGCCCTCCGTGTCGATCGCCCAGACGTTGAAATCACCGACGGTGACCATCTTGGCTTGAATGTTCGGTATGAGCGTCCAGCTGGAGACGGGTCGAGTGACGGGCCAGCCCCACAAGCCGCCGGACGCGTCGTGACCGTTCCTGAAAAAGCTGAGCCTCGCATCCATTCGGTATACTTTGTTCGTTTCAGACGTGCAGTAAACGTAATCGAGAGAAACTTCACACTGTCGGGCGGTGCGACCCTCTGGAAAATCGGTGTGAATTCCCGTCCCCGAGCACGGCAGTACGCAGGCCCACACCCAACCGCTTGTGGAAGGGTTAGTGGGACTGTGCGTGAGACCGTACAAGTACTGCTTACCGACGGCGACTTGTTTTAAACCTCCCGGCATTACCCGCCAGGCGCCCGAGTTATCGGCCGGCTTGGCATAGTACTTGTTATCTGTTCTGACAAAGTACGCCTCTTCGAGCCCGACATCGATAGACTCGAGCGATCCGGGCAGCGTACCTGATGGCACAGATTGCCAATTGCTTGAACTGATGTTCAAGTTGTCGATGGTTGACACGTACACGGTGTTGTCATTCTTGACAGCCCAGAGGTCATTGTAACCGGCGTGAATAGACTTAAACGTGCCCTCGGCTCTGTGCCAGATCTCATCCTTGTCTCGTTCGAGTACGCTGTACACGTTATTTTCAGTTGCGTTACTCAACGCGATAATCTTACACAGAATCGGGCATTCTTCTTGGCAGTGTCCCCACGCCCATTTAATGGACGTCGAGCCCATGTGCTGGCTCATGCGTCGATTCCAGTATAAGTTTCCGCCCGCGGGCACGGGTTCGATGCACTCCGCGTTCCTCATGGGCGTGTCCACGTTACTGCCACCGACTTCGAAAATTTCGTCTCCCAGCGAGTTGACGAGCATGAAACCATATTCGCACTCATCCGCGACCGTCGCCGTCACCGTGTACTGCTTCGTCGCCGGCACGCGATTCATCGTCGTAAACGTCCAATCGCCGCCGTCTTGCGGCGGGCACTTCGTCAGGAGCTTCACCGACACGATGCTGTTCTCGAAAAACTCCGGATGTGCCAGCCTAAAACTTTCCGGCGGGCATCCAGCCTCCACGGTGAACGTCACCGCGCGCGAGTTCGTGCCAAGCCTCGAGCGCATCCACGCGTGACCGCCTGCCATCGCGAGCATCGTCGCGACGATCGCGCTCGCGCACGCCGTCGAGGACGCGCGTCGCCGGAACCCATCGCTCGCGCTCCGACGTTCGCCCGCGATGAGCGTCGAGCGCTCGTCCGCGCGCGCACCGTCCATGGCGTTAACCCTTGCGTACGGCGCCGGTTTGTGACGCTCGCGGGTGTTGTGGGTGTTGGACCTCTTGCTCGCGGGTGTTGGGACCTCTTTTTTTTTTTGTGACCGTCATCAACGCTTTATTTTTTTGTGGGTTGATGGTTTAGGGTTTACGACCCTAAACCCTAAACTTTCCTGCGCCTTGGAAGATGTTTAGGGAGTCCCTACCCTATTTTCTTGATTCATGAACGGTGATTCATGACAACAAAAATCGCACACTCTTCCGTCCTCGTCGACGTGCGAACAGAGGAAGCTCGACGGATGCCCGCCTCAGTGGTCGTCCACTCCGCTCCGTCCGCTCCGGGATGGCGACGATGGTGGCGACGACGGACGTCGAAGAGGGCGACGGTGGTGGTGACGGCGGTGGTGACGGTGATGGCGGCAGTTGGGTCAGTCGAGGGGGTGAAGACGCGACAAAGAAAGACGGGCGTTGCCGAGGCAACGAGGACGAGGACGAGGTCTCGGGGTTCGTCGTCTCAGGCGACGGAACGACGACGACGACGAAAATGAACGGCGAGACGCGACGGTCATCGGCGAGCGGGGATGAACCGCTCGAGGCGAGGACAGGACGGGCGAATCAGAGGTATAACGCGGCGAACCAAAGGTTGGTGGCGGGTTGCATCTGCTATCGGCGTCGGATCGCTGCGTCTGCGTCCGAGTCCGCGTCCGCGTCCGCGTCTACGCAGACGGACGTGTACGTGTCGACTCGAGAGACCGGACCGGGAGAGAATTCGAACGGAGATGAACATCGTTGCGATTACGAGGTGCTCATGCTCAACTCGAAGAAGGGACCTCGCGGAGCGGACGACGGGCGCGACCTCATTTTCCCCAAGGGTGGCTGGGAGACAGACGAGACGAGCGCCGAGGCGGCTGCTCGCGAGAGCATGGAGGAAGGCGGCGTGCGTGGGCGAATATCGACGCTCCAGAACACGTATGAGTTTGTATCTCGTTCGCGCGTGAGGGCTGGTCACGACGGTGACGAGGCCAAGTGCGTTGCTCACGTCTTCACCATGGAGGTGGAGGAGGAGCTCGAGCGTTGGCCCGAGGAGCGGGTCCGCACTCGGCACTGGTTGACCCCGGCCCAGGCGTGGTGTAGGTGTAAACACGATTGGATGCGCGACGCCTTGAAGGCATGGATGTCCACGCTGGAAGGATGACGCCCACCTTCGCGAGCGCGCTGGGCGCGTTAGTTTTTTTTGCATCGCGTTAGAACAACCTGATGATGTAGTATATTCTTCCATTCGTGGCGATCGACGACATCTTCGTTTCCCCTTTACTAGTTTAAGCGCGAAAGTGGTTACGAACATCTGTTATGCATTACACGGGATGAAATTCAAATTTTCGATTTTCTCCTAAGTGCCCTCTTGACTCACATGAAAGAATACCGGAAGACGTCGCGTTTAAAATGGCGTCGTCTCTCTAGGCTCCGCACATGACGCAGTCCTCCTTATTCGCCAAAGAACATGCTAGCTTGGCGGCGAGGTACGCTTCCTTCTCTTCGTCAGACATCTTGTCGAGATCAGCCTTGGTCGGTTTTCTTGGGCTCTTCGGCGCTTCGTTCTCCTTGTCAACCTTGGCCGACGCCTTTTGCTTGACGTCGACGGTGAACTTGATAGCGTCCGCCGCGGCTCGAGATCGGAGGTAGTACATACCCGTCTTCAAACCCTTCTTCCAAGCGTAGAAGTGCAAAGACGTGAGCTTACCGCTGTTCGGATCACTCATGTGCACGTTGAAAGATTGGGATTGATCGATGAAGGCGCCTCTGTCGGCAGCCATGTCCACCAAGATTCTTTGCTTGATTTCCCAAACCGTCTTGTAAATCGCCTTGAGGTTGTCCGGGATTTCCAAGTCAGCCACGGAGCCGTTGTTACCGATGAGGGAGTTCTTGAGTTCCGGATCCCACAAACCAAGTTCGGTAAGGTCAGAGAGCAAGTGCTGGTTCACGACGGTGAATTCACCAGAGAGGACGCGACGGGCGTAAATGTTGGAAGTGTACGGCTCAAAGCACTCGTTGTTGCCAAGAATTTGAGAGGTCGACGCGGTCGGCATCGGCGCCACCAACAAAGAGTTGCGAACACCGTGCTGCGCGATGGCAGCACGCAAGCCAGCCCAGTCGTGTCTGTCTCCACCTGGCATTTCCGTGAGACCCCACATGTCCGGTTGTAAGATGCCTTTGCTCACCGGAGAGCCTTCGTACGAGCTGTACGTGCCATCGACAGCCGCAATCGCGTTCGATTCCGTGAGCGCCGCGAAATAGATTGTCTCAAAGATTTCAGCGTTGAGCTTCTTCGCTTCCGGAGAGTCGAACGGCATGCCGAGGAGGATGAAGACATCAGCCAAACCTTGAACGCCGAGACCAATTGGACGATGGCGCATGTTTGAGTTTCTCGCCGTCTCAACCGGGTAGTAGTTGACGTCAATGATGCGGTTGAGGTTGCGGGTAACCTTGCGCGTGATTTCGAATAGCTTGGAGTGGTCGAAATAGCGTTCCTTGCACTTCAAGGAACCGACAAGCTTCTTCACTTCAGTTCGGCCCGTCGGGGAGGACGGGTTGTTCTCGATCACAAAGCGCGGGAGAGCAATGGAAGCCAAGTTGCATACGGCAGTCTCTTCCGGGCTCGTGTACTCGACGATCTCCGTGCACAAGTTGGAAGACTTGATGGTACCGAGGTTTTGCTGGTTGGACTTACGGTTGCACGCATCCTTGAAGAGCATGTACGGGTTGCCCGTCTCGACTTGAGATTCGAGGATCGCAAACCACAACTGTTGAGCCTTGACAGTCTTCTTGCCCTTGCCTTCGGCTTCGTACTTTTGGTACAAGGCTTCGAATTCTTCACCCCAGCAATCAGACAAGCCCGGGCATTCGTTCGGGCACATGAGAGTCCATTCGGCGTTCGCTTCGACGCGCTTCATGAACAAGTCGTTCGTCCACAAACCGTAGAAGAGATCGCGCGCGCGAGCTTCCTCCTTGCCGTGGTTCTTGCGCAAGTCAAGCCAGTCGAAGATGTCCGCGTGCCACGGTTCAAGGTAGATGGCGAAGGCACCCTTGCGCTTTCCGCCACCTTGGTCGACGTAGCGAGCCGTGTCGTTGAACACGCGCAACATCGGGATGATACCGTTGGAGGTACCGTTGGTGCCGCGAATGTACGAAGACGTGGCACGAATGTCGTGAATGGACAAACCGATACCACCAGCAGACTTGGAAATGCAAGCGCACTCCTTGAGCGTGTCATAAATGCCTTCGATGGAGTCTTCCTTCATGCAGATCAAGAAGCAGGAGGAAAGCTGCGGTCTCGGGGTACCGGCATTGAAGAGCGTCGGGGAGGCGTGCGTCATCCAACGCTCGCTGAGCATGTGGTAGGTGTCGATAGCCTTTTCGACATCCTCCTTGTGGATGCCGATCGCAACGCGCATGAGAAGGTGCTGCGGGCGCTCGACAACCTTACCGTTGATGCGCAACAAGTAAGATCGCTCCAACGTCTTGAAGCCAAAGTAATCGTAATCGAAATCTCTGTCGTAAACGATTTCGGCGTCGAGCTTTTCGGCGTTCGCCTTGATGATTTCCCAAACGTCATCGGCAAGCAACGGCGACCACTTGTTGTTTCTCGGGTTGACGTGTTCGTACATCATCTTCATCGTGTCCGAGAACGACTTCTTGGTCGTCTTGTGCAAGTTGGAGACGGAAATACGCGCCGCGAGGAGGGCGTAGTCGGGGTGCTTGGACGTCATCGAAGCCGCAGTCTCAGCGGCGAGCTCATCGAGCTCCATCGTCGTCACGCCCTTGTACACACCGAGGCACACCTTTTGCGCAACCAAAGTCTGTGGGTTTCGGTCGAAGCGAACGAAGATCAAAAGGTTAGTTTACATTCGTTTCGATTTCCATCTCGAGTCCGTCTTCACCAGGTCGCCGACGGCGTCGTCGACCGGAAAGATTATTCTATTCCTCAGCCGCGCGCGTCTCAACGTCCGGAACACAGTTTCAAAAACTCCACCTGTCGATCTGCCCATCGCACGGCCGCGGAGGCCTCTTCCGCGCGAACCCAACGGCGGAGAAGGGCGAAAAAGACGGCAGAAATATTCACTTCAAACGATTTCTCCTCTCTGGTCCGCCCGCGGCGTCGCCCGGGTCCCGCGCGGGGTTGACAGGTGCGACGAGATTTTTGAATTTTCTGCGCGCCGTTGCAAAGAGAAACGGAGACGATGTCATCGTCGCTCGCAGTCGTCGCTCGCACGCACCGGGTCGCAGAACTCTTGGCTCAAGCCATAGCTCAACTTTTTGATTCTCGCGGTAATCTTATCGAACGCCACCGGTTCTTCGCGCCCATCGCGCTTGACGACGTAGAGAGCCATTCCTCCCTCTGCGTGTGCTTTGTGACGACGTCGTTCGTTTTCTTCCGTTTCAAGCTGCGCATGCGTGATACTTTTCAAACAAGAGACTGATGGGCCAAGTGGTGCAAGTTGACCACATCATTGTAAGTTGGATATACGAACCGTCACATGACTGTACGACGGACGACGGACGACGACGACGACGACGACGACGACGACGACGAAGAGTACGGCTATAGCGAATAGCGAAGATCTCGACTTTGGACGTTTGCGATACTTCATCATCCACGACGACGATGAAAACGTACGAGATGACGACGATTACTTTTATGACGAAGAAGACGAAGACGATCTCGCGTGGTACGAGGATTCCGACGGCTATTAGTTCGTTTAGCGCATACTTTCAATGAAACGTTTAATCTAGTAGCTCGGTGGATCCAGAGGCTCGGTCGTCTCTGCTGGGTCGTAGAGGCAAAAGCGTTCCTCGATGCAGTCGTGCGTGCGAGGCGTGAGCTTGATGACGGTGTTGAGAGGAATGGACAGCGTCGCCGCCTCGACTCGATCGAAACCGGCAAAGTAGGCGTAAATGAGTCTCAAGACGCCCTGGTGCCCGACGATGAGGACATCTTCGCGGTACGATTCGAGCTCTTGAATGAGCGGATCGAGTCGAGCGATGACATCGAGGTAGCTCTCGCCACGCGGGTAACGATACGATAGCTTGTTTTGACGTCTGAGCTCAAACTCTGCGGGATACGCCGCCCGAATCTCCTCGTACGTCATACCATCGCATACGCCGGCGTAAATTTCGTCCAGATTTCGCAACACTCGAGGTGCCATTTGAACCCAAACGCTGTTTACGCTCGTCTTGATCTTCTCGTGTTGAATGTGTCGCGCCGTGAGAATGGTGCGCTGCAATGAAGAAGTCCACAGCCTCGTGGGACGCGGTTCGCCCGTTTTCGGGTCTCTCGACACCACTTGATCCGCGAAATCAGCCAGTTTGAGCGCGTAATTTTCTCCCATTTGCGTCAGGACGGAATCACCACCAACCTTTTGCAAGGCGTTGTACTCGGACTGGCCGTGTCGAGACAGATAAATGGAGCACGTCGTTGCGTGCATATTCGAAAGAAACTGCGCGATTCGGCCGAGCAGGTAACCGTGCACGCGGTTCGACTCGACTCGTCGCCCGCAATCGATGAGCTTGATGAAGGACAAGTCATCCTCTTCCGGATCCACCCCCATGGGCTGATACTCCTTTTCGTAATTCCTAACCCGCTGCATAAAGTCTTCAAACGCTCGCTCGGGCGTCATGATGCCGTCGTAGTCACAGTTGCTAATCTTTGCCATGCGAATGTTCTTCTCTACCACCGCCTCGTCTGTGCATATAGATTCGATGAATAAAAGCTTGAGTGGCAACGCCGAGAGCTGATCCACGATCCACCGACGCCGTTCTCTCGTGCTATTCGTCGCGTCAAAGATGGCGACGCGGCCGCTATCGACGCCGCGCTGCTCGAGAAAAGACATGGAATCCTCTTGAAAAAGAAAGTCAATCATATCCTTGAGCGCGGCTTGGGCAAACTTCATGCGCACCGCCTTGTTATCGCTCGCAAAGTAATCGGACGTTTGCCCGGCTCCGGCGAATTTGCGGCGATATTCGCCAACGTTAAAGACGCGAGTGTTTGCGCCGTGGAAAAATCGTAAATACTGACACAGTCTCTTAGCCATGTGCGTCTTCCCTCTCGCCGGCAAACCAACCATGACGAGCACGTGCTTCTCACCAATGATGCCTTGGTCCCCGTACTTTGGAGGTGGAATGCTCTGCGGCGTCGGATTCGCCCCAAACTGCTCTTTAAATTCCGCAAATGTTTCAGGAAAGGATCCCGGATGGTGCGCCGACGCCCGTTCATCCGGAGCGCTCGTGCTCAAGGTTGAAGCATCCGGCGCCGCGGTCTCGTCATCCGATCCGTTCGGCGCAAACCTCGATCCGTCTTCATCCGCCGCCCTCTTTCTCAAATCCGCTTCCTTTTCCGCCTGCACCGCCGTGGGTGACCCCGGAGTCGACCCCGTTCCTCCTTGAAGCGTGCTCATAAATCTGTGCACCCTCGGCGGGCTCACCGAAGACGACGGCAAGAAGGACGCCACCGAGATGGATTTACCACGCATACCACCCCCTCCGAACCCCCTCCTTCCCGATCGCAAGTTCCCGACGACGTCGCCGTCCTCGTCGCCGTCGTCGCCGCCCTCCTCCGGTCCTCGCGGCGACGCAGCCTCCAACAAAATCCTCCCCGCGGCTTCGACGCTCTCTCGTTCCACCTCGCCCCGTCGCGGCGGTTTCCGCGGTCGCCCAACCGCGCGATCCACGCCCGTCGTCGCCACCACCGCCCCGGACGTCCCCTCGCCCCTTCCCCTCGATCCCCCGCCGCGTTCGCGCGCGCGCTCGTCTTCATCATCGTCCCCGTCGAACGACATTCTTCCCACAGCCTGTTCGAGCACCCCCGTCGTCCCTTCGTCGTCGCCGGCCTCGCTCGACGCCCCCGAGGTCCGTCGTCCGTCCCCGGTGGTTCCATCGGGTCCGTCCGCCATCTCCGTCGTCCGTCGTCGGTTTCCCGCGCGCGCCCTTCTCCAGCGTACCAGTCCAGTCCAGTCCATCCGTCCAGTCCAGTCCAGTCCAGTCCAGTCCAGTTCATCTTTCTCGTCTGTGCGGTACGTTTCAAATTTTGGTTCATATAGTGCGTGGACGAAGACGACGACGACGACGACGATGACGATGATGATGACGTCGTCATACGCTGCGACGAACGGACGGACGGGTACGGACGGACGGACGACGGACGGACGGACGGACGGCGATGGCGATGGCGATGGCGACGATGACGCTCGGCGGGGCGGCGGGACGGGCGATGACGCACGCGACGGCGTCGACGACGTCGTTCGCTCGCGCTGGCGCTTGCGCTCGCGCTGGCGCTGAGGCGGGGGCGGGGACGCGCGCGCGCGCGTCGGACGTCGTCGGATGGCGAGGGAAACGGCGTCGGGGGATTTGTGGGAAAACGGCGACGGGAGGCGGTCGAGGAGGAGCGGTCGTCGTCGGCGCGGGCGCGGACGCGGGACGCGGAATTCGCGACGACGACGACGACGAAGAAGACGCGTTTTCGGGCGTCTTTGGAAGCGGTCGTCGGCGCGGTCGGCGTCGGCGCGCATCGGCGCGGGTGGCGGGAGGAGGACGAGGGAGGAGAACGGATCGGACGCGAAGGCGCGCGGGGGCTGGCGGGGAAGGCGCGGAGACGGAGGACGAACGAGGATCTCTGACCCCGTTCGGGAGCCTCGTTCCGGGCGCGGGAGGGGGCGGACGCGGTAGGAGGAAGAAGATGACGCCAAAGGAGGCGCTTCGCATGGCGTTGGCCGATCTCGACGCCTCGGGGTGGTGGGCGGTGATCTCGTCGGGCATCGTGTTCGGGACGTTTCTTTTGGAGACGTACAACGTCTCGAGCCTGGGCGGATGGGACATTTTGTACAGAGACGACATTCCGTGGTACACGGGAATAATCTCCATGCAGTCGCTCATCGACATTGAGGATGCGTACAACTTGTTGTTTTTGTTTGAGCTCGGCCTGAGAGCGTACGCCGCTGATTTTAGCCTCAAGTTTTGGACGAAACCCGTCACCATTGTCGACGTGGCGAGCACGGTGCCGCCTCTGCTCGCCATCGTGGAGGTGTTGGACAGAAGCGCGCCGTTTTATAGATTTCTGCGCTTGCTCAGAGTGCTTCGTCTGCTGCGACTTTTGGATCGATCCCCCGACAGCGTTCTCTTTGGCTTGGTGAAGAGCGACTCGATGGGCGTGCAGCTCGTCGGCATCGGCGCCGAGTTTATTTGCATCTTTGTCATCGCCGCCGGCGTCATTTACGACCTCGAGTACGGCGTGAACCCGATGGTGCACAACTTGAACGACACTCTGTACTGGGCCATTCTCACCTTGACTGGTATCGGGCAGCCGTTCGAGGTGGTGACTGCGGGAGGACGCGTCGCCACGGTTATTTCAATCATCGTCGCCCTCATCGTCGTTCCCGGTCAGCTCGCCAAGCTGGCCACCATCAGCGCGGGAGAAAACTTTATGCGCATGATGGAAGACGAAGAAGACGAAGAAGACGAAGAAGACGCGACGGCGGGTTTCGTCCAAGTCGCGGCGCCGAACGGAGAAATGGTGAGCGTCACAAAGGAAGAGGGCAAATCTTCCAAGGCGCTCGCTACCAGGAGCGCCTCTGCCAAACTCTTCGACGACAGAGAGTGCGAACAATGTGGATTGACGATGCACGAGAACGACGCGCGCTTCTGTCG
>Ga0181579_10002935_pt1 | contig 13593 bp, 10 predicted proteins | sample 071ome_24_FD_132996 | JGI IMG/M metagenome (GOLD analysis project Ga0181579, IMG submission 132996) | Coastal salt marsh microbial communities from the Groves Creek Marsh, Skidaway Island, Georgia - 071402CT metaG (megahit assembly) | ecosystem: Environmental > Aquatic > Marine > Intertidal... | reverse complement strand
GGCGCTGAAGGCGGCGCTTGATGCCGGCCGCCCCGGCAAGGCGGCGATCGATGTGTTCGATGAAGAGCCGATCACCTGGGCCGACGATCCGCTGGCGACGCATCCGCGGCTTGTCGCGACACCGCATATCGGCTTCGTGACCGAGGATGAGTTCGAGATTCAGTTCGCCGATATCTTTGACCAGGTCGTGGCCTGGCGCGACGGCGCCCCGATCAACATGATCAATCCCGAGACGGTGGCCCGTTGATCTCATCCTCTGTCTTGTCCGGATCGCTGCCAAGTCGCAGTGCCAGCACCGGCAGTGACAGGAAGATGAGAATCACCCGCACCGTATGGTGAAAGGCGACGAAGGCGACATCGAAGCCGAAGATGAGCGCCAGCAGCGTGACCTCGTACAACCCGCCCGGCACAAAGGCCAGCCAAGCGGCAAGAAAGCTGATTCCGGTGATCTTGACGATGACCATGGTGGCCAGCAGATAGGCGCTGAGGATCACCGCCGTGCTGGCGCAGGCATCCTTCAGATAGCCCAGCAATTCGCGGAAGGGCACTTTCGCCAGACGCGCGCCGACAGCGCCGCCGATGGCAAGCTGTGCCAGGATCACGAACTCATTGACCCGCGGCAGGTCGGCCCATCCCATCAGGTGAAAGACGGTCGACAGACCCATCGGACCGAGAAGGTAGGGCATCGGGATACGAAGTCCGCGCGCGATCAGCATGCCAACAACACCAAGCAGGATGAAAATGATGATGTCCATTGCCGGCAGCTCGAAGATGCCTGGCATTGTCTGCAGCGCGACGTTCGACTGGTCGACCGCCGCCTGCCCCTCGATCAGGCGCAGCAGCAGCGGCGTCGTTATGAAGACAATGACAACCCGCACCAGATGGAACAGCGCCACGACATAGTCGCGGTCGACCATCTCGCGGGCCATGGCGATCGCCTCTGCCTGGCCGCCCGGCACGCTGCACAGAATGGCGAGGCGTGGGTCATATCCGCGGAATCTGCGCAGGAACTGATAGCCGATCACCGTGACGATAATGGTTGTCACCACCATGGTGACAAGTGTCAGCGACCATTTCTCGGCCTGCGCCAGGACTGACTGGTTGAAAGTGGCGCCGATCAGCACGCCAAGCCCCAGCACCACCGGCTTGTGGAACCAGCGGGCAACGCCGAGATGTGGTTGCAGGCGCGTGACAAGCCCGCCGCCGATCCAGACGCCGAACAGGCTGCCCATCAGATAGGGGGCCGGAAGGCCGATCTGCAAAAATCCCCAGCCGCTGGCCAGCGCCACGGCAAAGGTGACGGCCAGACGGCGGATGTCTGTTGTCAGCCAGGCCGGGAAGATGGTCTGCAGCAACGCCATGTCAGTCAGGCTCGGTATCGACGGTCAGGCTGAGAAGCGACAGCCGCGCCGCCAGCGCGGTGTCGAGATGGTGCAACATGGCGTCGGCGGCGGCCTGCGGATCACGCTTCTGGATCGCGCCATTAATCACCTCATGCTCGCTGCGGATGGCGGCAGCGCGGTCCGGCAGCGAATAGGCTGTCGCGCCAAGCAACACCATCAGCCGCGACAGGTGCGTCAGGCTCTCGGCAAGAAACCGGTTGCCTGCCGCCTGCAGGATGGCGTGGTGGAATTGACGGTTGTGGCGCGCCAGGTCTTCCGGTGTCGCGCCGCCGGCAATCAGCGCCGCCTCGGTATCACAGATGTCGGCTATGACCTTTCGCTCGGCATCGCCGGCATTCTGCGCCGCCAGCCTGGCGGCCATCGATTCCAGCGTGCCGCGGAGCTCATACAGGCTGCGGACATCCTGCCAGTCCAGCCGCCGCACGCGAAGCCCATCCTCGTCACGCTCAAGAATGCCCTCGGCACGAAGTTGTGTCAGCGCCTCGCGAAGCGGCGTGCGGCTCACCGCCAGCGCCGTGACAAGATCAACCTCCTTCAGACGCACGCCGGGCGCCATCGCGCCGGACTGGATGGCGGTCAGGATCAGCCGGCGGAGCCGCGCCGGCGTGGCGCCGGGGAAGTCGGCCTGCGCGGCCAGGCTGTCCGTGATGCTCGACCAGTCGACGCCCTCCCGGTTCTTGACTTCCATGCGTTCCATCACGTACTTGCATACAGATGTATACATACCTTGACAATGATCTTTCACAGTTGTGGGACGTGCTGGTGATCGGGGCCGGCAATGCCGGGCTGTGCGCCGCCATCACCGCTGCCGAGGCGGGCTGCAGCGTGCTGGTCATCGAAGTGGCCGGCCGTGACATGCGCGGTGGCAATACACGCCACACGCGCAATCTGCGGGCCATGCATGACGCGCCGACAGATGTACTGACCGATGCTTACAGTTTCGAGGAATATTATGATGATCTGATACGGGTCACGCGTGGCGTCACCAATGAAACGCTTGCCAGCCTGACGCTGGAAAAATCGGCCGAACTCACATCCTGGCTTGGCGCTCGCGGCGTGCGGTTCCAACCTGCGCTTTCCGGAACGCTCAATCTCGGGCGCACCAACGCCTTCTTTCTTGGCGGCGGCCGCGCATTGCTGAACAGCCTGTGCCGTCATGCCGAGGGGCTTGGCGTGGGGTTCCTCTATGAGGCGGAGGTGACAACCCTGCGGATGGAGGATGGCTATTGCGACGGCGTCACGCTTGCCGATGGCCGGGAACTGCAGGCCAAGAAGGTGATCACCACCGCCGGCGGGTTCGAGGCCAATCTCGACTGGCTTGCCGAAGGGTGGGGTGAGGCGGCGCGGAATTTCCTGGTACGGGGCACGCCGCACAATACCGGAACGGTGTTGCGAAGCCTGCTTGACCATGGCGCGCGGCCGGTCGGCGCGCTTGACCAGTGCCACGCTGTTGCCATTGACGCGCGCGCGCCGAAATTCGACGGCGGCATCGCCAGCCGCATCGATGGCGTGCCGTTTGGCATCGTCCTCAACCGGGACGCGGAACGATTCTATGATGAGGGCGAGGATTTCTGGCCTAAACGCTATGCCATCTGGGGCCGGCTTGTCGCCGCGCAGCCGGACCAGATTGCCTATGCCATTCTTGATTCGGTTGGCGTTGACCGTTTCATGCCCTCGGTCTTCACGCCGATACGTGAGGACAGTATCGAAGGGCTTGCCGCGAAGCTGGAGCTGGACCCGGCAGCGACCCGCGCCGCGGTGGACGCGTTCAATGCCGCCTGCCCACCGGGCCCGATTGACCAGTCGGTCCTTGATGGTTGCGGCACCAGCGGTCTGTCGCCGGAAAAAACCAACTGGGCGGCGCCGATCGCCAAACCGCCCTTCTATGGCTTTCCGCTGCGCCCCGGAATCACCTTCACCTATATGGGGGTCGAGGTGAATGAATCGGCGCAGATATTGATGCAGGATGGGCGGCCATCGGCGAACCTGTTCGCGGCCGGCGAGATCATGGCCGGCAATGTGCTGGGGCAGGGCTATCTTGCCGGTATCGGCATGACCATCGGCGCCGTGTTCGGGCGCATCGCCGGCGCCGAGGCGGCCCGACAGCTGAACCGCGGTTGAAACCCATGAAAGAGGACCGTCACCTATGGATGATCTGAATCTCGCCCGCCTTGCTAGTGCCGAATCGCATGAAGAGACCGCGCGAATCATGCAGATCTGCAATGCCTGTCGCTATTGCGAGGGGTTCTGCGCGGTCTTCCCGGCGATGGAAAGGCGGCGGCTGTTCGATGTCGGGGACACCGCCTTCCTGGCCAATCTTTGCCACCATTGCGGCGCCTGCTACCATGCCTGCCAATATGCGCCGCCGCATGAATTTGCTGTCAATGTCCCGCACACCCTTGCCGAGCGCCGCGCCGCAAGCTGGCGCGAGTTTGCCTGGCCGGGGCCGCTTGCCGGCCTGTTCGACCGCAATGGCCTCGTCGTGGCGATGGCGACCACAATAGGTCTGGCGCTGGCCATTGGGCTGATGCTGGCGATGATCGCGCCGCATCTGTTCTGGGGCGTTCATCTCGGCGAGGGCGCGTTCTATGTATTGATGCCGCATACCGTAATGGCCGGCATTCCGTTGGGTATTTCGGCTTTCGTCATCCTGTCCTTCATCATCGGCTGGCGGCGGTACTGGCGGGCCACCGGCGCACGGTGGGGCGGGCTGCCGGCGCTGTCGGACGCGCTGCGGGCCACCGCCACGATGCGCAATCTTGGTGGCGACAACAGCGGCAATGGCGGCGGGTGCCCGGGCGCCGATGACCGCGGCAGTCTCGCACGCCGCCATTACCATCACCTGACCTTCTACGGCTTCATGCTGTGTTTCGCCGCGACCAGCACGGGAACGCTCTACCATTATGTGCTGGGGCGCGAGGCGCCCTATGGCTATTTTGAACTGCCGGTGGTGCTGGGAACGGTTGGCGGCGTGATGCTGTGCGTCGGCACGGCCGGGCTGTGGCGCGAAAAGCGGCGGATGGAACCGGCCGTGCGGCCGCTGTCACGCCTTGGGATGGATTATGCCTTCATCTGGCTTCTGTTCTGGGTGAGCGCCACCGGCCTCATCCTGCTGGCGGTGCGGGAGACCGGCTTCATGGGGCTGGCGCTGGCGGTGCATCTCGGCGTTGTCTACGCCTTTTTCCTGGTGCTGCCCTTCTCGAAATTCGTCCACGCCATCTATCGGTTCGCGGCGCTTCTTGCCGATGCCGGCGAGGCGCGCCGATCAGCCATGTGAGCGCTGGATCACCGGTGAAATCACCTTGTCGGACACCGGCACGTCAATGACGGCCGGTCCCCCCGACGCGATCACCTCGTCAATCAGCGCGGGAAGCGCCGCAAGATCGTCAAGCTGGTGTCCGGCGACGCCGAACCCGCTTGCGATGGCGGCGAAGTCGGGACGCCCGAACACCGCCCCGTCATCGGCAAGCCCGTCGGCGCGGAGCTTGTGGATCTCCGATCCATAGGCGCCGTCATTGATCACGAAGATGATCACCCGCAGCCCGTGCCGGCGGATCGTCTCGAGCTCCTGCACATGCATCATCAGGCTGCCATCGCCATCGAACAGCACGACAGGTGCTTCCGGATGTGCCGCCGCCACGCCCATGGCGAAGCTGATGCCGTTGCCGATGGCGCCGAATTCACGGATGGTCAGGAAATGTGACTGCGGTCGTGACGGCATATGCGCAAGGAAGCAGGAACAATGGCCCGAGGAATTGACCAGCTGGCACTGGGCCGGGAGATGCGCCTCGAGCGCCGCCACCACCTCCCGCGGATCCAGCGTGCCGTCGTCAATGGTGAATACCGCGCTGTCGAACGGACGCGTGGCGATGTCGGCGGCCAGCGCGTCGCTGCGCCATCTCGCCGGCCGTTGATCCAACCCGGCAAGCAGCGCCTCCACCCCGAGGCGCGCATCGGCGCGAAGCGTCGCATCGGCGGCATGTCGCCCCTGAACATGCATGGCGGGGGCAATGTCGATCTGCAGCACCTTTGCCGAGGGCCACAATTTTCCATCGTCTGAATTATGCCGCGCAAGCGATCCGCCGACGGCGATCACCAGCTCGGCCTTGGCGAAACATTCACGGGCGATCTCGGAGGAAAACCCGCCGGCGACATTCAGGTTGAAGGGATGGTCATGGAACATGCCGCGGGCCGGCAGCGTCGTGGCAAGCAGCCCGTCAAGCCTGTCGGCAAGCGCGGCGCAGGCTGGTCCGGCCCCGGCTGCCACGGCGCCAAGCCCGGCCATGACGACGATCCTGTCCGCCGCCGCGATCATGTCATGCGCGGTGGCGACGCCGTCGGGGGCGGGCGCCAGCGGCACCGATGGCGGCATCATCGTCGCCGAGGGGGCTGGCAGGGAAGTTTTGGCGGTGGCCACGCTTTCCGCCAGGTCAAACGGAATGCCGACAATGACCGGCCGGCCTTCCATGCGCGCCTGCAGAAAGGCATCACGGATCGAAATGGCGAAGCGGGAGGGATGATGCAGGCTGTGATAGGCGGCACCTGTGGCGGTAACCAACGGCGCCTGTTCGATGGCCTGGTTATACCAGGCGCTGCCAAGCGGGGCTTCTCCCGCCAGCACGACCAGCGGGATGCCTGCGCGGACCGCCGCCGGTAGCGCTGTCATCAACTGCGTCAGGCCGGGCCCGCAGGTCACCGTCGCCACGCCAACCCGCCCGGTCTTGCGGGCATAGGCCATCGCCGCCGCGACGGCGCAATGTTCATGCCGGACATGGACCATGCGCGTGCCAAGCGTGGCAAGATGCGTCGCCATATGCATGTTGGCATCGCCAAGCAGCGCAAAAACGTCACGCACTCCCTCGGCGACCACCATCTCGGCGAGGATTTCATACCAGTGCCCGGCGTGCTGAGGCGAGGCGTGCTGAGGCGAGGCCTGCTGCGGCGTGTTACCCTGCAGATTGCTCATGGATGGTGCCATTGCCCTGTCACTGATGCCGTTCCCAGCCATCATGAAACCGCAAAATGCGGCCATGTGGAACCACGAAAATATCGCAAGGAAAAAGGTGCCGGGGGCCTCAGAATTCCTGGTTCAGCGCGTCCATGGCCGGGATTTCGGCCTCGCGGCGGGCGATATAGTCGCGAAGCGCCTCGTCGATCCCCGGGTCGAGCGGCGGCGCCTCATAGGACTGCAACAAAGATTTCGCCGTCTGCAGCGCCCGCGCGGTCACATCCTGCGCGCCTTCCGCCATCCATTGTTCGTAGGAATTATTGTCGAACATACGCGGCATGAAGAAGGCCTGCTGGAAATTTTCCTGCGTGTGCGGGTGGCCAAGATAATGTCCGCCCGGCCCGATATCGCGCACGGCGGCAAGTGCCTCGTCGAAATCATCCCAGTTCAGCCCCTCGGCCATGCGATACCCCATCGCGCACTGCTCAGCATCGACAATGAATTTCGCCATCGAGCAATGCATGCCGGCCTCGTTCCAGCCGGCCGAATGCCAGATATAATTCGCCCCCGACATCAGCACCGCCATCAGCGTCGTCGCCGATTCATAACCTGCCTGCGCGTCCAGCGTCTTGGCTCCGCCAAGCGTGTTCGAGGTCCGCCAGGGAATACCGTAATGACGCGCCATCTGGCCAATCATGAAATTCATCAGGCTGATCTCGGGCGTGCCCGCCATCGGCGCCCCCGACTGCATCGACACGGTCGACAGGTAATGACCATAGATCGCCGGGCAGCCGGGGCGGATCAGCTGTGTGTAGGCAAGCGCTGACAGCGCCTCGGCGTTGAGCTGTGCCACCGTCGGCACGGTCGAGGCCGGCGTGTTCGCCCCGCCAAGAACGAAAGGCGAGCAGAGAACCGGCTGGTTGCGGTGGTTGAAGGCGCGCATCGCCGACAGCATCGTCTCATCCCAGACAAGCGGCGAATTGCCGTTGCAGTTGCCGACCACCACCGCATGGGTCTCGAGAAACGCCGCGCCGAACAGGATCGTGGCCATATCCAGCACATCCTCGGCATTCCGGCCCGAGGTTGTCATGCCCATGAAGGTCTTGTCCGAATGCAGGATCGAGGAGTGGGTGATCCGCAGATGCCGGTGCGAGATCGGGTGGTCCATCGGCTCGACGATATGGTGCGCCGAGGAATGCATCGCCGGCAGCATGTGCGACAGCTTGTGGAAGGTGGCGAGATCGTCGAGCGTCGGCGCGCGCCGTACATCCTCAAGGTCGCGAAGATAGGGGGCGCCGGTCATCGGCACAAAGATCGACTGGCGCCCGCCAAGCGTGACGCTCTTGTCCGGATTGCGGGCATGCAGGGTGATCGTGGATGGGATGGTGCTGATCAGCGACTTCACCAGCGCCCGGTCCAGATGCACCCGTTCGCCGCGCACATCGGCGCCGGCGCGCCGCCAGTCCTCCAGCGCGATATCGTCGCGGAACACGACCCCGACATCCTCCAGAATATCAAGCGAGGCACTGTCGATTCGCGCGATCTGCTCGGCATCCATGGGCTCGGTCAGCGGCAGCCTGCCTGTCAGGCTCGGCAGCATCTCATGGTCTGGGCGTGTGCGAAGATCGCGCCTCTCGCGTCTGCCGCCGCGGCGGCGCTGCTCCTGGGGGGCTGCTTCACTCATGAATTCGCTTCCTGTGCTGGACCCATCCCACTAGAACAGAGAATGCAGTCCACACACAAGTTGGTGGGAGACCGGAATTGACCCTGAAACGACAGATCACAAGGCTGCCGCGCGATACCGGGGTCACGGGATGGAACGCGATTCTCGGACCGGCGCCGTCATACCCCGAGGCTGAGGGCGACATCAGCGCCGACTGGCTGGTGATCGGCGGCGGCTTTGCCGGGCTGTCGGCCGCGAAACGGTTGTGCGAGCTTCGCGGCGGTGACCGGATCGTGCTTCTGGAGGCGGCGCGGATCGGCGAAGGGCCGGCCGGCCGCAATTCAGGGTTCATGATCGATCTGCCGCATGAATTGTCGGGTGACGGCTATGCCGGCAGCGCCGAGGGTGACAGGCTGCAGATCAACCTCAATCGCCACGCGCAGAATTTCGCCAGGAGCTGTGCCGCCGAATATGAAATGCCGGCCGAGGCGGTCAGCCCGACTGGCAGAATCAACGGCGCCGTCAACGCACGGGGCGAGGCGCATAACAATGCCTACGCGGCGCAACTCGACACGCTTGGCGAGGCCCATACCAAATTGTCGGCAAGCGAGATGGCCGAAATGACCGGCACCGACACCTACCGTTCCGGGCTGTTCCTTCCCGGCGCGGTGATGCTGCAGCCGGCACTCTATATTCGCGAGATGGCGGCCGGGCTTGCCAGTCGTGAAAAATCGCCCGTCTCAATTTTCGAGGCAAGCCCGGCGACCGGCTTCAGCCGCGAGGGCGAGAGGTGGAAGGTGATGACGCCGAAGGCAACCGTCACTGCCGGCAAGATCGTGATGGCCGTGAATGGCCATGCCGAGAGTTTCGGGTTCTTCCGGCAGCGCCTGATGCATGTCTTCACCTACGCCTCGATGACGACGGCGCTGAACGGTGAGCAGCAAGTGCGCCTTGGCGGGCTGCCGGCCTGGGGCATCACCCCGGCTGACCCGATGGGATCGACAGTGCGACGCCACACCGGCATTGGCGGCAGCCGGATCATTATCCGCAACCGCTGGACGTTCGATCCGTCGATGGAGGTTGACGGGGCGCGCATCTCGCGGTTCCGCCGCGACCATGAAAAGGCGTTCCGGCGCCGCTTCCCGATGCTGGCCGGCGTCGATCTCGAATATAGCTGGGGTGGACGGCTGTGCCTGTCGCGCAATTCGGTGCCGGCCTTTGGCGAGGTCGAGCCGGGCATGTTCTCGGCCTGCTGCCAGAACGGGCTTGGCACGGCGAAGGGCACGTTGGCCGGCATCGGCGCGGTCGAGCTGGCGACGCGGTCGAACTCGCCGATTGTGCAGGATCTGCTGTCCTATGATGCGCCGGTGAAGCTGCCGCCGGCACCCATCGCGAAGCTTGGCGCGACGCTCGTGCTGCGCTGGCGCGAATGGCGGGCCGGCGCGGAAATCTGACCGGTTTCAGTCATTGTCGGTCAGCCCGGCACCGGCGCCGGCAAGGCGTGACTGACTGGTTGCCGGCGCGTAGGTGCGGTGCGCATAGACGGTCAGACGGTCGATACAGCAGGCGAAATGGTCGGGAAGGCGGGTCTGCCCGGCACGGCCGGGGTCGATCTGTGAATTTGTGCCGCGCCGCAACTGGCAGGGCGCGCTGCCCCGTAGCCATCCGCTGTGCCACTCATCGGGGGTGTTGTCACCAAGCCCCGGTGCCACAACCCAGACTGTGCCGGGCGGTATTGTCGCAAGGAAGGGCAGCAGCAGCAGAGGCGATCTGACGGGTCCGAGATCAAGCTGGTCCCCCACCGTGTCCGGGACAGGATGCGTGCCGTCGCTGAGCGCGGTGCCAAGAACAAGCGGGCAGAGCGCCTCCTCGCCGGGCCGATCATGCCCGCAGGCATCAAGATAGCCGCACAGGGCGGAAACGCCGGGAAGGCCGCGCTGATGCAACCAGAACACCGCGCCGGCCGCCTCTTCGGCAAGGCCCCAGGACAGGCCGGCCCCACGCGCCGCCTTCAGGGCCAGTGCCGCCGTCTCGCCAAGCGACCAGCTCATCTCGTGGCGACAGCTTCTTCAAGTGGCGGATAGACAAGATCGTCGGGATCAAGCGTGGCAAGCTCGTCCGGGAAGGGGGCGCCCTGATACATGGTGATCCGCAGCCACCTGTCGGAACGCGGATCGAACTTCGTCGCGCCGAAGAAGGACAGCTTGCAGCGCAGAAGATCGATTGGGATCATGCCGGCGCCGATGGTGTTGTCGCGGATCTCGCCGAATTCAATGTTGCCGACAATCTGCAGCCGGCGCGCCATGTGCCGATGTTCAGGGTGCCGCAGCAGGAACGCGCCAAGGCTGTCCGCGGGGTCGAAACCGGCAAGGTCGCGCCGCATGCGCACCGCGTCGCGGCCCGGGCATAGCGGCTGTTCATAGGGCTCAAGCGGTTCCTCATGGCGTTCACCAAGCCGTGGCTCGAGCTTTTCCTCCGACACATACCAGACACGGGCCTGCGCATCCGGGCTGTCATAATCAATGCCGTCGATCCAGTCATATTGCGACTCCAGCGCCGCCAGCACATCGCCGGCGCGGACCGCGCCGTCGATCCGGTGCGCGACATCCTCCTCGGCATGCATGCAGGCGGCAAGGCCGTCCACCAGTTCGGCATGGGGCTCGAACATCAGCGAGACAAGTGCCTCCTGGCCTTCCAGCGACAGCGCCGCCTCGCCAGCGCGATAGAGCGCGTCCCATGGCAGCTCATCCTCCGGCGACAGCAGGTCCGCCCGTGCCATGATCCAGTCGAAATCGGCCCGAAGCCGTTCAACCCGGCCGGCCTGGCGTTCATCGGCGACATGCCAGTCATTTGCATTGCGAGCCGCGCGCCGGACCAACTGCCGGAACATCTCGATCTGCGACGGCGTCGCGGCGGGTACCGCACGGACCCTGGCAAGCGCGGTTTCGCGCGCGGCGATCCAGCTGTTGATCAGACGCGGATGGTTGATCAGAAACGGCGCCATGCCAAGGCCGGTGGAATTGCCAATGCCGAGCCGGCGCCGAATGTCCGGGTCCATGGCGACAGCGGTTGCCGGTGATTTCATCCGCGCCGCATGTTCCACGATATCGATGGAAAAGGCGCGGATCAGCCATACGGCCAGCATCTCGGGCTGGAAGGATCCGGTGAATTCGGGCCGCGTGCTCCATTGTGCCCGGTCGGCGGCGCCGAACTTGCCGGCGCCATAGACGGCGGTGGTGCGGAACAGATAGCCGACAGATTCGATCATCTCCGGATTGGGCTGATCCCCGGCGGCAAGCGAATCGACGACATGGCTGAACAGCCGCACCGATTTGTTGGCACGCGACAGTACAAGCTCGTTCTCGGAAATGCGGCCTGCCTCCTGCTTCGGGACATTGCCGGCCAGCCGGTCGATCTGCGCCCTGTCAACCTCGCCGTCACACAGGGTGAAGGTGGCGTCCCACGCCTCGGCGATCACCCGGTCCGAACGCTGATCATCATCAAGCTGATGCGCAAAGGCGACCAGCGTGTAGGTGGCCTGCGGCCCACGCGCCCGGTAGGTGGCAACACCGACACCGCTTTCATTGATATCGAAGACCGGCCTGTCGACGACCCATCCCTCGGCCTTCAGCCGGCGCAGCAGGACCCGCATGAAACTGAGCCGGCTCTGGTGGAAGGCCCCCATGCGCGCCAGTCGCATCACGGTCTGCGGTGGTCGCAGCGGTGCCTGCCGGAACGCGCCGGTACCGGGTCTGTTGCGGCTTGCAGGTGTCTCGCGGCCGTCAGGCATGATCAGGTCCAAAGCTGGTGTCGAAGAATTTCAGCCAGTTCTCGCCCATGATGCCCGCGATCTCGTCCTCTGCAAAGCCCTGCCGGCGCAGACCATCGGCAAGTGCGACGAAGTGTCTGTTATCCCGGAACCAGTCCGGCATCGGCGGAAATCCGGCATTGCCGGCGCTTCCCTCGCCATAATCAATGTCCTTTGTCCATCTGCCGACGCGCATCCATTCGACGACGCTGTCAGGCTGGTCCTGGCACAGATCTGTGCCGATGCCGATCCGCTCCGGCCCCATCAGTTCGGCCGTTTGCGCCACCATCGCGCAGAAATCATCCAATGTGCAGTCGGATCCGTTCCTCAGGTGATGCGGGTAGAGCGAAAAGCCCAGCATGCTGCCACTCTCGCCAAGGCTGCGCAGAACATCGTCCGATTTGTTGCGCCGCGCCGGGTGCCAGAAGGACGGATTGGCGTGGGTGATGGCGATTGGACGGCTGGAATGCTCGATGGCGTCGAGGGTTGATCGTTCGGCGGAATGGCTCATATCGACGACCAGCCCGACCCGGTTCATCTCGGCCACAACGGCGCGGCCCATGCGGGTCAGGCCGGTATCCTCGGCCTCATAAAATCCGGTCGCCAGCAATGACTGGTTGTTATAGGTCAGCTGCATGAAACGCGCGCCAAGCGTGTGGCAGATTTCCACCAGCCCGATGTCATCCTCGATCGGTGACGGATTCTGAAAGCCGAAGAAGATCGCGGTGCGGCCCTCTTTACGGGCGCGGCGCACATCATCGCCTGTCCGGCCCTGGAAGATCAGTTCGGGACACTGTTCGAACCAGCGGTTCCACTGCTCGATATTCGCCACCGTCTCGCGAAACATCTCATGATAGGCGATGGTGACATGAACGGCGTCGACGCCGCCCTCGCGCATCTGCCGGAAGATCTTTTCCGACCAGTTGCAATATTGAAGGCAGTCGATCACATGCATGGCAACACCCGCGATGCCGGGCTATGACACCGCACCGGCCGCGATATAGGCGGTTTTGGTGCTGGTGAAGAATTCGACGGCGTACCGGCCCTGCTCACGCGGGCCGTAGGAACTGTCGCCGCGCCCGCCAAAGGGCACATGATAGTCGGTGCCGGCGGTCGCCAGATTGACCATCACAACACCGGTTTCGGCGCGGCGTCGGAAATCCGCCGCACGGGCCAGCGACTGCGTCATGATGCCGGCGGTCAGGCCGAAATGCGTGTCATTCGACAGCGCCAGCGCCTCGTCATAGGAGCCGGCGCGGATGATACAGGCGATGGGGGCGAACATCTCCTCGCGGTTGATCCGCCAGTCATTGCCGGTGCCGGCGACAATGCAGGGCGCCATATAGAAACCGTTATGCGCCAGATCGAGGCGGTCGCCGCCGCACAGGATCTCGCCGCCCTCACGCCGTGCCAGCGCGACATAATCAAGGTTCTCGGCAAGCTGGCCTTCGCTGACAACCGGGCCGATCTGCGTACCATCCTCCAGCGCGTGGCCAACCGTCAGCGCGCGCGTCGCGGCGACCAGCTTTTCCACGAACGCGTCATGGACCGCGCCATGCACAATCAGCCGCGACGAGGCGGTGCATTTCTGGCCGGTGCCGCCGAATGCGCCGTTCACCGCGCAGGCCACCGCCAGATCGAGGTCGGCGTCATCCATCACGACAAGCGCGTTCTTCGATCCCATCTCCATCTGCATCCGCGGCATGTTGCCGATGGCGGCGGCGGCGATCCGGCGGCCGGTCTCGACCGACCCGGTAAAGGTGATGGCGTT
>Ga0181579_10002931_pt1 | contig 13597 bp, 14 predicted proteins | sample 071ome_24_FD_132996 | JGI IMG/M metagenome (GOLD analysis project Ga0181579, IMG submission 132996) | Coastal salt marsh microbial communities from the Groves Creek Marsh, Skidaway Island, Georgia - 071402CT metaG (megahit assembly) | ecosystem: Environmental > Aquatic > Marine > Intertidal... | reverse complement strand
GAAGGTGCCGATGTGCTCAAGGGCGGGTCAGGAGCCGACATGCTGTATGGCGGCCAGGGCAAGGACCGGCTCAACGGCGGCGACGGCGACGATGTCATTGACGGCGGCTCGGGTCGCGATTGCCTGCAAGGCGGCGGTGGCGACGATTTGTTCGTCTTCTCCGTCGGCAGCGGCGACGATCGGATTTCGGATTTCGAGGTCGGTTCTGACCGGCTGGACATCCAGGATTTCGGTTTCGAATCCCTGACCGAGCTGCTCGACTCGTCGAGTGATTCCAGTTCGGGGACCATGCTCGAACTGAATGCTTCGTGCTCCGTCGAACTCGTCGGTGTTCGCATGGACGGCCTGTCGGAAGCAGATTTCCTGCTGTAGACCCTCCACGGCCACGGCCGCACGAAGCTCAAGCAAGAGTGAGTGCGGCCGTCGGGCCGACGCCGGAACTGCAAATGAAATTGCAAACGCACGAAACGGCATCGCCCGATATACGGTCACATGCAGCGATACGTCCGCCCTCAATTTACGTGCGAAACCGTACGCCGCAGCACTCACCACCACACGTTACGATCACCCGCTTCCAACTCGAAAACCGTTGTGCGCGCAAGCGTACCGAGGGTTCGAATCCCTCCCTCTCCGCCATTCACGCGATGTTTTATGGGAACGCCTAGTTCTTGTCGTAGTGGCGCGATTCCATGTCGTCGCCGTAGCGCACGCGGAACAGCAGCGTGCGCTGTTCGCCGTTGACGTATTCGTGGATTTCACCCGGCGGGTGGACAACGAACATGCCGGGCGCGACGGTCGTATGTTCGCCATCGACGATCATGTGGCCACCTCCCTCTAGACAGAAGTAGATCTCGGTCGCGTAAGGGTGGCAGTGGTTGGGACTGCTCTGCCCCGGCTCCCAGCAGGCGACGGTGACGTCTCCGCCGGACACCGCGCCGAGGATCTTCTCCACATGGCGCTCAGGCGTGAACTCCTGCTCGGCTCTCAGATCGAACGCCAGCATGAAAAAACGCTCCTCGGTTGTTGGGTGACGCCGTTTCGGGCCTAGCCGGCAAACCAGCCGGATTCCGGGAACGGCACGTAGAAGACCTGGGTGAAGATCAGATACGACACGACGCAGATGCACACGGGCACGATGAAGGCCAGCCGGATGTTCCGGGCCGTCCGCTCGCGTGTCAGGTAGAGCGAGGTGAGGATCAGCATGGCGAGGCTTGCCGGCCAGAAGCCGAGGCCGAACATGACGAACAGGTAGACGAGCACGATGACCAGGGATACGACCACGTCGATCGCAGCGGCCCAGTTTTCCGCCGTCATTTCAAGCAGGTCCGGCGTGTGCTTCACGGCCGTCGCATAGAGGAACTTGGCGAGGAATGCGATCCCTATGCCCAGCGTGACGTAGTTTGCCAGCAGCGGAAACGCCCAGTCCTTCGGGTCCGAACTGGAGCCCACGGAGAACATCGCGCTGACGGCGAAGAGCATCAGGGCCGTCAACAGGTCGCGGTCTGCGAGTCTCTTCATGATCCTCTCCCTACTCCGGCCCGTCGGGCTTTTCCGATACGGATGATGCGCCTGTTCTTGCCATCATCCGGTCGCGGTGACGGGTCCATACGACGAGGGCGATGGACAGCACACTCAGCGAGATCAGGATGATGTTGATCGTGCCGGTAAAGAAGACGTTCCAGACCGACGTCGCATCGGAGATGTACATCGCCTGGACAAGCGACGGTTCGATGATGGGGCCGAGGATCAGGCCCAACCCGATGGGCCCGGGATGGAACCCGAGCCGCCGGATCAGGAACACGAACACCCCGAGCGCGAGCATGATGTACACGTCGAAGATGTTGTTGCGGATCGCGTAGGCCCCGATGATCGCAAGCAGCATGATCAGCGGCGCGAGCAGGCGCAGCGGGATGCGAATGATCCGGACCAGCAGGGGCGCGAACAGGGAGCCGAGGATGAAGGTCACGATCCCGGCGAACAGGAGCGACCAGCCGAAGGAGAAGACCAGCGATCCGTCGCTCTGGAAGAGTTCCGGGCCCGGGTTCAGGCCGCGGAGCATGAGCGCCCCGGCGATCACCGCGGCCGGCGATGATCCGGGAACGCCCAGTGTGACCAGCGGAATCATGGCCGCGGGCGCGGCTGCGTTGTTTGCGATTTCCGACGCGGTGACGCCGCGCAGGTCGCCCTTCCCGAACTGGCTCTTGTCCTTACTCCAGCGCACGGCCTCGTTGTAGGAAACGAGGGCGGCAATCGGGCTCCCGGCACCCGGCAGGATACCGATGAACGAGCCGATGACAGCCGACCGGATGACATGGAACGGGTGCGCCAGCACCTTGACGATGGTCTTCATGGTCTGCCCGCCGACGGGCTTGTACTCGGCAATGAATTCCTTCCTGCGCAGGTCCGCGATCATCGACAGCACCTGCGGAATGGCGAAGATGCCGATCAGTCCGGCGACCAACGACAGGCCGCCGCGCAGCTCGGGCACACCGAAGGTGAAGCGGGCGATCTCGTTGCCGTGGCTGATTCCGATGCTGCTGATCAGCAATCCGATGGCGCCGCCCGCGAGGCCTTTGAGGATCGAATCCCCTGCGAGGCTGCCAATGATCGTGAGCGCGAAGATGCCCAGCCAGAAGAATTCCGGCGGACCGAACTTCAGGGCGATGGAGATCAGCGGCCAGGCAAGCAGCAGATAGCAGGCGGCGCCGAACAGGGTGCCGATCGCGGAGCTGAAGCAGGCGCCGATGATCGCCTCCTGGCCCCTGCCCTTGTGGACCATCGGATGGCCGTCGAAGGCGGTCGCCATGGCCGCCGGGGTGCCCGGCGTGTTGACCAGAACCGCGGGGATGGAATCGGAGAACATGGCGCAGACGTAGAGCCCGCCCAGCATGGCGATGCCCGCGTCTGTCGGAAGCGCGAAGGTGAACGGCACGAGCAGCGCCGTTCCCATGGTCGCAGTGAGTCCCGGCAGGGTGCCCACCACCATGCCGATCATGACGCCGACAGTCATCCAAAAGAAGACCGTCAGCGTGAGCGTCTGCATCAGACCGTCGATCACCGCGCCATTCCCAATTTGAGTATTTGCACAGGGAGCTCCGCCGGTTCGGTCCGGCGGCGTTAATTCGTTCGTCAGGCAAGCAGACAGGCTGTCCCGCGACCTTTATCCGGTGCGGGACAGCCTGACGCTCGAACGCCTAGTTGGCGAACTTCTTGATTGCCTCTCCGACGTAGGCTGCTGCCTCGGCCGGGGTCTGGCGCATCTGCGTCAGCCCAAGGCTGTTCACGATCTTGACGACTTCAGGTTTGGCCGTCGCCTTGTAGAGTGCCTCGTTCAGTTTCGCGACACGGTCGGCGGGAGTGCCCGGAGGCGCCATGATTCCCCACGTAGTGGTGTAGGTCCACTGGGGTTCGCTCGGCACGCCCGGCAGCGCTGCGGTCTCTTTCGGGCCGGCCACGACGAGCGTATCCACCGTGGCTTTGTGCTTCACGGCGTGGTTCGACGCCGTCATGCCCGCATCGACATGCTTGCCCTGGAGCATCGGCATCATCTTGCCGACGCCGCCGGAGACCGGCACGTAGGTGGTCTCGATCCCGAGAATCTTGGCGAGCTCGGCGAAGTTGCGTTCACCGGTGCTGCCGACACCGGCGACGGTCAGCTTGCCCGGGTTCGCCTTGGCCGCGGCCACGAACTCGGAAAGCGAGCCGTACTTGCTGCCCTTCGGCACCATGAGTGCACCGACGGAACGTACCGTCATGCCGATATACTCGAACTCGCCTGGCTTGAAGCCGACGTCCTTGCCCTTCGCGGCAATCACGACGTTCGGCACCACCACGTTGCTGATGGTGTAGCCGTCGGGCTTCGAACGCCACAGCTCGTTGAAGCCGACAGCGCCGCCGCCACCGGTTTTGTAAACGATCCGGACCTCGACGCCGAGGGCCTCTTCCAGGCCCGGCTGCAGGCGTCGTGCCTGCTGGTCGGAGCCACCGCCCGGGGAATACGGGACGATGAAAGTGATCGGTTTATCGGGGAAGTCGGCCATGGCGCTGCTCGCCGCGACCGACAGGATCGCACCGGCGAAGGCGCCCAGGACCATACGGCCCATAACGATTGGTTTCTTCATTGAGGTATCCTCCCACAGGAACTTTTGCATCGTGCTTCCGAGGCGGGCCGTGCGCTCGCCTCGCTCACGATTCCGGTCAGGTTCGAACTCCGAACTTTCTCACGGAACCTTGATCGCACGAGTATCATTTGCGGCACGACCCTTGTCCACTCTTATAGAAGACAGTTTCGAAAACGGCTGCGCCGCTGTCAAAGCTGGCTCAGGCCGATGCCGCCGCCTCGTCGAGCTTCTGGATCATCTCGTCGAGGTTCGGGATTGGCGTGTAGTCCTCGCTCAGGGCGCCTGTCCCCGCCGGGCTCTTGCACGTGAAGAAGCGGCACTCGTCCCCCAGGAGACGAATTCCGTGTGGCACGCCGCGCGGGATGTAGACCATGTCGCCCGGTCCGATGATGTCGAGATCATCGCCGAGAATCGCCGCGAGGCGTCCCTCGAGCAGGTAAATCCATTGCTCGTCGTTCGGATGAACGTGCGGCGGGGGTGCGTCCCCTTGCGCGTAGGTCACGATCCCGGCCTTGATCAGCTCACCACCATACTGCTTCATCATGATATGCGGCCGGATGACATCCGGCGTCGGCTCCATCTCGGCTCCCTTGTAGATCGGCATTTGTTCCCTCCTCTTTTGGACTGAGTTTCGTTTCATCATGTTCCGCCCGGCGCGCTTGCCAAGCCGGTTGCGTTGATCTCCGTTGTCGATCAACTGCCCGTGTCGACGACAAACCGTCGGAAGCTTTCACTTATAGACGCTGGTTCCAGCCCCTTGAAGATCAGAACGAGGCGGGTTTCCGGTCTATCGTCCGGCCAGGAATCGATGGTTTCGGGCGGGCTGACGACCGGGCCCACCGACTGTAGCAGCAAGGGCTCGTCCATGCCCCGGACATGGGCATATCCCTTGATGCGCAGCAGCGCATGGGGGCGTAGCGACACGATCATCCGCAGCCATGCCCGCAATCGTTCCGGGTCGAGTGCCGGTCCGTGGACGATTGAACAGGTCGAAATTTCGCCGTGCCGGTGGGCATCGGTGTGGTTATGGGCATGACCGGGTCCGTTATCGGAAGCGGTTGCGTCCCGAGACGCCCCTTCGGCGAAGAGCGAATCGGGATCGACTTCGCCATGGGAGATTGATCGAATCCCGCCGGCGGGATTGATGCTGGCCAGCGCGTCGCGGAGGCGCTGGGTGTCGGTCTCGTCAACCAGGTCGGACTTGCTCACGAGGATGATATCTGCGACCGCCACCTGGGCCACCACCTCGTCATGATCGGAGATTTGGCGCAGTCCCTGTACGCCGTCGACCAGTGTCACCACCAGGTCCAGCCGGCAACGGTCTGCCGCCGCGGGATCACTGTCGAGAGTGCGGACGATGGGGACAGGATCGGCAATGCCCGTGGTCTCGATCAGGATGCGGTCGAAACGCGGAATCTCGCCGCTGTCCGCCTTGCGGAACAGGTCCAGCAGGGTGTCCACCAGATCGCCGCGAATGGAGCAGCAGATGCATCCGTTTTCGAGCAGCAGCGTGTTCTCGATCGCGGATTCGACCAGCAGGTGGTCGAGCCCTACTTCGCCGAACTCGTTGATGACGAGCGCGGTGGATTCCATGCCGGGCTGGCTCACGAGGTGATTCAGCAACGTCGTCTTGCCGCTGCCGAGGAACCCTGTGACCAGGCTGACCGGCACACGGTTGGCTTGCGCCTTCGATTGCTGCGTTTTCGTCTCCTGCATCGCACGAGTGTATGGGATCGCTGTTAGCGATAACAATCGGATGGGTGTCTCGACTTGTCCGAGGGAACGTTCTAAATCGGTCGGACGCACGATGAACGGGAATGTCGCCGAACAATCGCGACCGAAAGGGTGAGTGATGTCCGAAACCTTGATCCACAACATGAAGCTGATCGCGCAAGACCCGCTGAACGGGCATGGCGGTGTCGGCGAAGGCATGGCATTGCAAGTGACCTCGAAGGGCGAGCGTGTCCTGTGGATTGCTCATGAGGGGCCGCCGAAGAACTTCACCGGCGTCGATGTCACCGATCCACGCAATCCAAAGGTGATCTGCCAGACCGAACTGCCGCACACGAACATGCGCTCGAACTCGCTCGAGGTGACGGGCGACATCCTGGCGGTGGCCTATCAGGTTTACGAGCTTGGCGTTGAGCCCGCCGGTTTCGAACTGTTCGATGTGAGCGACCCGCGCAACCCGAAGTCGATCAGTCATTATTCGACAGCCGGGCCGAATTCACGCGGCGCGCATTGCCTGTGGTTCGTCGATGGCGAGTATGTCCACATGGCCAGCGGCGCGCCCGATTTCACACCGCGGCATCCGCGCGACGACCAGATTTACCAGATCATCGATGTTCGGAACCCGAGCAAGCCGGTTGAGGCCGGACGCTGGTGGTATCCCGGCACCCGCGAGGGCGACGACGCCGAACCGCCCGCGCGAATCATCCCCGAGCCCATGGACTCGCTGCGGGGCGGCGATGCCTTCCGGCTGCACAACGCCAACATCTATCCGAGCCATCCCGACCGGGCCTATCTGGGATACATCGATGGCGGCGCCTTCATTCTCGATATCTCCGACAAGGCGAACCCGGAAGTCGTCTCGCACTGGAGTCCGCACAACCCCTACCCCGGGTTCACCCACACGGTGATGCCGCTGTTCGACCGCGGCCTGATCGTCGTGACGGACGAGTGCATCAAGGATGACGGCGCGGACTGGCCCAAGCTGTCATGGGTGCTGGACGCCCGGAACGAGGAGAATCTCGTCCCCATCAGCACCCTGCCGCTTCCGCCGGTCGACGAGTACGCGAAAAAGGGCGGACGCTTCGGATCGCACAACCTGCATGAAAACCGGCCGGGCCCGTCCTTCCACAGCGAGGAAATCATCGTCGGCGCTTTCTTCAATGCCGGCATTCGCGTCTACGATCTCAAGAACCCCTACCAGCCGGAGTGCATCGCCTACTTCGTCCCGCCGGGGCCGGAGAACTCCCGAGTTCCCACCATCCAGATGAACGAGGTCTATGTCGACGAGAACGGGATCGTCTATTGCGGCGATCGCTGGGCCGGCGGCCTCTACATCCTGGAGATGGACATATAGAACTGCGGCTCGTTTACGGCCCCGCGTCCGATCCGGCGCGGGTCCTGGCCCGACCGGAGTCGACAGAGGCGATATCCGGCCTGGGTGACAGTCATGCGCGGATCGCCCCGGGAATGCCGGCCTTCCGACTGTCGAGCCCGGGATGGGCCGATTTCACCTCGCGTGACCTCGAGCTGGTCACCTCCGGTGAACGCCTGTTCGAACTTGTCCGCGAAAAACTGAACACCAAGTTGCCGACATTCGCGGTCCGTCTGCGGCAGTTCGTCGATCTTTACGTGGACCACGGGCTTCGGGCTGTGGCGGACGAGTTCGGCAGTGAAACGGGGCCGCTGGTTACGGCGGAAGACTGGATCTATTCGGCGTTTCTCCCATTGCCCAACGCGCGCGTCGAGATTCCCGATTCCGGTCCTTCCGAGTTCGCGGAGTTCGGCGTTTTCTTCTGGACCGGAGAGCGGGCGATCGGCGTGCTTCTCGAACCGGTCGCATCGATCATCGGGAGGAAGCGCCGCAACCTCGATCGCCTGGCTGAGGCCTGGCCGTCCCTGACCGTGATCGAGGCCGCACGGGATCTTTTCCCGGGCGATGACGGCGTGTTCGCTGCCGGCTTGTTCCCACCGGAACTCATGCGATTCTGGGATGGCCTGGACATGCCGCAGGGACCGAGCGTGTCCGGAATTCTCGAGCGGCCGTTCGCGCCGCGCTGAGCGGCGGGAGCCGTCACGCGACGTCGCTGACGAGCCCCTCCGCCTCGAGGTGTCCGTTGGCCAGCAGTTCTACCCTCGCCTGCGCTTTCCAGTCCGCCCGCATCATGAAGCCCGGGGTCTCGCGGCAGTGATCCTCGGCCCAGGCGATCAGTTCGTCGTCACCGAGAGACAGGTCGAGCGGTGCCCCGTGGGGCGCCGGGACATACCAGACGGATTCCACCGCCAGCTCGACAACGTTCCCCTCCGGATCCGGGAAGTAGATCGAGAACGAGTTGCCGTGGCAGGTCTTGCGCAGCGGGCCAACGTCCGGGTGTGCCTCGAGCTCCCGCTCCATACGGCGCAGCTCCTCCAGCGACATGATCCGCAGGCTGAGCTGGTTCACGCTGGTCGGCGCCTCGAGATCGCGTCCCGAGACCAGGATGACCTGGTGATGCTCGCCCGGATCGCGGCTCAGATACGCGTACTCGCGTTCCGGCTCTTCGCCGATCGGCGGCATGTGTCCGCGCCCCGTGAGGGCATAGCCCAGAATATCGTCATAGAAGGCGACCATCTTGTCCATGTCGGCCACCTTGAAGCCGCAATGGGCCTGGGCGATGCGTGGCGGTGTTCCGCCGCCGTCTTTCGGGTGGAGCAGGGAGCGGTCCGGATCGTGGGGGCGCTCAAAATCCGGGTCAGCGGTCCCGGTCTCGGGGCCCTCGGCGGTCAACCGTCCCTCGGATCTGAAGATGCCGGTTTTCTGACTCTTCCATTCCTCGAACGGCATGTGACCGGGCGTTGACTCGCATCGCTCCCGCGTCAGCTTCGCAATGGCTTCGTCGTCGGCCGCGAGATCGAGATCCCACGCCGCAGGCTGCGGCACATAGTGACCGGTCTCGACGGACACCGCGCAGCGGATGGATTCGGGATCGCGGAAATACAGGGTCCAGCTGATGCCGTGATCGACCGCCTGTAAATCGCTGACGTCCGGTTCCGCAGCGAGGCGGTCGCGCAGCTCGCGCAGGGCTTCCAGGTCGGGTGCCTTGAACCCGGTCTCGCCGACTGTCGGTGCGAACTCCGACGTGCGTCCGCCGGCGAGCACGAACTGGTGATGTTCGCGCGGGCGCCGGGTCATGAAAATGATCCGGTCCTTGTCGCCACGAATCAGGCCGTGGTCGCTGACGCAGAAACCGAGAACCCGGGTGTAGAAATCCTCGAGCTTGTCAGCGTCGTCGCAGTTGACGCCGAAATGGCTGAACATGAGCGCCGGCGGACCGAGCGCGGATGTCTGATCTTGTCCTGGCATGTTCCTCTCCCCCGAAGGCCTCGGTGAATAGTGACCGGATCGGCGAATTTGTCCAACCACTATCCGCAACGAGAAAGGGCGGCCCGAAGGCCGCCCTTTCCGAAGATTTGATCGATTGCGTTATTGGCTACTTGCCGAGGCCCTTGATCAGGCCCTTGACCGCGTCGCCAGCGTCCTGGCCCATGCTGCCGGCACCCTCGGTGGCGCCCTCGAGGGCCTTGGTCGCCTCGCCGGCGGCCTTCTCGACCTCTTCCATGGCCGCGCCGGTCAGCTTGTCGACGTCGATCTTGGCGCTCGCAACAGCGTTCTGCGCGCCTTTCAGGACCGCGTCCATGATCTGGGTCGCGATTTCTTCGGGGGTCGCGCCGGAGCCGTCCTTGCCGATGTCCTTCAGGCGGACCGTCGGAAGCGGCACGGAGAGTTTCTCGTTGAGCAGCGGCGCCACCACGGCGACCTTGCCGTTCTGCAGCACCAGGCTCTCGATCACGATGTTCGGTGCATCACCGCCGCCGGAACTATTCGAACCGCCGCCGCCGGCCTTCGACTGGACGGCCTTGTTCAGCTTGTCGAGGTTGCTGTCGCCGTCGTCGCCGAACTCATAAACGACCTCGGGGCCGGAGATGATGACCTCCTTGATGATCACCGGGTCGCTGCGGACCGAGGAGAGATCGATGTTGACGCTCACCTCATCGAACTTGAATGCGTCGTCATCGCTGAAGCCGCTGGGGTTGGTGACCCGGAAGCCGCGCAGCGCGCCCTTGCCCGAGGTGAGCTCGATGTCGACCTCGTTCAAGACCACGTTGGTCTGGGTCATGTCCGAGCCGACCTTCTCGACGGCGGCACGCACGATGTCGTTGAGGTTGCCGAGGAATACGAACACCCCGACGGCCACAATGACCACCAGTACGCCCAGCCCAATCAGAATTTTTTTCATCGTATGCCTGCCTTGCCTCGTTTTGCGTGATAAATGGGTAATCCCCCGTCCGATACGCAAGAAGTTTGCCACTCCGGCCTATTCGAACATGATTCCGCCCGTTTGCGGCGAAAATGCGAACGGCCGCCCGGATCGGACGGCCGCTGCATAGCATAACCATATGAATCGCTCAGGAGACTTCGCGTGCGCCCGAGGCGAAGCTGACCTTCACGGTGATGGTCCCCTCGTTGATGAGCCAGGGACGGACCCGGAACGAGCGTGCCCCGCTCGAATGCATGGGATCGGACTCGGCAATCTCGCGCGCGTGGGCGAGGTCGCGGGCGCGCACGATGATGAGGCCCTCGCCTTCCCAGGTCTCCTCGTCATCGGCCCAGTGGGGACCGGCGGCGATGTACACGCCCTCTTCTTCCATCTTGGCCTGATGCGCCAGGTGCGGTCCGATATTCTCCATGACCGGCCCCATGCCGTTCTCGGGGAAGGTGTGGATCGCGTAGACCTGCCACTTGAGCATGTCGCCGCTGGCTTCGAGAATTTGTGAGCGTGTCGGTGGACCGTCTGCCATGGTCTTTCCTCCCGGTTGCGTTCTGATACTTTGACGCCGTGTTGGCGCCGGATTAGAGAGAGCGCGACTGTATGCAATCCGGTCTGAAAAGGCCAAACCGAATCTGCCCGGAATGGGCGAATTGCGAACCCTGTAAAGGACCGCCGCGTGCCCAACGTTTACGAGAAGATCGGCACACGTTTTCCGGTTTTCGCGGGCCGTCGCGGCGTCCTTCTGTTCTTGGCTATCGTCGCTCTCGCGGTCGTCTACTGGTTCACGTTAGGGCCCGCCGGCGGTGCCTCCGTCCGCCTGAAATCGCCGGAACAGTTGCACAGCTACTATGTCGAACAGGGCTATACGATGCAGGCATTGCGCGCCGGAAATGCGGAGGTGCCGCCGGTGTTCATCACCACCGTTCCTGAGGACTGGGCCCGCGATCTGGATGTGAAGCAGAAGAAAAGCCTGTTCTTCAGGACGTTGCTGCCGTTGGTGCTCCAGGTGAACAAGGACATTCGTGCCGACCGGACGAGGCTGGGTGATCTGCGCAAGCGTATCGCCGCCGGACAGGTGTTGGCGGCGGACGAGCGCAAGTGGCTGCGCGCACTCGCCGAGCGCTACAAGGTGATCGATCCGGACAAGGCGGACGCCAAGTCTCCGTTGACGCCGGATCAGTTCGCGAGCCTGGGCGCGCGAGTCGATACCGTGCCGCCGTCCCTCGCGCTGGCCCAGGGCGCGATTGAAAGCGCCTATGCGCTATCGCGCTTCGCGGTGGAAGGAAATGCCCTTTTTGGCCAGTGGACCTATGGCAAGGGCCTGAAGCCCGGGGAGCAACGCGAGGATCTCGGGGACTATCGGGTGAGGAGTTTCAGGACGCCGATCGCTTCTGTGCGTGGATATGCGCTGAACCTCAATACCAATCCTGCCTACCGTCCCTTCCGGGCCATCCGGTCGGCCGCGCGCAAGGCGGGCCAGGTGCCGAGGGGAAGCGTTCTGGTGGAGGGCCTGAAAGCCTACTCCGAGCGGGGCGAGGCCTATATCGAGGAGGTGCGTGGCGTGATGCGGGTGAACGGGCTCGGCGGCACCGACACGGCGCGGTTGGAGGACGGTCCGCCGATTGAACTCCGCGCCGGGCTCTTCTGAGCCGGATCAGCGCTCCTCGCGGGAACCGTTTGCGGCGAACCAGGCGAAGACTGCCGTTGCGACGATGGCGGCGGCCAGCTGCGCCAGAATGAACAGCGGCGCGTCGTCGGGTCGGATTCCGCTGAAGCTGTCCGTGACGGAGCGCGCGATGGTGACGGCGGGGTTGGCGAAGGACGTTGACGAGGTGAACCAGTAGCCTGCGGTGATGAACAGGCCGACGGCGTAGGGCACCGCGTCCGGACGGAACCGCAGGCATCCGAGAATCGCGGCGACCAGCCCGAAGGTCGCGACGAACTCGCCGGTCCACTGACCGACGCCGGTCCGGATATTTACCGACGCCGCGAAGGCCGGCTCGCCGAACATCACATGCGCGACGAACACCCCGAACAACGCCGCTACGACCTGCACGATCACGTAGATGATTGCGTGCGGGAGCGTTATCTCGCGCCGTAACAGGAATGTCAGGGTCACCGCAGGATTGAAGTGGGCGCCCGAAATCGGACCGAAGACCAGGATCAGCACGACCAGGATCGCACCCGTGGCGACGGTGTTACCCAGCAGCGCGAGCGCGACATTCCCGCCGGACAGGGTCTCGCCCATGATCCCCGACCCGACGACGGTCGCGAGCAGGAAGGCCGTGCCGATGAATTCCGCGCCCAGCCGGCGCGGCAGATCATGCGTATCCATGCGCCGAGACTACGCCGATTCCGGCAGATCCTGGCCGATCTCATCGAGCCGGGCCTGCAGGGAGAGCGCGTCGAGGGATGCCAGGGGCAGGTTGATGAAGACCTCGATCCGGTTGTTCAGCATCCGGTAGGTCTCGGCGAACGCGGCGGCGATTTCAGCCTGGGTGCCCGTTACGGCGGCCGGGTCCGGCAAGCCCCAGTGTGCCGACATCGGCTGGCCCGGCCAGATCGGGCACATCTCGCCGGCGGCCTGGTCGCAAACGGTGAACACGAAGTCGAGCTTCGGTGCGCCCTCCTCTGCAAACTCGTCCCAGTTCTTGGAGCGAAGGCCTTCCGTCGGATGGTTCAGGCTTTTCAGGAGCGCAACGGCGTTCGGATTAACCGTACCCGTGGGATGGCTACCGGCGCTGAACGCCTTGAACCTGCCCGCGCCCGATCGGTTCATGATCGCCTCGCCGAGTATGCTGCGGGCGGAATTGCCCGTGCACAGGAAAAGCACATTGTAGGTCGGCGCGTTCATAACCTGATCCCCGTGGCTGCCGTCAGGACGCAATCCGGTTTGGATAGCGTTGCAGTGTTACCGATTGGTGACGGCTCCATGACACTTAGGTGGAGCGAAAGAGCGGGACCATTTCAGGGACCGGCGCGGGGACCATGAGCTTGCTTTCCTGTGCGACGGTGTAAGGCCTGATCTCCTCCTGGAACTTTATCCATTCGGGATTTGCCCGCACCGCGTTGTGGCGTCGTACCCGGTCGTCGTACCCGTCGAAGAACCAGTAGTGGTACGCCTGATGCAGCGGACCGGCGATCGTGTAGAAAGTCCCGATCATGTTGGTCTGGAGCGGTGTCATCGCTGGAATCCCGTGTTTTTCGATGAGCTCCCAGTACTTCCCGAGCGCGCCCGGCGTGATGCTGACAATTTGCTCCTCGACCAGGAGATCGCGAATTTCGGACGGGTCGGCAAGCGGCGCATCGCTCGGAGTCCAATAGCGCTCGGCCGAGAAATGGGGCGTCAATGCCGCGACCGGCGCAGGCATCAGCAGCCGGTTCTCCTGGGCGAGCATCAGCGGGCGCACCTTCAGGAAATAGGGCTGGAGCTCCGGG